>Ga0257106_1001145_pt1 | contig 13714 bp, 10 predicted proteins | sample LP_taG_3_FD_190177 | JGI IMG/M metagenome (GOLD analysis project Ga0257106, IMG submission 190177) | Marine microbial communities from Northeast Subartic Pacific Ocean, Canada - LP_J_2011_P26_10m | ecosystem: Environmental > Aquatic > Marine > Oceanic | place: Canada: Northeast Subartic Pacific...
TAGTAGTAGTAGTAGATGCGCGTAGAAGTAGTTTTAGCACGATGATGTAACAAAAGAAATTAGTATTACTCACACGTACACACACACACACACACACACACACACACACACACACACTTCTTTAAGCGTTTCTGCTTTGGAAGTCTTTCATAAAAGTGGCCAATGCTTCCACGCCTTCCTTCGGCATCGCGTTATAAATAGACGCTCGCGCACCTCCTACAGATCTGTGACCTTTCAAGCTTTCAAATCCGGCGTCGCTGGCTTCTTTCAAAAACTGCTTCTCCACGTCGCCGCCTTTCGCCAACGTAAACGGGACGTTCATCAACGATCTGTATTTCAAATCCGTCGGGCAGTTGTAATAGCCAGCGGACGCGTCGATCGTGTCATACAAAACCTTCGCCTTCTCTTGGTTTCTCTTTTCCATCGCGCTCAAACCACCTTCCCTCAATAACTTGGCGAACACTAAACCGGAAATGTACCACGTGTAACACGGCGGCGTGTTGTACATGCTCTCGTTTTCGCTGTGCGTCGAAAAGTCCAACATCGTCGGCGTGTTCGGCGCCGCGTTGCCAATCAAATCTTCGCGAATGATTGCAATCCCCATACCCGCGCACGCTATGTTCTTTTGCACTCCACCGTAAATAATCCCGTACTTATTCACGTCGATCGGTTTGCTCAAATAGTTCGACGAGTGATCCGCGACCAAAACGGCGCCGTCCGGCAAGCCAACCGGCGTTTCCTTAAACTCCACCCCACCGATGGTTTCGTTCTCGCAAATGTGCACAAACTTCGCCCCATCTCTCAAATTCCACGTATTTCTCTCCGGAATGGTTGAAAAATTACTCTCCTTACTCGTCGCCGCCTCTCCGGCGTCGCAAAACTTCTTCGCCTCCCCCAACGCCTTCTTCGACCACGCGCCCGTCGTCACGAAGTCCGCTTTCTCCTTCCCCGTCGGACATAAGTTCAACGCGTTCGACGCAAACATCGTCGACGCGCCACCTTGGACGAAAATAACTCTATAGTTCTCCGGTACGTTCACCAACTCGCGAAAATCGTGCTCCGCTTTCGCCGCTATCGACATGAAATCTTTCCCTCGGTGGGACATCTCCAACACGGACATTCCGGTGCCTTTGTAATCGACCAAATCTTTTTGCGCTTCTTCAAGAACGTCCAACGGTAACATCGCCGGGCCCGCGGAGAAGTTGTACTTGCGATTATTATTACTACTGTTCGATGATGCCGAAGTTATTACGGTTTTGGTGTTCGAAGAAGTTCCGTTGTTTCTCTTCGTCTTCGTAAAGACATGTCGGTTGGAAAAACGGAAAGTCTTTCCCGATGATGATTTCAAACGATTTTGATGGACATCCTTTCTTTCACCAGAAGATAAAGAAGATCTGATCCGAGTACATTGAACACACGAAGAGCTGATCATCTCGAAAGTAAGTAAACGAAAGAGTGTTTTGTTGAGTGTTTTAGTGTTAAGATCTCGTTCAAGAGAGATACGAATAAGAGTGAAGAGAGAATAAAGCGATGGAGGAAAGCCGCCAAAAGTGCTTGAGCCCACACTTAGGTTTTAACACCCTAAATGTTCGCGTTGAAAAGTCTCTCTTGCATTTTTCCTCCATAAAACAAATGAGTGGAACGCGCTTTGACGACGGAAGCCAAGGCGACAAAGATGTCGATTTCAGTGGTCGCGCTTCGCTCTTGGTTTCTTCCTCTTCTTCTTCTTCTCCGGTCTTTTCCGTCTGGATCGTGAACAAATCCGGCGGTTTAATCTTTTACAAAAACTACTCCGACAACTCGACGTTGGACATCAACGACACGTTGCGCTTAGCGTCCATATGGCACTCGTTACACGCGATATCACGAACGAATTCCGTCTCTCCGGTGAAAAAAAGTTCGGGAATCGAGCTTTTGGAAACGAGCACGTTTGATTTGCACTGCTTTGAAACGAAAACAGGGATTAAATTTATGGTCTGCAGCATGAAGAAAGCGATTGGGGTGGAACGACTGCTGAGACGAGTGTACGACGTGTACGCGGATTTCGCGATGAAGAATCCGTTTTACGAGTTAGAACAACCAATACAGGCGGAGTTATTCGAGGAGAGGGTGATGATTGCGGTGAAGAGTTGTAGGAATGCGAACAGTGGTCATTATAGCGGCGGCGGCGGCGGGAGCGGATACGCGTCGTCGTTGTATTAAAATAGAAAGTTTCAGCGGCTGCTGACGATAGATACGCATAGCAAATAGATAATAATAGAACAAAGAGCGCGATATTTACTCTTGAAAGAAATTCAATACAACGTGTAAAGTAGTTATATATTGATGATTAAAGATGGTGCCCTGTCTCTATATTCTAAGTGATCTATTCCCATTAGACAGACGTCTCCAGCGTAATCGACCCATCTTAAAAGTCGGTAGAATATCCTCCTCAAGAAAAGAAGAAGAATTTATTAATAGCCACTCGGGGCATACCCAGCGCCAAAGTCGCCGCCTTGTTGCTGATCCCATCCAGTCGGGGCCGGCGCTTGGTCCCAGTTGCCACTCACCGGCGCGTATTGCCCGCCTTGGCCGCCTTGTTGCTCGTCCCACGAGTCTTGCGCGTAACCGGCGCTGGCGTCGTACCCAGCCCCTTCCGTACCAGTCGCCGCGGCTGCCGCTTTCGCCGCTTCTTGCTCCTCTTCCTTCGCTTCCAACTCCTCCGGGTCTCTGTAGAAGAACAAATCCACCATGACGTCCCATGGGTTTTGTAAGCTCACGGAACCGCGCATTTGCAAAACCATTCTCGCCAACAAGTAATACAAGCAACCGATGGAATGCTTCGCCTTGTTGTTCGCCGGAATCGCGACGTCCACGTATTGCAACGGAGAGTCCGTGTCGCAAAACGCAATGACCGGTAAGTTCACGTACGCGGTCTCAGAAATCGGCTGCGAATCCGTTCTCGGGTCCGTCATGATCACCACTCTCGGCTCTCTAAACTCAGAGTCAATCTGGTTGGTATACGTCCCCGGCATGTGTCTCCCCGCGATGGCTTTCGCGCCCGTGTATTGCGCAAACTTCAAAACCGCTCTTTGACCGTACGGTCTGGCAGATTGACAGATGACGTCCGCTGGGTTTTCCGTGGCGACGATGATGCGTGCAGCCATCATGAGCTTGTCCCACGTTTTCCCGAGGTTGATCACGTGAATGCCGTCGTTTCTGCGCTTGTACACTATAAATATTAAAAAAGTGAGAGAGACGAGAGAGATGTTAATAAACCACTAAGCCTAGAAAGACCGATGATGATGACGATAAAAGAGAGATGATACCAACACAAAACTGTCATCATCGAAACGTTATCCGCGCGCACGAATACGAACGCGCCGCATTGCGACCGTTCAAACTCGCTTTCCACCTTCGCGTCATACTATTATTATCATCATCATTTTTTTCCTCAAAATCGCGCGAAAGAAGCCCAAGGGAGACAAAAAGAAAAACAAAACAAATCTGTCTTTGAGTATTATGAAATGCATCTAATAAATCTTACCGTATCTTTCCATTTGAAAGTTGACGTTCTTGGTCCCCAAGTGGCATCCAGCCGCCAACATCATCTGGATGTCTTGTTCTTTTTGTGACATTTGCACCATGATTCTTTCTTTATGTGTGCCTGTGTTTATGGCGAAGGGATGATGATGATGATGATGATGAAGAAGGGCTTTCCTCAGAGAAAAGGGCTTTGTGTATATTTAGGGTTTTCAGGCCAAAGCGAGAGATCCAAAACGAACGCAAACAACAGAAAAACTTCTCGCACATCAGAGAGTTTAGAGAGAGAGAGAGATCGAAGAAGAAGAAGAAGAAGAAGAATAAAGACAAAGAATACGAAAGATGATGAAATCCTTTGTCTCTTCGTCTTCGTTCTCGGGGTTTTTATTCTCCTCGAAAACTGATGGAAGACGAAGGACGATTTCCCAAACGACGAGGAGACAAAGAATCCAACGTTGCGCGAATTCATCATCGATCGACGAACTGACTGGAGGGACCACGGTTGGCGTGGACGATTCGTTACAGAGAATGATACGAGCGACGAACGAACTCGACAGAAGGTTTCGATCGGGATTACCATTCGTGGACTGTTCGTCGGAAGAAGGAGTTTCAGTTGGTGTTCCTTTGGCGAAAGATTGCGAGTACGAAAACGACGTGTACGCGGTGCGAGGGAAGAAGGAAGTGGCGAGTTTAATGAAACACTGGTCTTCGAGCGACGACGAGAAGAAGAAGAAATCTAAATTTGAGTTTCAGTTCGAAACGTTGAGAAGCGCGTCGGTCGAACCCGGGAGTTTACTGCTTCAGTGGAAAGCGACGTGGAAACCGGAAAGCGCGAAGAAGAGAAAGTTTACGAACACGCTTCTGGCAAAAGCGAAACCGTCGGATAGCATCGTGAGTTTGAAGAAGAAGATGGATAGGGCAGTTTTCTTAGCGACGGAAGAGGAATTGGAGAAGGAGAAAGAGGACGATCCGTTCGGGTCGGTGTATATTTACGGAGTGACGACGTATAAAGTAAACGGGAAAGGCGAGATTGTGAGGAGGGAGGACAAAGTCGATTGGAGGTTCGCCGATAACGGAACGGAGGAGTTTAAGCCGAAGAAGAGTAGAAATAATAGATGGAGAAATCAGAAGAGTAGTAGTAGTAGCAGCAGTAGCAAAATGTCCCGGGAACGCGCGGAGTCTTTGCAAAAGTTAGGGTACAACGCGGTGTCGTCTTCGTCCTCCTCGAAAACGGAAGACGGCGCGAGTGGCAGCGACAACGACAACAACAACAATAATAACAACTCGTGGGCTGGCGACGAAGAGGCGGATTTTTACGACGATTTGGAGGCGAAAAGAATGGCGGAAGATATCGCGGCGACAATGTTTTATAACGCATTATCGCCTCCAGATGTTGGCGAATGGTCGTGGGTTTTAGACACGGTTGTTGAGTTGGAGTACCAATCGTTCACCAAAGCTATGGGCGACGAAAGCACGGGGATGTTATCGAAAGACGAATTCTTCAAATACGTTTTAGCGGTAGCCACGTTTGGTTTTTTCGTGCCGACGTTGTTGATTTGCTATGCCACGTGGCAGATATTCACCGGCGGCGGGATGATGGGAGAAGACGGAGGCTTATCGCAAGCGGCTTTGGACCAGATGGACCCGTACGATCGAGCGGAGTATCTCTCGATGAGAGAGAAGGAATTGAACCAACAAAAGAAAGTGCAAGCGGGTGCGGTCGCGGGCGAATCCGCGGCGGCGCAGTCTGCTTCACCTTCTCTCGCCGCACCACCTCCGCAAATACAACGAGAACAACAACAACAACAACGCGCGACGACCGATGATGATATCCCCGCGTGGGGAACGCAAGTATGGCTCGATATCATCGGAGGACGCGTTGGAGCGTAAAACGAAAGTAGCAGCTGTAATACTATCGATAATAATAATAATGATAATGATAATTTCTTCTTCTTTCTCTCGATTACAACAAAGTACTTTCGCTTTCAATCTCTCAAATCCGCGTCGTCGTTTTACTCCGCGCCAAACAAAGTCGACTGATGACTACTTCGGCGGTTTCGGCGGGTCCTTCACCTTAATCACCGGCGCAAAATTCTCCGGCACCGACCACTTATCCTTCGGCAAATACTGATACACCCCGACTGGAAAGTGCGATCGTCTTCTCTCCGGAGTGTTCATCCACCTCTCGAACCCTTCTTTCGTTTTCCACTCTTGCGAAAACTCGTACGTGTTCGCCCCAATTTCCGTCAACTGAGACGAGACGTAATCGGGCATCGTTTTCATCTTCTCCTCGCGAAATCGCATCTCGTCCAAAAAACGTCGCTTAATTTCCTCCAGTTTCACTCCGCTCTCGTCTTGCGGGACCGTGAACGTGTTTTTCGCCACGTACGGGGTTTTCCCGTCCGTGCCTGGAGCCGCCATCATTCGCACGTTCCTTGCGCTCCATTTCTTCTTCTTAGCTGATTTTCCCGGGGGTTGATGATGAAATCCTCTCGTCGTCTGAATCGTCGTCGTCGCTAACGATGCCATCTTCTCTTCCTAAAATTCTATTTCGTGTCTTTCTGTCCGTCTTTCTGTCTGTCTTTATGTCTTTCTGTCTTTCTTGGGGTGCGCTCTCTCCTTCGCTCTCTTTCTCTCTCTCTGATGCTTTTTTTGCTTCCTGTGTTGTCCAAACAACCTCTCTGAGAAAAACACGAACGAGAGAGAACGAAAACGACAGACACGTTTTGACTCTCAGACAGACAGACAGAGGAAGGAAGGAGCTTTTAGAAATCTCGCCATTCATTCGGAGCACGAGAACGACTTTTGGAATACTCGAGAGGAAAGAAAAGCTTTTCACTCTTTCTCTCTCTCTGTATATATCTATAGAGCGCACACGGCATCATCATCATCATCAACAACATGATCTCCTCCTCCTCTGTCTCCTCCTCGTCGCCGTCGATGATCAACACCCCGCGCTGTTGCTCGCGCGTTGTTGTTGCCGCAAAGAAGGGTTGCGAAAAGATGATTCCACGGACGAATTTGAATTCATCATCACCATCGTCTCTGATGAGAATCAGGAGGAGGAGAAAGAGCGTCGTCGCTCTCGCGTCGTCGGAAACCAACACCGATCTGCTCTTATCCTGGAACGAAAACAATATCTCCTCGAGCGAGGAATTAAACAACTCTGCAATCACCGAGCGACGAACGAGAACCGCCGAGGACGCCAGGAGGGTGAAGATGAAAAAAGAGATCAAAACGTTCCGAGAGCGGTTGAAAAAAGCGAACAAAACGGAAACGGAACGCAGGAGGAAAGAAGACGCGATCGAACTCGACATGCAAGAGGAAGAGACGAAAAAACGTAAGGAGGAGGACGCGAGACGCGAAGCCGCGGATCGAGCGTTGGCGGGTGTGTTTGAAAAGGAGAGGAAACGCTTGGAAAAAATCGAGCGCGAGACGCGCGAGGAGGAGGAGGAGATGTTGGGTTTTTTGAGAGAGAGGATCGAACGGTTGGAGAAGAACGACGAGGATATCGCGGCGTACGCGAAGGATGCGTTGGTGGTGGCGAGGCAGGCGGTGAAGGATTTGGAGAGCGAGTTGGAGACGCAGAAATCGGCAGTGGTGAAGAGGAGGAAGCAATGCGCCAAGGAGGCGAGGAAACGCGTGAAAGAGATGCAACGAAATCGCGAGGCGGAAGAGAATCGCGTCAATAAAGCGTTGAAAGGAGGAAAAGGTGGTAACGACGAGGATAACCAGGAGTTGGAGAAGAAACGGTTCGAGTACAAGTTGAGAATGGATACGGAGCAGCACGAAAAGATGTTGATGGACGAGGCGCGATTGCAGTTGATCGAAGACGCGGACATTAAACGCGTCGAGGTTACTCTAAACGAAGCGTTAGTCGCGGTGGAGAAAGTCAAAGACGAGGAAGGCGAAAGAAGAGACTTTGTTCAAAAAGAATTATCGGTCTTTTTGGATGAGTTTGCGATTAAAGATTACGAGGTGCAATCGAGACGAGAGAACTTTGACGCCACGTTATCGAGCGAGTGCGAAGCGGTGTCGATTATCGCGAAGAAAGAGGAAGTGCAAATGCGCACAGAGGAAGAAGCGAGGCGCGTAGAGTTCACGAAGTCGCTGAGAAGTCAACGGAAGAACGAGGAGGAACGAAGAGTGAAGTGGGACCGAGACCATTTCGCGGACGTGCAAAAGTTGGAAGAGATGAAATCGAACGAAGCGAGCACGAGACGAAGTGAAAACACTCGAAGATCAGCGTTTGCGACATCGTTCGCGCAGAAAGATGCAAATGCGGCGGCTATATTTCTCGCGTTATATTTAGAGTCCTTAGAGAAGAGCGAATTGAGCAGAGAGGAGGATATGGCGGACGTGATGGAAGCGGACGGGGCGTTGTACGTCGCGGCGGAAAACCTTCGCAAGCGACGCGAGAGCGAAGAGTACAAGAGAGACTTTGAAACGCGCAAAGCGGTAGAAAAGAGCGAATATTTTGCGGAGTTGGAGAGAGTGAAAAAGGTTCAGGAGGTCAAGGCGGTGGAGGCGAGAGAAAAAGCGAAGAAACGCGAGAAACTTCGCGAGGAACGCATCGCGGCGTCGAAAGCGCAGAGAGCACAATTTCTCGAGATGAGCAAAAAGAGAGCGGAGGAGCAGAAAGAGAAAATGCGCGTCTTGTCCGAGTTGAGAGAAAAACGACGAGCAGAAGCCGAGGAAAAACGTTTGAAAGAATTGGAGGACGAACGCGTGCGAATGGAGAAGAGAATGCAAGAAGAACGAGAGGCGGTGAACGGCAAGAAAGAAGCCGCCGCCGTTGCCTCTGCCGCTGCCGCTGCTACCGCTCCCAAACCAATCGCGACGACGACTGCTTCCGCGGCCGTTACTTCGAAGAAAGAGGAAACGGCGGTGAATAAATCTACGAGTGGTTTCGTCGCGGCGAATCCCTCGGCTCCTATTCGCGCCTCTGGATCCATCGCCAAGATGAAAACGGATGCTCTTTGGAACGAGAACTATAAAAAGTTTCTCAAGTTTGTCGATCAATCGTCATCATCATCGTCATCATCATCATCATCATCATCATCGACGATGACTATACCGAAACAAGAAGAAGAAGTCGAACGACCGAAGAAGAAAGAAGAAAAAGTAGTAGCAGAAAAGAAACCGGTCGTGGCCGCCGCCGCCGCCGCGAAAGAGGTACCGCAATCCATCCTCGATTCTCGAGATGCGGTTGCAATCGCACATCATCTCGTCGACAACAAATACGACGCAAAAACAGTCGCCAACGCGGTTTCCACTTTATACACCAACGGTGGTCGCCGCGGTCCGGACCTCGCGAACGAAATCTTCATGACTTTGCCTAAATCCATCTCCGGCGCCGCTCTAGTCAACATCCAAGACAACGCCATCGCGTGCAAACTTCTCGAAAATTGCGAGCCGGGACGACAAACGGTCGAATTGAGCGAACCGTCCACTTCTGAGGCTTCTTCAGAACCGAGGAAACAGTTCTTCCTCGCGTACTCTTCGCGAAAAGCTATGTACGCCGGCGTCGAAATCCTCGAAGTCGCCTCTTCCGTGAACGAATCTCGCGCGGTGGAAATCTACAGCAACATCTCTCGCATCCCGCGCGCCTCCATCGTCAAAAGAGCCGTCTTGCAGCAAGGCTCCCGTCCAGGCACGGAATCCAAAAACCCAGAGTCTAAACCACCATCCAAAATTATCTGGATCGCGAAACTCTTGGCCAAAATGTCCCCGCCGTCCACCGCCGTGCAAACCTTGGAAACCTTTCGAGGAGGTAAAAGAAAGGGTGACGAGAAGATGAACGCGTACGTCAAAGACATCGTTCAAATCATACGCAAAAACGAAGGCGGCGACATCGAAGGCGCGCAGGCCTTCGGGAAGATTTTAGAGAGTCGGCTGTTGTTATGATTTTCGCGTTTTGATTCGAAATGTATTTATTATGCACTATTACTACGCTTATTTATTACGTGTTGTCCGTACATCTTCTCTCCGTTGTTCGACTATATTCGTATCCTCGCCTGCTTCGCTCCTTGGCTTGTTTGGTTCCCTTTTCTCTCAATTCCAAACGTTCCTCATTTTTCGCGCTTGCTTTTCTTTTTCGATCATCACGGCCCATCTTTTCCGCGTACCATCTCTCTCTCTCTGGTAGTGTCACATGGGCGGCGTGGATTTCCGCAAGCGCATTCTGTCCGTCTTGCGTACCACGAAGAAAGAGAAGAAGAAACGAAAGAAAGAATCGAATTCAGATTTGCCGTCGAAGCCGTCGCCGTTACACGAAGCAAAAGAAGAAGAAGAAGAAGAACGACGACGAGTACGATTAAGACGACAACAAGAACAACAAGAACAACAACCGAGTCACTTCGTCCAATACGCCTCGCCGAAAACGCTTCAGCCAGTCGTGCTCCCGCGTTTGAAGTCGTCGTCGTTTAAAGAAGAAGAAGAGGAAGAAGAAGAAAAGAACGAATACGTTCAAAAACCAGTCCTGAGCGAATCGCAACTCCGGAACATATATTCGTCGAACGAGAACAAAAACGGTGATAATTTTGCGGGAGGACATTTAAGGGAGGAGGACGCGTTGAACGATATCTTGACGACACCGATCGTAGGGAGGAAAGTGTTCGTGGCGGAAGAGGAGAAGAAGCGGAGACGAGCGTTGAGCGATAAGAGTAAGGCTTCGCGGTATTACGGTTCATCCGGGAAGTATTCTTCTTACTCTTCGAGAGAAGAAGAAGAAGAGTTCAGATTTCGTAGCAACGAGGAGAATTCGTTCGATACGTTTGCGAGAGCGGCGAAAGCGAGTCGAGCGGCGTACGCGACGTCGAGTAGTCCCGGGTTTGGGAAGCCGGCGTTGACGTTTGATCGAGAGGAGAGGTTGTTTGAAAAGCAAATATCGATCTCTTCGAGGCACACGCCGTTGGATTTAGTGAAGCAATCGTCGGCGACGAGAGAAGAGTTGAGGGAGATTGAACGAAGAAGACGAATAGAGAAGGAGGAAGGAAATCGTGGCGGCGTGATCGATTTGACCGGAGAGGCGGGAGACGCCGAAGAAGAAGAAGAAGAAGAAGTACCTGCAGAGGTGATTGATCTGACGAGCGACAATCCTCCTTCGTCTTCTCATCGGAACGAGAATATCGCGGCAACTCATTTTACTCCAGCGGCTCCAGACTTTGGAGATTTACGAAGAACAAAAAGTGCGACGCCGAAAATGGGTGTCGGGGCGAGCTCTGGTCGCAGTAGCGGTGGTATCAAGGATGAAATCAACAAAGCGCACAGCGCCGACGTAGGCTTGAAAAGGTTCAGCAGACGAAAAAAACACATAGATCTCATCGGACGCACGGCGCGAGAGCTCGTCGAGAGCGCTCCAGAAGGCGAGCAGTTGAGTCAATACAAAGCGCAAGTCGCAAAATTTGCCTCGGAGGCGTACGAAAACGACGACGACGAAAAGAACGAAAAGAACGAGAACGAAACGCAACGAAACTTAGTAGAGGAATTATATGAAAAGGATGATACCGGTAAGACGATGGTAACGACGCCGAAAACAACTACGACCGTAACGAAAATGGGCGGCACGCACACCAAGTTTAACATCTCGCCGTTATCACCGACGGAGTTGAAATTAGAAGCTTCCGCGCGAGCGGCGAAACGCGCGACGACGACTTTCGCGGCGGCGGCGGCAGAAGAGGAAAAAGATCCTCTGCGCGTGCAGTTAGAAGCGCTTCGCTTGGAACAGAAGAAGAAAGAAGAGTTACGCGTGAAAGCGACCGAGGATCGGGTAAAAGCGGAAGAAGAGGCGGCAAAAGAAGCGATCGTGGAGAAACAGAAAGCGAAAGAGGTGGACGTTTTCGACCAACTTCCCACGCCGGAAGAGGATGAAAGAATCGACAACGCGTACGACTCTGGGGAACTGGTCAACCACGCTTGCGCGCGCTTACCTGGGCAAGGCGTCATGCCGTTAAAAGGTAAAGATATTCACACCTTGGCGCCTGTCACGTGGTTGAACGACGAGTGCGTTAATTTTACGCTCGGTATCCTCGGTCGTCGCGAACGAGAACGGTGTGGACCAAAAGGTCATCCTCGATGCCATTTCTTTAACACGTTTTTCTTGAACAAACTGTTCCAAGACGACGGCGAGTACGATTACAACAAAGTTCGTCGATGGTCGACGGAAAAAAAGTTGGGCTATTTGCCAATCAAGTGCGAAAAAGTTATCGTACCGGTGCACCAAGGTGTTCACTGGGTCCTAGCCGTGGTTGATTTGAAGCGCAAAGTTGTTTCCCATTACGATTCATTACTGGGGAAGGACCGAGAGGTTGTTCGAAACCTCATCAAATGGGTCATCGACGAAGCGAAGAACAAGTTGAATGAAAATTGGGATATCAGCGAATGGAGAGAAGAGTACCCGTCCGAAATCCCCAGGCAAATGAACGGGAGCGACTGTGGCATGTTCATGCTCAATTACGCTCGTAACATTGCCAGTTTCACGGACAAAGATTTGAGGAACAGCGCGTTTACGTTCCACCAAAGAGACATGGTCAATCTCAGACGACGACTTGTTTTGGAAATCTTAAAGATTGGTCTGGAAATGCCCGCGGACGATTAAGTAGTAGAAAAGGCAAAGAAGAAGAAGAAGCACGCGACGACAAAAACGCAGAACGAAGAAGACGCGAACACCGCGAACATTCTGTCGTCGTCAATCACACGCGCACATTATAAGCAGCAATGCATAATAAATGCTATTTTTAAAACAAAACAAAAGCAACGCAAAAATTCAAACTCATAAAACTACGACTTCTTCGCGTCGTCGTTATCATCGAGACCTCTAAAACCACCCGTCTTCTTCTTTTTGCTGCTAAACATTTTCTTAAAACTCCGTCCTTTCTTTACGTCTTTCATCCGCTTCGGCGCCGACGGTTCCTCGCTCGTCCCTCTTTCGTCGTCGCCGGTTTCCTTTCCAGTCTCACCCTTTTTATCACCACCACCATTATCACTAAAATCAAACCCACTCGTGGCCCTTTCGCAGTTCGCGCATTGCCGGTCAAAGCTCTCCCGATGGTACACGTACGCGTACGTCATTGCCCCAGCTTTGGCGCACAGGATTGCCCCGACCACGATCGACGCTTCCACGAACATATTCTTGTTTATTACTCAATATATGAATGAGAATGCAATTAAGGTGGTTTTGAAGTCCACAAGGTCCCCCCAAAATCAAATCACACAATTCAACAGACACCTTAATAAAAACAAGGAGGTAAAGGGAAGGAAAAAGGGAGGAATTAGCCACCAGAGAAGCGTTTCAGTCCGTTTCTCTCTTTTTCTCTCTCTTTTTGCCGCTTTTTGCGGCAGACCGCAGCAGCAAACCGAAAGGTCTCTCTGACGAAAAGATGATGATTTGAGAGGGAGAGAGGGTGTTGAAGCAGATTAGGGTTTAAGACCCTAAACATTTGGTCTTGTAAAAAAATCTGACCGATTGGTTCAATTTCGATACGAAAAGGACGTCTTACGATACACATATACACACACATACACACATATTTACACCCGAACAGCGCGCGTCTGCGTGCGCGTAAAAGTCATCACACGTACTGTTAAAGAGAGAGAGAGTAAGAGAGACACTGTGTGCTGTAAAATCAAGACGTAAACGACGAGGAAATTATGATGTTGATTTTGGAGCGGTTTTCGTGGTCTCGTTCCTTCCCAAAATCATCATCTTCGCCTCCTCCTTCTCTCTCTCGAAAGAGTGGCGATAAAGAGCGTCGGAGGAGGAGTCGCTTCTTTTGTTCTCCCAGTTCTTCTTCTTTGTGTTCTTCTTCTTTTCATCCGAAGAATAATGGGAAGAAGATTAGGAAAGATGATGATGACGATGATCATAAAAGCGCTTTACTAAAGGCGGATGTTTTTGGAACGAACTTGACTTTGCGAAGAAGAGGCGCGAGAGCAGAAGTCCGAGCAATAACGAAGGAGGAGGATTCGGAAAAAAACGACGACGACGTGTTGTCGGACGATCAGCCGAGATGGTCGGGAGAACCGTCGAGGGCGGATGCGAACGCGACGGAAATAGAAACGACGACGACGACGGCGATACAACCCCCTGCGACGACTTCTGGGTACACTCGTAAATGGAAGAAACGAGATTTATCGTGGGCTCGAGACGCGATTCCTTTTTACGTGATGCTCCCTTTGGACGTCGTCTCGA
>Ga0257106_1001146_pt1 | contig 13702 bp, 4 predicted proteins | sample LP_taG_3_FD_190177 | JGI IMG/M metagenome (GOLD analysis project Ga0257106, IMG submission 190177) | Marine microbial communities from Northeast Subartic Pacific Ocean, Canada - LP_J_2011_P26_10m | ecosystem: Environmental > Aquatic > Marine > Oceanic | place: Canada: Northeast Subartic Pacific...
GGCGCCTGCTCGGCGGCCGAGGCAACAGCTGACCTTCCAGTTGTGCTCAAGAGCTCGCATGCCTACAACCCACAGTTTGTGTGGGCAGACAAAAATCACTCTTCCATTGAAAGCACCGAACTGGTCTCGCTTTCCAACGGACTCACCACAGCCATCGGAACCAAGTACGCCACGCAGTTCACTGGCCTTTACAAAAAGATTCAGCACGCCCAGCAGAGTGGCTCCCTCCGCGCGTACGTCGGCAGCTACCAGTGGCGCAAGTGTGGCACCAACTCGTGCCAAGATTACGCCAAAACAGCCATCAGCAACCTCGAAACTGAACACATGGACGTCAACACCGTCGTGTCCTACCTGCGGATTCCCACGGTGTACGTTGACAAGCCACAGTTCTGGGTCTACTTCAAGGTCACTGACGAATTCGGCTCTCCCATCTTTGCGCACTCGTCGTCAAACACGATCACACTCGCAGGTGAAACGGCCGGTAGCTTTCATGCGAAGCTCACAGGTCTGACGTGTACCACTAGCACCGCGCTCGGGCAAATGCAGTCAAGCCCTGGCACGTGGATGTACAACTGCATGGGCGAGGGCATACCCGCAGAGTTCAGCAGCTCGCAACCTTATACTGGTGCGCTCAATATCACAGCCACCCGTTTAAACGCCTCGGCTGAAACGACCGTGGGTGGAGCGGACGCCAGTAACAACCAGCTCACTCTGGCGCGGATGCCAACCTGGTGGCACCAAGAACTTCGGAATGCGCGGACGTCGCTGCCATCCCACTTTTCAAGGCCTTACAACTACTCCGGGTACAACTTTCCCGTCAGGCCCACCCAACCACTCGTGATCACGTCGCCGACGTACCCAATCTACGAATCCGAAACCTTTAACGTGCACGTCTACAACGTTGCCGATTACCAATCCCTCATGGTATCCGCTTTTGAGTTCTACCTCCATTTCAACACAAGCCAGGTTGAGTACGTGAGCGTTACGTACGACCCGCTGTACTCTACGGCCAATACGAACACTGACATTGCGGGGCAGGTGACAATGATTGCTCAAGGAGTAAACAACGACCAAGCATCGTACTCTCCCGATGAGCCAGATAAAAATGTCAACGGGTTCTTCCCATACACGAAAGTGACATTTCGGCGAAAAGTTGGCGCAGAGATTGATTCGGACGGTGTGCACATAAACACTGGAATCAAGCTGGCGGCGGGGGCCGTGCAGAACGACGGAAACCAAGCAATGAAAGTTTCCCTTACTGACCCCAACAATCCCAACCTGTTAATGGCGGGAGAAATCTGGGCTTCTGTCTTTGACGCACGCACGGGCAGTGGCCCCTTTGGTGGCAATGCTTCGGACGCCGTACACATTCGAGCGGCAGCGCCCACGGGCTCTAACACCAACAGGTTCATGATGTACAATTACGCCACTGGCAGCACCACCAAGGACCACGGATACGTATTCAACCGCCGCGCCATTGACGGCTCCGATTCGCACGACACAAATTTCCAGGCCACGGTTGTCAACGACTACATGACCTACGCGCTGCGCAACACTGCTTACAGCAGCTCCTTCTACAGCACGGCGGTGGCACACACGTGTGCTCCCGCAGCGTCATCTACAAGCTCCAACTACGAGACACTGCCAACGAACGCCTCCGCGACGTGCAGTTTGCGCACAAAGATCGCGCTCAATTCTGACACCACCAACTCACGTGTGCAGGGAACTGTTTCCAGCTCATCATGCGAGGCGCAGGCGTTTCAATTGTGCACTGGCGCGGTTGATTTGCGCATCGTGTCTCCAGAAACGCTCACCATGGAGCTCAGCGACACGACGCTGAATCGGATTGTGCCCGTTGCCTCCGCCGGTTCGTGCACAACGGACGACCTTGCCACCAGCGCGTACCAGACGGCGCGCGTGCGCGTATACGCCGATGGGCTGGACATCACAAGCTGGGCCACGGGCATGCGCGTGAACAACACAGACATTGCGGACTTTATGGCAACCCCTGGCTCGACTGGTGATGGCCTGGACATGCAGGACTTGGTTCGCGGGAAAAGTGCCGGCAACGCCTTTATCAAGCTGCACGATCAGGCGGGAGCCCCAAAGGTCCCCTTCGCCGTTGATAACGCGCTTGTTGCCATAAGTGAAGTGATCGCGAAGGTTGTGACCGAAGTGACGTGGGCGAGCGCTGCGCCAGGCACAGTGACGCACCAAAGTACAACAACCGCGGAAGTGAGCGTGAAGCAGACTTTCAGAAGCAAGCCCGCTGGCGCCACGCGTGGCCACTACGGCTACCTGTTTGTGCGCGCACTTTACGACGACGGCAGTTACGAGGAGGTGCAGCCCGACGACATTGTCCCCATTGTGAGCACAAGCAACATATTACTGACGGCACCCGGAGAAAGCGACAATCACGCGAACTCGTCGGCACTAACAATGCACAATTCCAAGACGTCTCAATACATGGTTACCCTTTCCAAGACGGCCGTCTCGGAATGCGCCGAGTTCTCCGTTCGGGTCAATGTCACGCGTTGCGGCGTTCCGCTCGGCGTCGGCTTTCCGAAGATCTTGGTGACCATGCCGGCTCCGTTTGGAATCGTATTCAACATTAGCACCAACCTCGAAACTGTCAACCTCACACCGACCAACGACGGTGCGTCATTTTCGCCGTTTATAAACGTGGACACCCGCCCCACGAGTGGCTTCCGACTTGAGGTATTATTAAGTGACGGCTCAAGCGTGGACACATTTGCAGACGAGACGGACAGTGAAACTGTGCAGATTGTATACTACTCGTACGACACCTCTTGTGCTACCATCAATAACGACGTCAACACCGTGACCGTCGAGGAGGGCGCGACGTGCTCAGAGGTTGATATCGGTGTCAACGTCACCATAGGCGGCACAGTCTTCGTGGGTCGCGATCAGGCCCCCATTGTGCGGCTGCAGAATCTGAGCACCACGGCAAAAGCGTACCCGAAACTTGATTGGGACGTGAGTAACGCTGCCGAACTTTTGCCACTTGCCTGTAATGTGGGATACGAGAAGTACCAGCTCTACACACAGGGAACTCTTGATGACGGCACGCGGCGCGCGATTGGCGCGATTGGCGAGATTAACGACAGAATCGTGGCCTACGAGTCAACCAACGAGTCGGTGGCTGTCATTGAGAGCCTCGTAATTGTGACCGCCGAAGGCCTCAGCGGTGTTGGCACAGCCTCCTTCGGAGGGACAGTGGCAGAGTTTCAACCTGGGTGGCCGACGTGGAACTCCTTGGGCGTGACAATAAACGGCTTCAGTGCCACGGTGTCGCGCACGTACAACGCCAGCATCTACGATTATTCGTTGTCACGTTGGGATGGCGTCCCCGGTGAAACGGCCAGGGCCCTGGCGGTTTCGGGATCACTTTCAGTTCTCTCAATCGGTGGTACCAACACTCTCAATCTGGAACAGAATGCCACTCTTGCCACATCGTTCCACCTCCAGTACAGCCGCGCACGAGCGGGTGGGTCAACCGTCACCTTCACGTTTGAGAACTTGGCTACAAGTAACTGGTTTGACTACACAAAAGTCGTGTCGTACTGGGCCGGCACACCGGTCGTGATTGACGTCAACCGCAGCACGGGATTGCTTACGCTCAAACAAAACTACCACAACCCCGTCAAGGTGGAATCTTTCATATGTCCCAATGGCACGCTCGCCGACGGACGACCGTATTCTCACGCTGGGACAATTGCTGAAGGGGCACTCACCGCTTCCGCCCATACCGCACAGTACCTGTGGGCCAACTTGAAGCCTGGTGCGGAGGACGTCGACGTCGGCTCGTCGTCTGAATCCCACATAACGGGCGCCGACCAGTTTGCGCCCTTTTACTATGGAGACACTACAATTCCCCTGCAACTGCACATCGTAGCAAGGCCCATGGCCGGAAAGTGGCTGCGCTCGGCTGAGCTGCAGATTGTGCTCCCCGACTTTCAGGGTCTAAGCTCCAACAACTTCTCGTGGACTCCCACTACAAGTTCGTGGAAGGGTGGAATTTTCTTCAACACCAACTTTGAAGACGCTGACGACGTGGGAGACGGTCGTCTGCAGCGAGTCCTAAAGATATCCGCGCTGCACCCGTCAAGCATCCCAAGCAGTGGTCCGGTCTACCTGGGTTACTTCAGCGGCACTTTCAGCTCACTCCCAAGCACGCACCTGTTTTCAACTGGAATCGTCACCGAAATCAAAAAGATCATATCCGTTGACGGCACAGACGGCCAAGACGACCAGGGGTCGTTCACGCCTCGCAACGCCATTGCCGGGACCGGCAACTTCTTGGTGGGCAAGCCAACACGGCGCCGTCTCGCGTGGGGTGGATGGGACTACCTTGGTCCACTCATTTTCCCAGAGTCTGGCATGCCTCTCGCCAGCAACGGGCGGCGCTTGCAGACCTGTGACCCGTGCGCCAACGACATCGACCGCGTCTTTGGCGACGCCAACGGCGATTGCCAGCTTGACGTGAGCGATGGGCTTGCGGTGCAGAAGATGGTGGGTACGCGCGTCAACTACGCCGGATCCGGAAACATGGGTGGGTCAACACGGATTGACCCCCTTGACCAGGCGACGTCGTGCGAGTTCACTCGCGCCCAGTACAATCCACTCCACGACACAATCGTTGACTATGACGCGCCGAACGACTTCCGCGCGACTACCGCCGCGCCTCACATCGGCGTATCAGATGTGATCCACATCATGCGGGCTGTTACGAAACTTACGGTCTTCATTGAACCATCAATAGAGTGCACGAATTCATCCGCTGAGCTCGGCAGCCGGCCCGACACGATCGTGCGCACAGGAGTTTACCAAAGTGACGGCAAAACGCCTGCAAAGACTAAGGTCGTCAATTCCAACTTGGACCTGCACTACGACGTGCTGGTAGTGGGCGACGACGCAGCGTCCAACCCCAGCCCGGAGATTTTATTCAACGTGACCCACGGCACGCAGGTGACGCACCGCAGCGTTGATGGCACTAACTTAGAGGTTCCCGCGTCTTCCAACTACGCATTATCGCGCGCTTCTGGACTGAGTGCGCACCGCGCCGTCTTCCTGGCCGATTATAACGCGGTGTCCCAGGAGTGGGTCGCGCAGTTTCAACCGTTTGATTACACGGGCGATGCGCACTACTACGTGGCCATTGCGTCTGGCACGTACATATCTGGAAGTATTAGCATGCCGGACAGCTACGCCGTGTGGCTAGGGTCCGCAATCGCACCCTTTGGCCAAGACCGCTTTGCCGAGGGCGATGGCCTCGGCTTCAAGTCATCCTTCAAGCCCGTTCTCGGCGCCAAGAACTCCGCCTTGCAAAACACGAATAAGACGTGCCTTGGTCCCCTCTCACCACCCTTGCCGCCGTTGCAGCCGCCCAGAGCGCCGCCACCTGTTGATCCACCGTCGCCGTTGCCTCCTGCCGCCTCACCTTTGCCACCCTTTCCACCTCCACTCCCGCCACCATTCTTGCCACCGCCGCCCACGCCGCCGCCCAGCCCTCCACCGCCCAGCCCGCCAACGCCCAGCCTACCGCCCTCGGTACCATTGCCCAGCCCGCCACCTCAGCCACCGCTCGGAGCGTGCGAACTCGACTTCCTCCGCTCCGCACACGCCTCGCTTTACCAGGACGAGTACGAGCACGGACCCGACGGCACGCTCGTTGCCGAGTTCCGCGCCATGGAGAACTACCACCGCCACGCCATTGAGCGGGACTCCTACTCCACCGATGACGCGTCGTTCGCGTGCAGCGTCGCGCAGGCCCCGTACCTGGCATGCTTGGACATTGCCGGTCCCGGGACGTTCACCGGTGACTGGGCCTCGCCCGCGATAGACTGGCGAATGCTCGCGTCCGACGTGAACTACCGGAACGTGTCGGCGGTGTACCTCAACGACAGCGCGCCGAGTGGACGCAACCTCTTTGGCGTTGACTGCAGCAACGCCCCGGGCACGTCGGGCGGCACGCGCCATGGCGACGGCGTTGTCAACAGCTTTGACATTGGCGTGCTCGTCTTCACACTGTTTGAGGACCCTCCCTACGACCAGCTATTTTCGGCCCCTTCCAACAACTACGCCCAGGTGACTACAGTGGACCAGCGTCCGGAGACGCAGTCGCGGTGCAAAGACGGGATGACGCGCGCCGAGTGGCAGGTGGAGCTGTACAACAAGAGCTACTGCCCTCCCAGTGTTGACTACAGCTTCCGCCGCCATCTAACCGGGCCGGAGGGGTCGGAGGAGTGGCAGGTGCGGCGGCGGCTCTCGGACGGCGGCGACGCTGCCGCCCTGGGCGAGGCGCCCACCGACCTGCTGGCGGCCGCCGGCGACGATGGCGGTGGAAGCCACGACCCTGACAATGAGTTTGTGCGGTCGCGTTTTGCGGGAGCTAACGCCGAGGGCTCGTGGCACAGCTTTGAGTTTGCGCCGAACATCGTGCCTGTCATCGTTGAGCTGCTGATCAAAAACGTGTGGGTTACTGGGCGAGCGCAGCTGACTAACGCCCCGCCACCGCGCGACGGCAGCGAGGTGCCCATCGCGCCGGAGCACTTCCAGGTGCGCTGGTCGCGGACGCTGCAGCAGCAACTGTACGCGCAGAGCTCACCTTCCTACGACGTATTACTGCCGCCTGAGCTACAGGGGTGCAAGAGCATCGTGTCGGGCGCCACCGGAACCCGGAGCATAATCGGCGACACGCTCAGCGTGCGCCAAGAGGGTAAGGGCGTGCCCTGTCCATTCTGGCTGTACATGTGGGTACCGGCCCAGTACTCGCTCGTTGATTACGGGCGCGCGCTTGCTGAGGCCGAGGTTGGGGGCGATATTTCGGATGTCCTCTTCGTGTGGGCCAAGCGCGGGTCCACGGCGATGACCACCACGGGTGGCGTTGTTCTCAATACAGCAAGTGGGATGCAGCTAGACGCGTACTCTCCACCACCCCCTTCCCCCTTGCTGCCACCCTTTTCCCCTCCAGCTCCGCCGCAGCAAGTGCAGGCCCTCAACGTTGTCCAAGACTTTACTATACCCGGAGTTGATACTGAGGTGGTCATCGAAGAGCTCACTGCTCAAATTGACGCCATACAGTCTGCCGTTCAAAGTTTTATGGCCAACCTGACTGACGTTAAGGTGTCAATTCTTACCAATGTCAAGTCCTTGCGCAACGAGTCGGAAGCGTTCTCCGCAGGCGTGAGTGGAGAACCGCCACCGCTCGCGCTCCGGCGACTTGCCCAGGAGATTGGTGAGTGCGAGAACGGGGCACGTCTGCAAGTGTCAATTCAATTCTCTTCGCTTGTAGATATTGGTGTGGTTGAGGCGATCAAGGCAGAGTGGCCGCGCTTGGTCAACGACAGTTTGTGGGAAACGACTGCATGTACTGACCCTGACTTTGAAGCCGACATCGTCATTCCTGGTCCTGCAGAAGACTCTGGCAATGACCATCACATGCTTGTAATCTACATCTTAAGCGGGGTCGGTGCGCTTCTTTGTTGCTGCTGCATTGCCACACGCTTCTTTTTCTTTGCCAAGAACCGCAAGAAGAAAGGTCGCAACGGTTACTTGCTGACATCCACTACCCGTACACCCAATCCGCCACGGAGGGTGCCTCCTTTGCCTCCAACGTCGATGCCAGAGAAGATCCGTATGAAATCTACAATTTCCCGCGGGAAAATGATAACATCGACCTCCCAAGCAATATACCAGGTCACCACAAAGGACGATCTAACCAGGCCGACGCAGTTTAATTTACAATCATTGTTTTGAGTTTGGTAGAGCATATGAATAACGGTGTATTAATCAAGCACACATCCCATCGCGTGAAGGGGCGTTTGTGCGTATCCAAAAGGGGCGATTCGTGCGCTGGCAAGAATGGGGTCCATATTCCACGTGTTCCGGCCAATAGCCGCAGCCTACCACACTCACCCATAAATCCGACCACACGAGCGCCTGGGGCGGCGGTCTAGCCGCACAGCATCAACAGCTGAGATCGCTGGTGGAAGAAGACCCGCCGCCGCCAATACCGACTTCTTACTGGTGGCTTTCGCGGCGATGAGAAAATGTGCGTGTGCGTGTACATGTGTTTTTAAAAAAAATCGAGTGCGTTTTACACCACACCCTTGTTTCGACTCGTCGCCAACAAAAGTCCGTGTTCTACCCCCAAGTTTGTCGCTTTTCCACGCGCAAAGTCGTTCAGTCGTAGGCCTATCGATTTCAGCTCCATGGAACGATTGACAATATCGGCGTCGAGCGCGGCCAATTGTTCCAATTTCTCTCTCTCCAATCTTACGTTGCGCGTGAGTGTTCGCGCGAGTGCCGTTTGGGTGAGAAAGGCGTCCCCGAGGAGAAGCGCCACAAACACAGACAAGAAGAAGATGGACACCACCATTGCACCCGAAAACTCGTGCGAGACCTCGCACTCTGACAACACGTCCATTTTTTATGCGCGGACGCTCGCCTCTCCTCCTGCCTTTACAACCGACCTGGTTATCTTAGAAGCATCATATTGGACAAGACCACAATCACGAAGCAGATAGCGGCTGTAATCCCGAGCACGCGCACGAGCAGCGACAGCCAACGGGCCACGCTCGAGTCCATTGCCATTGCATGAGCACGGTACAATTGCTCAGACCCAGTTGGAACAAGCACTTGAGTCTCACTCTTTCCGTTTATTTCGTCTTGTATCGTACAGACGGATGCAAGGGGCCATCGTCTTCGAAGCGCGTCAGCGACGCCAAACGACGATCCCGATTCGGTGCGGACCTTGAGAAGCGTCGAGTCGTCGTGCTCCCAGCGCGCTACGCTGCTAATGCGCGCGGTTGTGTCCACGCTGCGCGCCGTCTTCAGCGCAGCGGTGCAGATTCGGTCCGCTAGTGTCGGCGGTTGCGACGCGTCGTCGTTGGCAGCGGGTGTTGGCACCTGCATCCAGCCAGTGCGCCTTCCTGGGGGGGGCGGCGCGCGCGCGTGTGATTTTTAGCGCGCAGACTTCTTGCGGAGGCTGCTGCCTATTGCTGCTAGGTTCAGGCGGCGCGCGCAGTGCGCCGCCGTCTTTTAAGAAAAATGGCTCAAGATCCAGACTACGACACATTCGATGACTTGGACACGAGCACACTGACCACGCTGTCCGACCTGTACGAGGCAATCTTGGGTCCGGCGTTGCGACAGCCCGGCGTGTTCGGAATTCTAATCACCGGAATCAGGGATATGACGTCGACACAAAACGCCGCCATGTCTTGGGGGACCGATTCGGTCGAGTTTGAAAAATACCCTGAGAATTGGCAAGTACGTTCGCATCCAAAGGGCCGCATGGGCACGCTGTTGAAGCCCGACGAGGTGCGCAAGGTGGCCGTGCTCGTGCGTTCGAGTGCATCAAATGGCAAGGCCGCGCGGATCTCCGTGATCAAGCTGTGGCTTGTCCCACCAAAGAACATCTTTGCTGTGAGTAACGAGCGCCATCGAGGAACGTACGGTGCGCATGGCGTGAACACGATTGGCATTCATTTGTTCGAGCATCACGGGCGCGCACAAGAACGGGGCATTATAATGGGCCGCAACCAGTACCGGGCGGTCCTGGGCAGCTATGTGACTGCGACGACTCAACCACCACCTCATCTGGAAACAACAACCGCGGATTCTACTGCGCAGTTTTTCATCGATGGCAAGATGATGGTCGATTCTGTACAAGCGTGTCCGCTGCATGTTTGCACGATTGCGGCGAGCCTCGCCGCATGCGAGCTGCAACCTAGCATGTCTTCAACAGACATTCCCGATACGCGCCAGCTCGACGTTAAAATCCTCGACGAAAAGCGGTTTGTCGTGAACTGTGGTGTTTCAGAATTGCTCTTGAGAAAGGAGCATGCCCGCCGCGCGTACGAGCGCGCCGCGTCCAGTGTCTTTGAGGATGACGAATCGTTCTCGGACGACGATGAGGAATGCACCCTGCGCCTGGCGCCCGAGCATCTCAAGGACTTGCAGTCGGAGGCTGCGGCGCTTGTGGCCTCGGCGGAGATGCTTTGTGAAAACCTGAGTCACGGCGGGTTTCTCGATATGATGGCCGATTCCTTCTTTGACGGCGCCATGCCCGATTCGATGCACCGGCCGTCGGGAATGCCACTACTCGTCGCATTTGCGGTTAGGATTGCATGTTACCCAGACCGCGTGGGCATCCCGGTAGGAACACCAGACGACCAGTTTGCGGCGCGCGAGGCGGCCAATCTATTCGAATCCTTCCAGTCAGCTGTCTTGCCGCACGGCATTGGCGATTTTAAGGGTACGCGCTCGGAGCCGCAATTCGCGATTGACATTGTAATTCAACACTCGGTGGAAAAGATGCTCAAAGAATTGGATCGCATCAAGAACGCCACGCCTTCCTCGGCCAGCGCAGCGCTCAAGGAGAAACTAAAACAGCAAGGCACCCAAGTCGACGCGATTGAGCGCAAGGTGCGAGAGGCATTGGTCTTCTTCCACCGCGCCGGAACAGCTGTGATTGTCGACTTGTGCGGCTTTGCCCCGCGCCGAGCGGATGGCACGACTGGCGTTTACAACAACCTCGGTCTTGCCGAGAGCTGTTGCGACCCGGTTGATCAGAGCAAGAACGCTGAAGCTTACAAGAACAACTTGGGGTATTTGACGCCGCGGGTGGACCCTATGCGCTGCACAACCGTGGGCGCGCGTCAGATGGCCTTGGCGCGCGTCTTGGCCCTCGTGGAGCGATGGCTGTGCACCGGAACCTATTGCGGGACGCTTTTGACAGTTCCGGAGTCGCCAGGCCCCGAGCTGGTGCACCTGAGCGTCGTGCACGACGCGGCTACGAAGACGCTTTCACGATGCTTTTCGCCAAGCGAGGAAGAACCCAAGCCTTCAAACGGCTCGTTTGAAACTCTGAAACCGCTCTTTGAACAGGCGCTCGAGAGCACGGCAACCATTGTCAAGGCAGGTGGGAGCAAGAAGAAGATGCGCCGTGCTCAGCTGCGCAGCGCTGCATCGATCAAGGATGCGAGCAAATACCACGTTCAAAAACTTCTCGAAGACGAGGTTGCGCAGATGAGCATGACCGCGAAGAGCCGACGTCGCGGAGCAGCAAATTCGAGGATTGTCGGGGAGGCGATCGACTCCCTGACAAAGTGTCAAAAGACTGGTACCTCTTTTGTCGATGCCGTGCAAGGACTCGAGAGAGGCTCTGGACAAGCCATTGACGACGCAACCTGCATCTTCGGGGCGGCGCTCTCGTGCGGCGCGGTACTGGGAGCGACCCAGGTCATCGACTTTCAAACGTTCTTGGTTGGAAACGGGAGCGAAAACCGGTGCTGCAATTGCGAGAAGATTGTAAACGTGGTCGAGTCCATTGCCTTTGGAGGACACGCGGCGTGTTGCCAGAGATGCAAGCACCCCCGCTGTCTCGATTGTGTTCAGTTTGACATTGACGTCTTGGGCGGCGAGCTCGATGGCGAAGGTGCGGGACCGCCCTACCGCGTCCTGGAAAACTGCCTCTTTTGCAAGTGAGGTTTTTTTTGGAGTGTGAGTGTTGTAAAAAAAATCTACGAATCATACAATTTGTGCTTACGAACGTACCAATCCGTTGCCGCCGTCCAGTCGAAGAAGAGCTGTATGAGCTGCTCGGGTCCAAACCGGTTTGAGTACTTTTGAAGCGCTTCGCCGTAGATGTTAAACGGGTTGAGGTAGGTTTGCTCAAATCTTGTACAAGTGTCATAAAAGGTTGTTCCTTTTGCAAAACGCTGCTGCCGGTCGTCTTTTCGTCCGATGAAGAGCCGACGCATCGCCTTTACATCTTCTTCCCAAGTCTTGACATTCCATCCGGCCACCTTGTCCGCGTGCTTCTGCACCATGAGTGCAATCGTCTTAAAAAGGTGATCGACTTCGTCTTCATTCTGAATGGCGTATTCATCGAAATCGTTCTTCTTGGATAGATCCCAGAGTGCCTTAGACCACGTGTGCACGTAGTAGTGCACGAGGTCGAAAGCTGTCGTGCGGTCCTGTCGTGGTGCCGAGGCATTGACGCCGAGCGGAGCGAGGTATTGCTCGAAGAAGCGCTCGATTGTTGTGAAGATCTCGTCTTCTGGCTTCGGCTTGTACATGCCGCGCCAGCCACCAATTAACGCCTCAAAGGCCTTGGTGAGACCCGTGTCCCGCCAGTTTTCAGGGCTTCTTCCTGAATGGGCACGTTCCACCATTGAAAAAAAGGTCTCTCTTTCGGGCGCGTTCAGAAAGGGCGTAGCGCGCGGTAGCTTTTTGCGCCTTTTGGCACCACCACCACCACCCACGCCGCCGCCCGTGGGCGCAAGAGACAGCCGACCAAGGTCGGGCAGCAGCATCGCACACACCCTTTTATCAGTGTTTGTAAAAATCACGTATTATTACAAACATTCTAACGCAGGTAGTGGAAGACCGGCTTGTGCCGCGCGCTTCATACGCGCCACACTCCCACGCACTGCCCCCCTCACCCTGACCACACGCCGCGAGAATTCGCGTAAAACCTGTGCCCGACATTCTCGCATTTTTTGCAACTATGCGCGCAACGTAAAACCCAAGCACTTTCTAGTTCTGTCGTCCCGGCTTCTAACATCCCCTCTTTTTTCTTCTAGAAGTGGGCCAACTCTTCTACTCTTGGGGCTGGCGCACAGGCCACGGCAGATGGATCTCTGTGTGATCTCACAGGTTTCTATTTAAACTGTGCATACTTTTTCTGTATCTCGCGGGGAGATCCATCTGCCGTGGCCTGTGCACGGCTGGCAAAAGTAGAAGAGTTGGCCCACTTCTAGAAGGAAAAAGAGGGGATGTTAGAAGCCGGGACACCAAAACTAGAAAGTGCTTGCATTTTACCGTAAAACCCGAACACTTTCTAGTTTTCCGCCTCAAAGGCGCGCAGCCGGCAAAGTCCATTGATCACGGCTGCCTGCAGCTTGAGATGCTTCTTGAGCATCTCGACTTCGCCGGGCGTTACATTGGTCACGATATGTCGGCGTTTGGGACATAACCCGTTGTCAAAAGGAAGGACAGTGGGGAGCAAGCGTCGCTTCTCTTGCAGCGTGTGCGGTCGTTTTGTCACAATGAAGCCGTCCAATCACCTGCCGTCGCTCGCCTTGCTGAGCTTGCAAGAACCAAAACAACAAGCTGACACCACCGGAGCCGGTTGGAAACGATACGCCGACGACAGACGGATCATGTCCGCTGAGCAGGTCATGCCCGAGTACGTCCAAAAAATGGTCGAACTGATCCGTTCCGGGTTCTTGCGCTTCTCGATGCGCTCGTTCAACGAAACGGTCAAAGAGTATAGCTTCAAGGTCGTCATCCCCGCCTTTCGAGGCGCATTTGACGGCTACGTGAGCACCTACCACAGGCCGCCAACTTATGACCAGATCAAACCCTTTTTAGAGGTCTTGAAGCTGCCACCCTTCAGGTGTTTATACGACCCCTTGACCCAGTCGTGGAAGACGGGGAAGCAAAAGAGCGATGCGTGGGAGGCCGCCTTTGTCGCCGCCGCGCAGCACTATCAAGCGCACCACAGCCGCGCGGCTCGCGAGCGCACCGAGCCCGAGAACCGAGCGTGGGCCCAGGAGCAGGACCGAATGCGGCGTCTTCGAGAGCAGGCGGAGCGCGAGGCCCGCGCGCGCGAGGCCGAGGCTGCCGCCGCCCAGCGCCGGGCCGACGAGGCCCGTGGAAACGCACTGGT
>Ga0257106_1001147_pt1 | contig 13695 bp, 9 predicted proteins | sample LP_taG_3_FD_190177 | JGI IMG/M metagenome (GOLD analysis project Ga0257106, IMG submission 190177) | Marine microbial communities from Northeast Subartic Pacific Ocean, Canada - LP_J_2011_P26_10m | ecosystem: Environmental > Aquatic > Marine > Oceanic | place: Canada: Northeast Subartic Pacific...
GCGGCCGACGATCCTGGAAAGCGACAGCAAGCGCCCGGGTTGGTACGAGCCGCCGGACGCGACGGCCGCGCCGCCGCGCGTCGAGAGGCGCGCCGAGGCGACGGACATGCAGAATCAAATCGACGCCGTCGAGTTCGGGCTGAAGCAGCTCCGCGCGTCGGCCGACGAGCCGCCGGACGCGAGCGTCCTCGAGAGGCTCCGGAAGACGACGCGGCGGACGACGCGGCGGACGCGAAGACCGGCGCGCGCGGCGACGCGTCCGACGGCGGCGACGGCGGCGGCGCGGGGTCCCAGAGCGCCCGGGACGGCGGTGAGTAGCCTGGCGACATTTTGGCTGGCGTGGGCGATCCGAAGACACTCATGCTGAGGACCGGGGGGCAATACGGTCCAAGCACGACTTTGGAACGAGCTTTTGTCCGATTAGCCTCGGGATTTTAATTGCATGAAGTTTTATATGTGTGGCTATCAGCAGAACCCGCTGATAATAATGGTGAAAAAGTGCCGCAATAAAAATCGGGTGGCCAGGTAACTTTAACTTTACCCCGGAGTCTGTCGGACAATAAGATTCTGTTTGAACGGTGTTGCCCCCCGGTCTGAGGTGGCCGCGCCATCCAAGCGCGGTCCATCGGCTTTTATTTCTGGCATTCCTCGATCCAACCGAGCTCAGCCCCCCCTAACGGGGAAGTTAACTTTGCTTCCTTTAGCTAAGACAGTGGGAGATACGAAAGGCCAAGTGGACGGAAGCGATTTAAATGGCGCTTCAGCCCCAGGCTCCACCCTGGACTTCACACCAACTCACAAAGGATTGCACTCGGGGCCCACCACGCGCCTGTATTGATGCACTGCCCCGCAGCGCACAAGGTTCGCATGCATGAGTGTACAGAGAGCGGGGCAAGCACGATTCTTGTGTTTCAGGCGCTGTCACACGGTAGTCCTACACTGCTTGGGGTTGCCCTTGAGCCTGGTATCCGACCGGGGTCAATCTTGGTTATTCAGCCTGTATTGAAATCAATAGATGGAAGCTGTCCAACGAGACAAAGGCTAACAACAACACGCAATGCTCACATATTCTAATAATATGTCGTGATGTAACCGGGCTTCTCATAAATATCGAGCGTGAGCGCACAGCGACCAACAGTATGGGCCTAAAGCGGTTCACATGAAACGCGAAGATTGGAATTGCGACAAAGACGGTCATGACAGCTCGCTCAATGCAATCCGGATTTGGATTGTAGTGCGATGGTCCAGGGACTGGACTTCGCGGTCGCTTGCCGCGGAGCTGTTGGAGAAACTCTGATAGTGACACATAGCCTTGAGATTTGGGATCTGAGAGCTTCCAAAGGCTGAGGAGGTCCATTTGTGTACTAGATGGAAACAAGACCTGCGCGCGTGTTCGAATTTAGTTGGAATTTCATATCTTGTCGTACTAAATTTCATAACTTATCTTGATATTTTTAAAGATTGGATGTTAGACTTCAACAAAAATCCCCAGTATAATTCGCTCGATAGTGCCAGCATTAGCTGATCACATAGTTCACCATAGGCGATGCCCTTTCTAGATGATCCTTTGAGCAACACAAAGAAAGCTCGATTCAAGACCTGAAGAAATTCAACCCGCGCAACCTTGTCATGTAGGATGAGCTGTAACTTGTCAATCAAAGCTAGGTGTTTGTGGGAGTGGGCTGGCACGTGAGCATCGCTGCTGGAAACCTGTGTTAGTCCAGTAAATATTGAATTTGTGGGGTAATTGGCTTCAGACAAGACAGCATACTTTGAGTGCCGGGTGCGTATCAAACGAGCTGAGATTAATGTCCAAAAGTTGTAATGGTGCCTCGTTCAGGCGTGCCAGCGAAACAACTTCCGACATATCCACAGCGCCTTTCTCGTCCACCTCGGAAACAGCCGCGTTCAAGATAGAGCGCATGCATGGTCGAGCTTCATATGATGTACTTGCAGATAGATAACGCAAATGTGCGAGCTTATTGTTACGAGCGCCGTCGGCGTTATGGGCGAATGGTCGATGTTTGGCTGCATTTAGCCGACGAAATTGGCGATGCGCATATCTACTCGTGTTGACGTCCTGTGGACCTGTTATAGATGGGAAGAATTCTACGTCACGAGACCGATGATCACGGAAAAGGTGAAAGATGCAGCGCTCATGCGGCTCAGAGAACTCGGATGAGTTCAATGACACCTGGACTAGAGAGGGTCCGGACTGGCGGCCAAGCAGCCATGGCATAATAAAAGAAACCTCCGTGTCGGAATGATACCTTGAGAGCAGTTAAAATATGATGAATTTAGGCGGTAGAGGACACCGCGTTTCGCCTACATCTGACGGCAATAGGTCGCATTTGTGCCGTCTTGTTTCCAACGGAAGTTAACGGCCAAACTGAATCCAGGCCTGACATCGCCACATCATTTCTCTGCGAAGTTGACCGGTGATCTAATACCGCACCGCGTCGGCGTTTCTTTTTTGAACTTAGCAGCCTGGAGAGTTCTAAAGAACGCGAGGAAGCCGCGGTGGCGTAGTCTATAGCAGCTGGCAATGGAATGATACGAGCGGTTATTGAGTTTGTCTTCAGAAAACCGTTGCCGATCAACTTCACCTTATATCCTCCACTGAGAGCACCAGAGTGAGGCCGCATGTGACCAAGCTTTGGGAAATGGTCATACAATAGAAATAACAATGGCCTCCCAGTGAAAAGACTGCCACCAAGGGTGCATACATCGACCCAGAGGCTTACTATGCTATTGTTGACATTTGTTCTCTCAGACAAAAATCTCCGACTTTCTTCCTTCAGCTCGGCAGCTCGGACCAGAGAATCACTTTTCTGACGTACGGCGTGTGATTTACTGTTGATGTTGGACAGTAGCTGCTCAAAGGGGGGTAGTCGGCACTTGATTGTTGTGGAGCTTTCACAAACTGCCGATACGGTACAAAGCTTGCGACCAACGCTTTCTTGAGATGGAAATTTCCCAAGAGCTAAGGAGAAGCGCACCTTAATGTCAACAGGTCGGCTGGCGAAGTTTTGACCATGAATAAAGATTGCAGTGCCTCCAGACCGTGGGCCACAAGAGGGTCTGAGAGAAGTCAAGATCGGACTTTTGTTGACTTTATAGAAGATAGACCCAGAATAGTCATGACCACCATTCATCGAAATAGATATCCTCACGTCACGGCCGCTAGGAAGAGTAGGTGGGGCAAAACATCTGATGACCTGGGAGTCTTGTATATCACCATTCACCTAAACGTATGGCATAGTCAATTCACAAACACACATGTGAAACGCACATCGAGTGTTTCGATTTTCAGATCGCTTTCTACAAATGGACCCGCCTGTACAGACGAACACACGCGCAGATTTGTGTTTGACAAGGGGCTCTCAAATCGAATCATGGCCTGTCTAGCCAAAGGAAACTGACCTCCAAGTAGCTGCAGGGTATCGGTGTAAGGTCCACGGGTGAAGAGTACTCTTTGTAGCCAAGGTGGCGCATAGAAGTAGTATGTCAAATGTAATTTCGTTTCGAAAAGGGTACTATCGGGTGAAACTATGAGTGCCACATTGTTATCCCGAGGGAGGCTAGCGATGCTGGTTGGCGTGTGTATTTCAGTCGTGAGTGAAGAATTTAATCCACTGGTGGTTTGACTTCCCAAGTCTTGTTCAGCGTCGTCGTGTTCCTCGTTTAATAGCCCACTTGATATCGCTGCAGCTGCAGCTGCAGCATCTTCAGCTCCAATGCCCAGTTCGAGTAACAAATGAGCTATTCTAATTTGCCTCAGCCTATGAAAATCCATAGTCTATGGCACAGCACATAGACTCTGGTTCAACTTCTCCGTAGGAGCCCACTCGAAGTTAGTCCCATCAAAGGATATTACGATGTCTACGCCGGCATCAAAAAGAACTGAAGGCGTGACGCACGAAATACTCTTCGTGGAAGTCACCAACCCAATGACGCAAGAACACGGTAGTCCGCCATTCGCAAGGGCGCGGAGTGAGTGCCCTCGTGAAGCGGCTTGAATTTTTCGTGCAGCAGCATGAGACTCCAAAGATGCAATGTTGAGATCTATAAAATGTCCCGCGATGTTACGCCCACGGAATTCTGCCGTTTGTGTATTCGTCGGGAGGGTGCTCGACCCAAGGCACAGAAATGCTACAATGCAAATCTCGCCGACAATGGGGAAACTGTCTCCATAGATGGTCAGGTTGGTCCCTCCATGTGTCGGCCCGAGCGATGGCTCGACATGGCTAAAACTGTGCGGCGTTACAAGCTGCACCTTTCGGCTCGCTCGTTCAGTCCAATCCTGGCCATTAGGTGAAAGCTCGATATTAACTTCATTTATCAAGCAGTCAGGTTCTACAAGCATATATGAACTTCTCGGGTTTATTGCATTGTCAACAGTCCCCGTCCGCTGTCGCAGACGCGAAGTTCGCCTCACGAGGGTTTCTGCAGCTTGCTTAGTCAGTCCAGATCGTGAGATTTGACGGTCACCCAGGCGAAACTGCCCAGCCGGTCGCTTGAACTTTTCTGGGGCCCGACTAGGAGAAGTGATTATTCGCTGCGATGACATTCTACCCAGCTGTTTCCGGTAAGGCTCTGCGAGGTCTGACAGCTGCCGGACTAGTGAATTTCCACTGCGCTTCAACGACTCAGTGCGAGACAACTGGCGCAGCAAGTGGCGCTGCGGGCTGCTGGACATCTGGCGGCGGATGGAGGCACGTCGAAGCCGCGAAGTCTTCTCTAGATGAGAATCCAATTCACATGAGGGCGGAGGCATGTGCTCTGCGTCCAAGCGCCGCCTGGTTTCTTCCACGACGGGCTGAGAGTGAACCCATAAGTGGAGCTGCCTGCTATTGCTGGTGGATGGCAAATTTGACGCAATCGAATCCATCTGGGATTGGTTCCTTTGCGGGGGGTCGATATTTGCAATCTCTCTGGGGAACATGGGTACGTGACGGGCCTGCCGGTTGAAATACCTGCGACGGACGAAGAAGGGCATCGCAGCGCATACCTGAGTCATAACCTTATCAGGATCGGCGTCATCTCCACCAGGTGTTGCACTTCCAACAACATTTTCGGATGTCCCATTTGGTTTTCTATTCAGCAATTTGTACGACAAGACTAGCCGATCAAGGGTGCGCACATGGCCAAAATGCGAGGTTCCTCCTTCGGGTGCGGCAAGGAGGCTCATATGCAGGGTGAGTGCTTTGCTGCTGATGATTGAGTGTCCTTTCAATGAGAGGATAGAGTGGCCAGGAACAAGGTGATCTCCCGCCGGTAAGATGGCCTTGAGGGTCACAGGTCTTACATACTCGTAGAGAGCATTATCAATAGAGAAAGGTCCATCTGGACCACTAAACGATACCTCCACGGTCGCGCTGAAGGAAACTGCATTCATGAGTAGAGCAAGCGGACAGGGTGGCGTGCGGCATTGGACTACGGAATCTAGCCCAAGGGTTTTCACAGCATTTTCGGCAGCGGCGATCCCCACTGCTGTACTTGGGTGCAACGAGGATCCCGTCCTACTGTCAGGGTCAGCAATAGATGCTGATTCACCAGCGTGGACCCGGTCAAACATCAAGGACTCCCCAGCACCAGCAAGGGCGGAAAATGCCGAAGCTCCTGCTGAGCAGGCGTTTGCGACCTGGGCCGCGCTTAAGCATGCAAGCGTCCCATTCACAATCGTGCGATGTAGAACTCTCCCCGTGGCTGGACTCGCTAGTTTGAACAAAACGCTCGCCTGAATATTTGGAGTCTCATGAGGCAAACTCAGGACTTTCTCGTTCCCAAGCCGAACGGACATTGTACGTCTGATACTCTTACTTTTTGATTGGACCGGCGCAGAAGGTGATATATTCTCACTGTGATTCATGTGACCGCAGGCGTTGTTACTGGTGGCTTGGCGCGCCGCGAAATAAGGAGGTGGTTTGGACGCATGTGGTAAAAATGATTGTGTACGAACCAAGCGTGAGTTGCCTTGAGACAAAGTTTGAGTTGGATCCCTCGACTCGGACGCCGAACCTGCGTCGTGCACTTGCGGCACACGAGAATCCTTCTCTTGACTCAAACTCAGTGCACGGTCGAAGCCTAAGCCGGAGATGCGCAAGAGTGTCCCGCCTGTCGCTTCGCCGCATACAGGCCAGACACCACCCACCTACAGAGGTGAAATGAGTGGTTTTACTTTATCAGGTGCATACCGTGAAGAGATGGACTTGCTTTCCTTCCTTACCCGATTTCGAAAATGCCAAGTGCACTGAATGTAGGGGAAGGTTGGGTGGCACTATACAGGTTATTCTCTTTGAATCCACAAACTGGGTAAGGGCCTTGATGAAGCAAGGGTCTGAATTGCCCGGCGCAATTTCAGCCAATAATCGTCCGCTGGGTTTGGGTGCATGCTTGTGTAGTTTTAGGTTGATTAAGCTGTCTGTACTGCCCGCGCCTTGGAGTGAACTCGTTTGTGCGCAGGAATCTGTGGCATCCACATTTTGTCTGAGATAGAGGCTCAGAGTACCACGAACATCAGCGCGGTGCAAGTCAATAACACCACTGCGAGCGTTACGGCTATTTGCATGGAAAACTGCAGTATGGGATGCCACCATAGCTACGCCCTTAGTACCACCAGTTGCTCGCACTGCGTCTGTAACCATAGCATCTATATTTTCAAAGTCGGTTCCAGATGCTGCAGTGATGGAGGCAGCCCCTGCTGCGGCCGCAGCTGCGGCGCAAGTTCCACCAGCAGCCCTCACTTGCATAGCAACAGCAAACGCCGGCGCAATACCCGGCTTCATCGCGTGCCTCGTTAGGGTTGAATATGTGGTGGCGGCCGGGACAAAATCATCGACCTCGATGCCACACTTTTCCATTGGAGAGAAGAAGAACATTTGCAGAGCACTGTCACTTTCGCGAGCAAAGTCTCCTATCAAGGAAATTGTTCCACCTGATGAGTTAGGTGCAAGGAGAGGAAATAATCCCCTTAAAGTAGGGTACGAACAAAATCGGAATGAAAACGAGTTCGACCACAGAGTTGCGTTCCCAAAGTCAAAAGCAACTCGCAGCTTGGCCACTTGTGCATCAGACACATGTGGCGTTGTGAAAATGATGATTCCGTCGTCAGCTAGTGTCCCTGCTGTTTCTAGGACTTTCCCATCTTCCATTTCCAGGCAAACTCTCAGCGAAGCTTCGAGCACGTGCTTGAAACCAAAACCTCGGAGTTGGATCTCAATTTCACGCTCTATCAAAGACGAACTTGGAATTGCTTCCCTTATCATCCACTGATTTTTGTCGAATGCATGGACCTGCTGATAAGAAGATCCTAGGCGCAAGGAACGTGCTCGAAGTATCTCCTCTGGTTCCGGTGAAAAGGCAGATTTAATTGCCTGATTTGATCGCGCTACGAGATTAATCAGTAGCCGACCCGCCATGTTGTGCTTACCAACTCTGACACTGCAAGATCGGAACGCGTACACCCTCGTACTCTGTGTATTCGCTATGAACGACGACCGCTCAGATATTACAATGCGCATATTTAACTCACACATGACACAGCAATGATGACATGGGTCGAGGTGTATTGAGAGAAAGTCAGCTCCAGCGGTAGAGTTCGAACACGACTTACGCATGTGAGCTTCACTAATCGGAATGCAACCATGTGCAAGAGTCTCAGACACAGATGGTGTAAATATTGTATCGTACAGAGGGAGTCTTTGCTTCCTTGAGATGATATTTACCTCGATTGCGCTCGACATGAAATCATCTAGTAGATTAGACGCCACTGGAAGATATAACTGTTTAGCTGTGCCTGTATTTTTGCTTGTAGAAGTGTCAATTAGCTCGAAGATGCCTGCCTTAGAGGCCGATGCTAGTTTTATGCCAAGTGTTTTAACTTTCATACTGCAACTGGTGGAGACCTTAGGATTCAGGCACCACAGAGGACCAAGCGAAGATATCTGGATCGATCTCTGGCAATTTACACAGAATTCTACATCCATGTTGGACAACGCGAGTTGATGGACCGATTCACCAGATTTCGAAAGCGTCAAAGAGATTCTATCGACAGCGAATTCAATAGTTTTGCTCATTGATGTGCGGGTATGCTGTTTTTGTAGAACAACCAGACTTTGCAACATCTGGATCTCATCTTGTCTCGGTTGGGACAATATGACCGCAAGCTGGGCTCTCACACGCGAGTTCTCACGTTGGCTACCATTGGTAAGAGGCAAACCCGAAATATTCAGTGACCAGCATTTCGGCATAACGTCAGGAAATTGCCCTTGGTTCGGAAGCAGTGGTTCAGAGGAGGAGCACAACACCACCAACCCAGCAGTGTCTGTCGAGTTTAAGACCGGCGGTAGCGTGCGAATAATCGAGAACGAGGGAATCACGCTCAATTCTGAACCGGAATCGACAAAGTGACTTCTATTGAAGCTGACGGAAACACGTGCTTTGTCACAGTTTGGTACAAATGATAAATGAGCCTCCAAGTATGCTGCCACTCGAGTCACACCATCACATGCTTCAGTAAATTCATGAGATGATGTTGGGTATAAATGCGCACCATATTCTTGTGTTTCATCGAGACCGTTCCTAAAGAAAGAAACCCGAACACGAAGAGAAGAAGAAGCGGACAAGCATGGTAAAATAGAACGGAACCATGCTGAGTCACGAATTGCAAGCACAATGCTCGAACCGTGATAAGTTTGTATTGTTCGGGGTGCAATGAGGAAAAGATCAGAAGGCGAAACTTTGCCGTGTGCGACTTTGACACTGAGGTGCTCACTCTCTGTTGGAAATTGACCATCGGCTGATGCTGTAATTCGTATCACAGAAGAAGCATCCTTCAAAATTGCTGGAAGCTTACAATTAACAATTGCGAGGTGCAAATGACTACGTGAAAGCTTCGATTTTACGACACTCTCCAGTACCATATCGCTAACAGCAGATTGGCCACGAATTCGCACGTAACACGTCTGCTGCCAAACATCCTTTGAGACGACGAGCAGTTGAATTTGATCACCAGACCTCGCTAATCTTGGCTCTATCGAGATGATCTCCATGCACTCAAGAGGAAGGAAATGACTGATAGATTTCGGACTTGCGGGGATTCATCATCTCGGGCAGTTACTAAGCTTAGCTAAGATGAAAATCATGTCAATTGAATAGATAAATCGTCATCCTTTTTATCCGGGTCAACCAAGTCCGCCGACGCTTCAGCTACCGCGAACGGCGCGTGGGCCCCCCCGGGGGCTTTCGAAACGAATCGAAACGCGGCTTTCGCGCGTCAACGCGCGCGTCTCGGCGGAGGCCTCCCTGGCCCAGTCCCAACATCTCCGCCCAATATGGCATATTTTCCCGCATCTGACTGCTCTCCATAGCCCTCCTCCCCGTGCGAGACGAGACGGACAGTTATTGCGTGCGCGACGCTTTAGCTGCTGTTATCATCTTAAATGTTTCTTTGTCTCACTGTTGGCAGTTGAGCTATCTAGGCAGCTTGTTCCGGACTGGGCAGGCCATATAGCGAGAGTCACTGCCTTGGTCAGGCGGACGCAAACTTTCAGGTGTTCCTTGCCAGGGGATGGAGACTATGGTCCTGCTGTTGGTCGACCCTGCAGTGAGTCTTCTTCGACAGAGAAGGGGCATGTAGATGACTCGCGGTGAACTTGTCCCCAGGGGACGAGGCGGAAATTTCCTTCAGCAATTGACAGCCGCTCGTCAGTAGGAAAGGTGAGTTTGGAAACGATCACATCGTGGGCATCCATGTCAACCTCATACGCATATCCTGCACCCGAGGGATCCCAGTCACGGGTCTTCTCTAGAGACGGGAAGGCGAGGAGGAAGCGCCCATTAGAAAGCTTTCTTGCAGAACCACCGTCAACAGAAAATGCATCGTGCGTCATAGCATGTTTCCACACATCGGCCTTGGACTCAAGGTGTGACGATGGGTTTTGAAGACCAAATGGAAATTCAAATTGCCAGGCTACAGAAACAATCGAAGCCAACGGATCGAGCTTATACATGATGGCGCGGGAGAAACACCCCCTTTGAGTGGATAGTGTGCAACCCGGGCGATTGGAACCACCATCGATCATGAGGATGTTACCATTCGGCAGTTGAGTGACGTCTAATGGGGAAAAAAATTTGTCCGCGTCTGAAACAAAAGTGAAATCGGAGATAGTTTCATCTGGCGAAAGGGTCCACTGTTTGCCAGAACCGTCGTGGGCGAGAGAGAAAACTGCATCCAGGGATTTGGAGGCAACTATGTAATTGCCAAAGGCGCCAGGGGATACCGAGGAGATCTGGTGGTAGTCTATCGGATTTGCCGAGGCACCGCCTGAACAAGCGACATTTGTGATTGTCTTCCACCCAGCAGAAGCTGGCATGTAAGATTCAGGTTCCAAGAAGTTTGACATCTCATAAATGACTTCTACAGAGCTAGTCTCTGAGTTGTACTTGGAGATCTTCGACATGGCAAAAATGTCATGCTTCGTCATTGTCGTCTCATTTGGCGCAGATCGGGCAAGGACGGTAATGTTGGGTATCTTGACGACTTCGTATGTTGTAGTCAGCAGGTCGTGCGCATGCAGCGGCGAAGAGTGGTCTACACGGCACTCCGCAGCGAGGGCGTTATAGTTCACTGGCGCTCCAGAGCAAGCCATCTTGGTCTGCGATTGCATAAGACCATGGACATCTACAATCTGCAATTGGGAATTCTCCGTGTAAACTGAACCATTCCGTGCGTATTCGCGCCCTTGATCTGTACAGGACGCCGCCGAATTAATTATTGCAACGTTTTCACCTGGTGTAAAATCCCATGCAACTGGAGAGCAAGTATGATAGTACCAAACAACCCAACCTTCAGCGTCGACCGCGACAATGCCCTCAAACGACATCGTCCCACCGGCCAAACCTGAGCCATTCACCACAATTCCAGGAGAAACAGCAAATGTTGCCATCTCAAATGAGGGGTTTGAGCCACCCAGATGCAAATACGGTGCTTCATCGAAACGCGGGAAGCCAGTACCACCGCTTGTAAAGTCTCCGGCGTATTCCATAGTCGCGTATTCATCACCTAATACCTGGACGTAGATAGTGTAGTCATACACGGTCTTGGGTCGAAGTCGATACATCTCGAGTTCCCCGATGGTCGTCTCGAGAGGCGTGGTCATCTCTATCATCAGTTTCTCAGTCCACAAAGAAGATAGAGTGGACCCCCGAGGTGAATATTTTGCCGTGACCAACGCCTTTTTTGAGTACTGTAGGAGTGCCCCCGACATGGTGTAGTGCAAAGTCGCCCGCAAAGGCATCAATCGTGACATGTCCATCGTCACGGACGCGCCAACAACCATAGATCTCGAAGTCGTCTTAGCCATTGAACACTCAGAATCAGAGCTAGTAATCACAGATGCCTTCAGAGCGGGTGTCGCGCCGGGTGTTACGAACGCAAGGAAACCCATCGCGGAAACACACGCCGCGGAGACCACGACTGCAAAAAGGGCCACGCGGCCTATCCCATGTGCGTGGATGTCGCCTCGACGGTTGCTCCCCTCCGTCAAGACATGTTGGTATCTCAAAATCTCTTGACCACACCCCGCCCCGCCATATTTGGACTTCATCGAAAAAAGCGTAGCCCAAATTTGGGGATCTGTAAGGATACCTCAGATGCGATATTATCTTGCTGGACCTAGTGAGGCAGGTCCTCTGCCCGTTCGTCCAGTAGCCCCGGCCCCCGTATACTACGGCAGCTGAGGTGGCGTGAGGATAACAGAGACGCCGGTGTACCGCCATTGCGTAACCTCGATAGTTCACCCTCGGACGGCAGGGTAGCCCCATCAGGCTGCTTCCCCGTCCCGGAGTTTACTATCTCGCTAGGTTTGGGACCCAGCGCTCGGTCTCTCTGCGTAGACCCCACGCAACTTCCTTTTTCGCTCCGCTCCTTCGCGTTTTCCCGCGCTCGATTGCAGGGGGAGAATGGCTGGAGAAGAAGACTTGAGGGGAAATGGCAGTGTTCCTGACTTAGACGGAAAATGGAAAAGTGAGATGGGGCTGCTGCGCAGCCCTGATTCCCAACAGGAGAGGATCACTCTATACTGTCTTAACGTGGAATAGAAAGAGAGAAAGAGAGGGAAACTGGGAAAAGGAGGAAGGACCCCCATACTAATTGCCAATGAAATTGACTTCGGCATTAGACTTCATCCTCGCAAAGCTAGTGTTAGCTCGATAACATTTGACCATGAATCTGCCAGGGGTAGGACCATTGTGCACTCCAGTTCCCCTGTCACTAAGGAGTCACTAAGGAGCAGGTGGTGGGCCTAGAGGGAGAGAGAGAGAGGGAGAGGGAGAGAGAGGGGCGGAAATATATTTCTTATACTCTGGGCTCCTAGCGCCCGTTTCCCCACCGAGACCAATCAAATATTGACGAAAATGCCGCGTTTCGAAGCGCAGTCAAATATCGAAGAAGAAACATCAATACCACGGAGTTTCCCTACCCCGGCGCTTCCCAGGGGGTCCTTTGGGACTTCACCGATTCCTGCGACCCCTTGCAGAGCGGCCCATACAACCGTAGGGTCGCATTGGCGCTGCTTGGAGTCTAGCTCGTCGTGCTTTGCCACGAGGCCACTTTGCCTGCGCTCTGGGCGAATATATGCTTCGTGTTCCCTCGTGTTCGCGATACGTGTAAATCAGAACACCTTGCCAAGTTGGCGGTGATCCCCACCGGCGCCGACAATATTGAAGTCTTGCCCTGTTGATCACACCGGGGAGGAGGGGGCTGGATGTGCCGCCTCAGTTTCTGGAATCATAGGAGTCGTTGCTGTCCACCATGTTACCTGGGTCGCAGCCAAACAATGAGCCCGGGCTTTAAGTTGGACGTCCGTGATTTGTGCCTTTCACGTCGGTGTGCCAAGAACGGAGGAGTACACACTATTCACCAAGGGGAAAGTCAGACTCGAGTCTGGACGGGTGACCTCTTGGTTGAGGAGTATCCCGCCAAGACGAATCTTTGTGACACGCCAGCGCTGATAAGCACCCCAGACATGCAACGAGGCTTCGTCGGCAGCGTCTTCTTCCGTGGCTTCGAGGCCCCCACCAGGCGGCTGAATCCTCTTCTTATCAGCGTTCAGTGAGCGTATGGGTTCTTTCTCATCGACAATGTGATCAACCAGCGACTCTGAGGAAACAGCTTCCTTCTCACACGTTGTCTCGTGGGAGCCGTCGAGAGATGCACTGGTTGCACGCGTTGCACTCGCATTCCCGTCTTCGACAGCCCCGGTCATTTGTTTCGCGATAATCTCGTCAAAGCGGCGGGATGTCGATGGAAGGTTTTCCATTTTCCAGCCATTCTGCTTCTTCTTCGCCGATCGGATCGGTAGGATACGAGAGAGGCCACCAACCATCGTGGTCTAGCAGATCCCAGTGGAGGGACGCAAGCCGATCTGGCTGTCACAATTCTGCGCGAGACCGTACAGTGTCATGTATGTGCAGGTGATATAGCCGCCAGGATATATCAGCCAGGATATTCAGGATACAGAGGAGAGAGACAGAAGATATAACTCGTACTCGAGTACGAGTATCGCCTGTCGCTGACGTCCTCTTTTATTATTGTGCGCCTGAGCGCACCCCAGGAAAATCTTCTTTTGGGGGGGAGTGGTGCATATGTCAGGAAGTACTCCGGCGCCTAGGCCGCCGCCAAGAGGGTCTTAC
>Ga0257106_1001149_pt1 | contig 13686 bp, 14 predicted proteins | sample LP_taG_3_FD_190177 | JGI IMG/M metagenome (GOLD analysis project Ga0257106, IMG submission 190177) | Marine microbial communities from Northeast Subartic Pacific Ocean, Canada - LP_J_2011_P26_10m | ecosystem: Environmental > Aquatic > Marine > Oceanic | place: Canada: Northeast Subartic Pacific...
CCGTTAGCGCCGGAGCGCTGCTGGATGGTGGTAGTCATGAATACGGAAAAGAAGGTCTCGTAAGGAGACGGTTACGGAAGGGCAGGACGCCCTGCCGAATGCATTGTAAAGCAAGTTTGCGGTTTGTGTTCGAGCTTTAAGGGCCAACGTCTCCTTTTGCTTCACGGCAAGAGAAGCTTCGAGAAAGCAACTTCAGAAAGGCTTAAGATTTAGGTGGACACCTTGAGGACAGTCTCGTGGTTTTGATTCGATGGCTTCAGGCTGGCCAGCGTACTGAGGAAACTGTTCCCGTGGCCATGGCTCGCCATCGGCGGAATGAGCTTGAAGCCCAAGGTGCAGTTGTGTACTGGAGCGAACGACTAGGCAACGCCTTCTAGCCATCCAAACTGGTTTCGTCGCAACAGGAACAATGACAATCAGCTCCAGGGCATCCCGCTTTCAAAGAGGGGTCATCACTGTTGCGTTAGCCAGTTCTGCAGCAATGGCTCTCAGCGCCTGCGGATCAAAAACACTGCCTGTCAATAAGACACAGCGCCAAACGATCAATCGTTTGGAACAACGCATCGAGCAGCTCGAACGCCAAGTCGGAGAACAGCTCCCAACGACTTCAGGCAACAGCAGCAAGGTTCCTGCCGGCCCTGTCAGTTCCATCACGATGAGGACAGGAACTGCTGATGACAGGCTGAGGATCTACTGGGCTGACGGCACGCGCAGTGACCTCCCCTGCACCAAAGAACAAAACACTTGGGCCTGTGGGTAGAGCTGGTAGAGCTGTTCCTGGAACACAAGTCACAACCGATTACATCTTCAGCATGCTTAGACCGTTGAACAAGTGATTCATCGCGTCAAAATTGCAGCATGAATCAGCTCAAAACCGTGTTGGCGCTCATCGGCGGCATTTGGCTATTGACTCCAAATGCCGCAACAGCACAGACCTCCAGGCCATTACCACTAACGCAACCAAAAGCAGCCAATCTCGCGCGCATGCGTGCAGAGTCGCTGAATGGAGGTTTAGGTCAATACAGAGCAGCAAGCTGCATGTACGAAACCGGAGCAGGGTCCTGTCTCGAGTCCATCAGCAATAAAGGGTTCCAATTCTTGTTTCAAGGTGGTGCTCCGGGTTGGCAACAGCAAACCCCTCCCAACCCAACCATCGAGACATCGGTACTTGTCTCCAGAGACGGTGACCGAATCCTGGAGGTCTCTTACAACGGAACGATCCGTTAAGTGCAAGATCTAGTTGACAGATCACGTCTCCGTGACTCCGATGTAGAAGCATTATTTGATTCTGCATGAATCTCCGTACCCTCTCGGCCATGGCCGTGATCACTGGTGCAAGCGTGATGGGCGCAACACCTGGACTCGCTCAAGACACCATCTCGGCATCCCAAGTGAGAGCGATCAATTTGGCTCGCAACACTGCTGTTGCCAAAAACGGTGGACTAAACGTTTATCGCCCTCAGCCATGCATGTTTCAGACCAGTGATGGAGGAGGGGATTGCCTTGTGAATCAAGACGAAAACGGATACACCTTCCAATTTCTTGGTGGAGCCCCAGGATGGCCTGAAAACGACAGTTCACCCACCACAGAAACAGAAATCCAGATTGCTCCGGATGGGCGAACCGTGAATGAGGTCCTCTACAACGGTTCACCCCGCTGATAGCTGCGCTTGAAGTGCCTCTGTCCATTTAAAAGACAGAGGCCAGCTCTCTCTAAGGGTGAGACTCAACGCAATGGCCTTTTCGGCATAAGCCGCTTCATTGATAAAAAGAGGAACCTCTCCATCCGCCCCCTCATAGGCAATGCAACTGCCATCAGCTCTCTGAAAGAGCGGATCGCCGCGACGCATGGGCTGCCAGTCCGAACCCTGACGCTGAGGGTGAACGAAAGCGTCAGGTGAACCGGATGAAGAACGCGGGAGGTCAAGACTCCCCAGATGGCGATGAACCACCAATTGACTGGGGTAGCGGGCTCGACCAGCGAGCACATCAGAGCAGGCCTCAAAGACGGCCTCGAGAGCCAAGCGAGTTTGCATCAGGATTTTGTAGTGACGCACCATCTGGGGGACGGGCCCCACTTCAATCACCAGGCCACAGGGCCAGCTCTCCACCAAAAATCCTTGTTGAGCCTGATCGGCTTCATGGAGATAAACCGGCAAGCCAAGACGTCCCTGAACAAGCGCCGCCAATGCCAAATCAGCAGGCCGACGTCCATAGACCACCAAGGAACTTCCCATCGAAGACGTGGTGCTGTGGAGATCGATCACAAACCCACAGGCCTCGATGCCTTCCGGGCCGTAACGGCTAACCAGATCGAAGGCACGCTGAACTTCGAGATCCACCTTGGATGAGGAAGTTCGCTCTAAACCAACCTGCTTAAGAAGACCAGGCTGGAACGATCGATTGAGATCTCTTTCGAGGTAACGACACCCTTTGGCATAGGCATCGGGATTGCCAATCACCGAAAGCGCCTCGCATCCATGGGTCTGAATCAAATGCGGCTGCTGCTGCCACTGTTCCAACAGCCAGGGAGCATTGATCTCATTCCCATGGGTTCCAGCCACCACAAGCACTCGAGGGCTTGGCATCAACTCTCAGCAGCCTCAAACAATCTGATGGAAGATAAGTGGAAATGGAACAACGATGGCAATCCATCCACTGATTGTGCGCAGCGCTCGTCAAGGATGGCGCTGGCAATGGCTCCGCCTGATGGGAGGACTAGGCCCTGCCGACCAAGGAGGTCACTATCAGCGCCCAACCAGCACGCCGATGCAAACCCTCGTCTTAGGGGATAAGGAGCTTCAAGCGAGAGACGGCAAAACAAAACCCCACCTGATCGTTGGCCGAAGTTGCCCATGGGCACATCGTGTCTGGCTGGTGTTTCAACTAAGAGGACTCAGCGCAAGCATCAACCTGCTGATGGCCGATGCCGATCACGACGAAGGGCGTTGGCGACTGGAGCCGACCTGGCTCGGCTGCGACAACCTCCTTGATCTTTACAAGTTGTGCGGAGCACCTCCCAGCTACAGAGCCACGGTGCCGGTGCTGGTTGATCCGGGTGCAAATGCATCCGATCGCCCCCGATTGCTGGGGAATGACAGCACCCCCCTGAGCGCAGCACTTTGTTCGTGGCCGGCAGAGGCGACAGCTCTTAATCTCGCCCCTAGCGAATTGAAACCTGCCATCAACGCATGGCAGGAGCTCATCCAACCCTCCATCAACGACGGCGTCTATCGATGTGGATTTGCGCGGAACCAAAAGGCCTTCGATCAAGCCAGCCAAGCCCTGTTCTCAGCTTTGGAGAAAGTAGAGGAGAGCTTGCAGACCAAAGGACCATGGCTCTGCGGCGAGCGAATCACGCTGGCAGACGTGCGACTTTTCCCCACGTTGATCCGTTGGGAAGTGGTCTATGCATCCCTCTTTGGTTGTAGTGCCAAGCCACTCTGGATGTTTCCAGCCCTTTGGAGCTGGCGTCAACGCTTCTTTGCGCTTCCTGGAGCCAGTGAGAGTTGCGACAGCCAAGGGTGGAAACAGGATTATTTCGGAGCACTGTTTCCCCTCAATCCAAGCGGAATTGTTCCAGATAGCCCTGACCTGAGCAAACTGATTGGGGCGGGAGTGGCACAACCGAAATGACAACCAACAGCAAGGCAAGAACCGATCAATCAGAACCCAGCTTTGAGGGGGTGTATGGCCCCTATTGCATCACTCTTCGGGATCAGAGAGAGGTTCAGCTTTACCGAATCTGCTTGCTGATCTGTGGTCTGAGCTTCAGTGCCGGACTCGGACAATGGATTCTCATAGGGCCCCAACTAGCGCCCCTATGGCTGTTGCCCCTTGCCGTATCACTAGGCCTGGCCTTGCGCTGGATTCATATTTACTTGCGCCCTCTCCATCAAGCCCTTCAACTGTTTTGGGCCGCTGGATGCATCGGCTGGCTGGTCTTGGCCATCCAGGCTGGTCCGTCCAATATTTTCTACACACTCGAGAGCCAACGTCTTTGGGTCCTGGTGATTGGCCCTCTGTTTGCAGCCCTAGCAGGCATCGGTTTCAAGGAATTCTTTTGCTTCAGACGTCCAGAAGCAATCGGACTCACTCTGCTTCTGCCAGTTGCACTCCTCGGTTATTTAAGTGGCCTGATTGCAGGGCCAGCAGCTATCAGCATGATGGCGATTTCCTCCGCTCTTCTCGTGCTTCTTTCCTTACGCAAATTCGGTATGGAAGCCGCTGCTGACGTCGGAGATAAGAGCGTATTTGCTTATCTAGAAGACCTGCGTAAGGCCAAGAGCACGTGAGCCTGATCAGTCTTGTCGATGCATCTAAAGACTTCGGCATCCGCACGCTGTTTGCAGACCTAACCCTCCATATTCGGGAGGGTGATCGCCTGGGACTCATTGGCCCCAATGGGTCAGGGAAGTCAACCTTGCTGAAAGTGCTTGCAGGCGAGGAGCCGCTTGGGGGAGGAGAACGACGCTGCTCATCGCGGTTGAGGGTCGAGCTTGTTGGCCAAGAGAGCAGCGTGGACCCTGGCCTCACCGTCTTAGAACAGGTGTTGGCAGGGTGCGGAGAGAAACGAGACCTGCTGCTGCGTTTCAGTGAACTCAGCGAAGCCGTTGCCGACAATCCAGACAACGCAGTTCTGCTAGCCGAGCTGGGCGTCCTGAGTCAAAGGATGGATGAATCAGAGGCTTGGAGTCTCGAACAACAGTGCCAGGAAGTCCTGCAAAGGCTTGGGATCACTGATCTGCACAGCCCTGTGGAAGCTCTCTCAGGTGGATATCGCAAACGGGTAGGACTGGCATCGGCCCTTGTGGCTTGTCCTGATGTCCTTCTTCTCGATGAGCCCACCAACCACCTCGATGCCGCAGCGGTGGAGTGGTTGCAAAGCTGGCTAGATCGGTATCCAGGTGCGCTTGTCCTCGTTACCCATGACCGCTATGTACTGGATCGCGTAACCCGCAGGATCGTGGAAGTGGAGCTGGGGGAAGCACGCAGTATTGACGGCAATTACAGCGCTTATCTGCAGCGAAAAGCCGAACAAAATCTCGCCGATGCAGCTGGTGCTGCCAAATTTAAAAGCGTGCTCCGACGCGAATTGGCTTGGTTACGCCAAGGGCCAAAGGCCCGCAGCACCAAACAAAAAGCGCGGCTGCAACGCATCGACGAGATGCAGAGTGCGCCAACGAAACAAAGTCGCAGCCAGCTGGAGATGGCAAGTGTGAGTCGTCGTATTGGGAAGGTAGCGATCGAAGCGGAGCATCTCTCCGTCTCAGCTGACGGCAGCAAAGACGGCCCCTTATTGCTCTCAGACTTCAGTTACAGCTTCAGCCCAGAAGATCGTATCGGAATCATTGGCCCCAACGGAAGTGGCAAATCAACCCTGCTGGACCTGATCGCGGGACGCCGTCAGCCAACTGGCGGATCGCTTCAGATTGGAGAAACTGTTCATCTCGGATATCTCGACCAACACACCGATGTCCTCAGCGATGGGAAGGGGTTAGAGCGCAAAGTGATCGACTTTGTCGAGGAAGCGGCATCAACTATTGACCTGGGGAATGAGCAACTCAGTGCATCTCAGCTGCTGGAACGCTTTTTGTTCCCACCAGCACAACAACACAGCCCCCTCAGCAAACTCTCTGGTGGAGAGCGACGGCGCTTAAGCCTGTGCCGCATGTTGATTCAGGCCCCAAACGTGTTGCTGCTCGACGAGCCAACCAACGACTTGGATGTCCAGACCCTGAGTGTGCTCGAAGATCTCCTCGAGGACTTCCGTGGCTGTGTTGTCGTCGTATCGCACGATCGCTATTTCTTAGACCGCACCGTTGACCGTCTCTTCTGTTTTGAGAACGGACGCCTACAGCGTTTTGAAGGGAACTACAGCGCATTTCTTGATCACCGTCGTGATCTAGAGAAAGCGCAAAGCGAAGCAATGGCAGCGCAGCAAACCGCCCAACGTTCGGCAAAAGCAGCTTCCAAAAAGGTCTCATCTGCAGACAACAAGCTGAAAAGGCGCAGTTTTAAAGAATCGAAGGAGCTGGAGCGCCTCGACAGCGACCTCCCCGCCCTAGAGCTGAGAAAACAAGAGCTGGAACAGGCCATCGCTAGTGGAAGGGGAGATCTCAGCTCTCTGAGCTTGGAACTCGCAGCTTTATTGGACTCGCTTCATACAAGCGAGGAGCGCTGGCTGGAACTCAGTGAACTCGAGCCTTAAGCCTTTGCGCCCGTGGATGGATCGCATCGCCCCTAGTCAGTGACGTCCGCCTGGTTGTTAAGGAAACCATCTCGCCGGCAGGATCATTGGCACTGGAGAAAACCAGCCGTAAAATAATTTCATCGCAATTGGCTTTCAAGAGCCGCCGATTCCATGAAATCCATCGACGAGCACATCAAGAAAGATCAGTCAGAGATTGAAGCCGCTCGTGCTTCAGGAGACCAAGCAAAGTTGCGTCACCTGACTGACGAGCTTCATTCTCTTGAGGAATACAAGGAACACAATCCTGCGGACAAGCACGATCCCACCTCACTCGAGCTTTATTGCGATGCAAACCCAGACGCTGACGAGTGCCGCGTCTACGACGACTGAGCTATCGAGCCCCTCTAAGTGATGAACCTGCCTTCCAAGGCAGGTTTTTTTATGCCCTTTCAATCCAGCATCCAGCCCTAGATCCCCAATTCGCTCCAGACACGATCCAACATTTGATTCAACCCGCGACTCATCGCTGCCGAGATCAGGAGAGGAGTGCGTCCGCTGGCATCAGTCAGCGCAGAAATGATCGCGTCTAGATCTTCTTCCTGAATGAGCTCTTGCTTATTGATAACCAGAATTCTGGGGCGCTCAACCAGCCCATGTCCATAGGCTTCAAGCTCCTTTTCAACAACGCGAAGATCCAGCAAAGGATCTTCGGCGCCGCCATCCACAAGGTGAATAAGGAGTCGGGTGCGTTCGATATGGCGGAGGAAATCGTGGCCCAAGCCCGCACCCTGGGCTGCACCAGCAATCAAACCAGGAATATCCGCGAACACGGTGCCGTCTCCTGTCGGGCGGCGCACCACACCAAGATTCGGGATCAGGGTTGTGAACGGGTAGTCGGCAATTTTGGGTCGAGCTGCAGATAAAACACTGATCAAGGTGCTTTTCCCCGCATTCGGAAGCCCAATAATCCCAACTTCGGCTAACAGCTTGAGCTCCAGCTGCAACGGCCATTCTTCGCCGTCACGACCCTCCGTGAATTTTTCTGGAGCACGATTTCGATTACTCAGGTAATGGGCATTGCCCAGCCCGCCCCGACCCCCAAACGCCACGGTCAGACGTTCTCCCGGTGTCGTGAGGTCACCGAGCACGATTCCCGTACTCATATGACGAACCTCAGTGCCACATGGAACCTTGATCACCAAAGGCGGGCCTGATGCCCCAGTGCAGCGATTGGGACCTCCCCGCCGCCCATCATCCCCGGCGAATAGCCGTTTGTACTTGAAATCCAAAAGGGTTTGCAGGTTGGAATCTGCCTCCAACACCACATCCGCACCCTGGCCTCCATCACCACCAGAAGGTCCACCCGCTGGAACATATTTTTCTCGACGGAAGGCCATGATGCCGTCACCACCACGGCCACCCCGCACGGAAATGCGCGCTTGGTCGATGAACTGCACAGCAAGCCTCAGTTGGGGCCAATTTCCAACCCTAGGATCGAAGAGTACGAGGAAAGAGCTTGGCCGGGGTTCGCTTCGAGGCACTCAGCAAGAACTATCCCTCCCGTGGAGGGGGCAAGGCTGTTGAGGTGATCCGTGATCTCTCTCTCAGCATCGCTGACGGCGAATTTCTTGTGCTCGTTGGTCCCTCTGGCTGCGGCAAAAGCACACTTCTGCGACTGATGGCAGGCCTGGAATCCCCCAGCTCTGGAGAGATCCTGGTGGGAGACCAACCCGTATCTGGCCTGAGGCCAGCGAAGCGCAATGTGGCGATGGTGTTCCAAAGCTATGCGCTCTATCCCCATCTGAGCGTTCGCGACAACTTGGCCTTCGGCCTGAGGAGAAGCCAAAAGCGCACGAGCTTGCAACAGCTCCAGGACCAACTTCACCGCAACACACGCCGACTCCCTGCTGCTCTAAGGATTCCCTCGCATCGAGAGCAGCAGCTCGAGAAGCGCATCCAGGATGTGGCGCAATCTCTCGAATTGGATCAGCTCCTCGATCGTCGACCGAAGGAACTGTCTGGCGGACAAAAACAACGGGTGGCCCTGGGCCGGGCCATGGCCCGCAAACCGGAGGTGTTCCTGATGGATGAACCACTGAGCAATCTCGACGCAAAATTACGCGGTAGTACTCGCGCGCGGATCGTTGACCTCCAGCGACAACTCGGGACCACCACCATCTATGTCACCCATGACCAGGTGGAAGCGATGACCATGGGCCACCGCATCGCCGTGCTTAACCAGGGACACCTGCAGCAACTGGGCACTCCGATGGAGTTGTACCGCTGGCCTTCAAATTTGTTTGTGGCCCAGTTCATCGGCAGCCCACCGATGAACGTGCTGCCCGTCCATGTCGGGCCTGGTGCCACGTTGATGCTCAAGGACAGACGCCTCAACGTGGAGGGTCCCACCAGGGCCCTACTTCAGGTCCTCGAAGGCCAACAGCTAAGCGGAGGAATCCGTCCTGAGCATCTGCATGTTGCACCAGCAACCAACCGAAATCTTCCGGCTGAAGTGAGTCACAGTGAGGTTTTAGGGAACGAGCAACTGCTCACCTGCCGCCTGCTAGACGGAGACCACCTAGTGCAGGTGAGAGCTGATCCAAGCCTGAACGTTTCGATTGGAAGATCGATTCATTTAGAAGCCGATCCAGATGGCTGGAGGTTATTTGATGAAGCTGGGGATGCCATTGCATTACCAGAGCTCCCACCAGTCGATACCGATGAGCCTCAACTGCCCCAGCTGAGCTGAGATCAGAGATCAGCGCACCCAAACAACGCTGCAACCTGGACCGCCATCTCCCTGATCGGCATCACCAACGCGTTCCACATACGGGAGTGAATCAAGCCACTGACGCAAGCCGCGTTTAAGGCGGCCAGTCCCGATCCCGTGGATCACCCAAACCGGACCATTGGCTCCACGAAGCAGCTCTTCCACAGCGGCTTCAGCTTCATGCACTCTCTGGCCGCGAACATCCACCGTGTTCCGAGCGGTGCGCACCTGGGAGCCGCCGACTCCTCGCCGCGCTTTCACTTGAACCACAGGTTTCTCAGGCGGTGCAGCTCGACGGCCATCCAGGCTTTCCACCGATTGAAGATCCACCATGCTGCGCATCACACCACAGCGCACACTCAGTTGCTGACCATCGTCTGAAACCTCAAGCACCTCGGCCGCTTTATCGAGGGCAAGCAGGCGAATGCGCTCGCCCACCGAGGGGCGCCATTCCGGATGCAGGCGACGCTCTGGAACCGAGCGATGGTTCGATTCAAGCTTGCGTAGCCGCTGACCAGCGCGGCGAGCGGTTTCACCATCCGCCTTCTGATCCCGCAACCTGCGAATCAAATGACGCACCTCTTTTTGACCATCGCGAATCGAACTCTCCAAACGCTGACGTCCCAACTCCTGCTGCTGCGCAGAGTTTTTGCGTTGCTGCTCCCAGCGTTGCAGTAACTCCTCGTGCAGCAATTCAGTTCGAGCCAAGAGTGCAGCCGCATCTTCAGCCGCGGCCTGTTGGCGTTGCCGCTGCTCTTCAAGACCACGAATCACAGCGTTGACATCGCCGTCCCCACTGGGCTTCAACAGTTGCCTGGCTTGTTCAATCACACCGCTGTCAAAACCAAGACGCGTTGCGATCGCCAAGGCATTGCTGCGTCCTGGAATCCCCCAAAGCAGCTGATACGTCGGAGAAAGAGAATCGCTATCAAAGGCCACAGAGGCATTTTCAAAGCGTGAATCGCTGTACTTGAGTGCTTTGAGCTCCCCAAAGTGGGTCGTAGCAATAGTGAGTCGGGCGCAATTAGCCAAATTGCGCAGCAACGCAATCGCCAGGGCCGTGCCTTCACTGGGATCGGTGCCAGCGCCCACCTCATCGAGCAGAACCAACGCCGGCGACGGTCCAGAGGAGATGGATTGAAGGATGCTTCCGATCCTTTTCACATGACCACTAAACGTGGACAAACTCTGCTGAAGCGACTGTTCGTCTCCGATGTCTGCAAGAACCTGTGCACACCAAGGGAGTGAGGGACTGCCGTTGCACGGAATCCACATACCGGCCCTCGCCATCAATGCGGCTAAGCCAATGCTCTTCAAGGTCACTGTTTTGCCACCGGTATTGGGTCCCGTGATGGCAACAACCCGCAACTGCTCCGACACATCAATGCTCACGGGCACCACAGGGGAGCCACCCTCCTTGCGCTGCTGCCAAACCAGCAGTGGATGGCGCAGCTCCAGAATTTGAAATGGAGCATCAGCTTGGGCTTCAAGCCGGGGTGGTACGGCACCAAGCCACTGGCCGTAACGCCCCCTCGCCAAGGCCAGATCTAACTTCAACAACACAGCCATCAAGCGAGCGATCGCATCGATTTGCTCTGCAACGGCAGCACTGAGCTCCGCCAGAACCCGACGCTCCTCCTCTCGGATTCGGCCATCGAGGGCGGCCAGACGATTGCCGAGACCAATCACAGTCTTCGGTTCAACAAACACAGTGTTGCCAGATGAAGAGCTGTCGTGAACCATTCCTGGACATTGAGAGGCGGCACCAGCCTTCACCGCTAAAACCGGTCGACCATGGCGTTCGGCAATCACGGTGTCTTGCAACAAAGACGCCCAGCGCCTCACAACTGCCTGCAAACGATCACGCCGTTCCTGTCGTGCAACCTGCCATTGGAGACGCAACTCTTCCAACGATTCACTCGCTCGGTTCGCAACGCGCCCCCCCTCTTCAAGGGCAAATTTCAAACTTTGCTCGAGCTCAGGAAGCGTCGCCACATTCTCCAGCAGAGCTGAACAGTCAGGTCTTAAGTCAGGGTCATCGATCTGACGGCGTAGACGTCGGGCTGCGGAGAGTGTGTGCGCCACAGACAACAACTCCTCGCCTGACGCCGTTCCTCCTTTGGAACAGCGGAGCACAACCATCTCGAGGTCATAAACCCCTTGAAAACTCAATCCGCCATCAAGGAGACCGTCCAGGCTGGCGAGCTCCATACTCCTTGTTTGGAGGGTCAACGTGGTTTCGAGATCAGCTGGCAGCTGCCCCTTCAAACAGTGCTGACGCCCCTGTGGTGTATTGGCAAATGTTGAAAAGTGCTGGCACAAGCGAGGCCACTCCAGCAACTCCAGTGTCTCTTCCAGGATCGAAACCGAGGGTGGCGCCGATGTTGTGCGCGATTCAGACGTCATCAAGAGAGACCCGCCGATGCCTCCATCTGGTTGGAGGGGATGCCACCGGGAGGTTCATACAGCATCTCAAGCCAGTTCCCGTCTGGATCCCGGAAGTAGAAAGAGGCTGTGCCATCTCTGTGGTCATGGACGGCCCCAACGCTGACCCCAGTCGCTTTTAAGTGATCGTGGACCACATCAACCTCGGCGCGATCGCGAAAGTGAAAAGCAAAATGCGGCCCTGCAGCTTTGTAGCTGGGTCCCAGCAGGGCTAATCCATCTCGACTCTCTCCCGCTTCGAGATAACACCAGTCGTCCGCCTTCCATACCAAGCGCATGCCGAGATCACAGTAAAAAGAAATCGCACGTGACAGATCCTGCACACGGATGGCGACGTGGCCAAGGCGCTGTACCGCTGGCATAGGTGCTGTGAAACAAGAGGGTCATTCTGGTGTGTCAATCGCCATCTGTGAGTGACTCCACGAGCCAGAGCGTTTCATGACCCAGACCGCCTATGACCTAGCCATTTTCAACGCATCTTTAGCCACTCGGCAGCATCACAAGCGTGATAAGTGAGGATTAAATCGGCACCTGCCCGCTTGAAGCTCAGCAAGGTCTCGAGGACCACCGCTCGTTCATCAATCCATCCACGTTCGGCAGCCGCCTTGACCATGGAGTACTCGCCACTGACGTTATAAGCAGCGATCGGAAGCTCTGACTCATCGCGAAGGCGGCAGATGATGTCCAGATAAGCCAACCCTGGCTTCACCATCATGATGTCGGCACCTTCTTGTTCATCAAGCTGGGCCTCCGTGATGGCCTCACGCGCATTGGCCGGATCCATCTGATAGGTGTCTTTGTTTTTCGGGATCACTTTCTCAGTGGTTGCTCGAGGGGCGGAATCGAGCGCCTCGCGAAACGGGCCGTAATAAGCGGAGGAATATTTTGCGGTGTAGCTGATGATGCCAACGTGTTCGAAACCGGCATCATCAAGGGCTTCACGAATGGCGCCAACGCGGCCATCCATCATGTCGCTGGGTCCGATCAGATCAGCCCCGGCCTCCGCCTGCATCACAGCCTGCTTGCACAGCTGATCGATGGTTTCGTCGTTCAGCACGATGCCTTCTGGGCTCACAATCCCGTCGTGGCCATCACAGGAGTAAGGGTCGAGGGCAACGTCGGTCATGATTGCCATATTTGGAACATCTCTCTTGAGCTGACGAATCGCCCTGGGAATCAAACCATTGGCATTGAAACTTTCTGAACCGTCTTCAGTTTTCAGGCCTTCAGCCACCTTGGGGAAAAGCACCACGCAGCGAATCCCCAGATCCCAGGCTCGCTGAACCTCAGCACTCAAGCGATCAAGACTCCAGCGATTTGCGCCTGGCATGGCACCGATCGGCTCAACCTCAGCGCCTTCGTGCACAAACAGCGGATAAATAAAATCAGCTGGAAGCAATTGGTTTTCGCGCACCATGGCCCTTAAGGCAGGAGAGCGACGCAAACGGCGGGGGCGATAGGTGATCTCCATTAATAAGGCCTGACAACAGATCCTGAAATCGTAAATCCCGCCTCAAAGGCTGGCGTTCTGAATCCACTGTTGACGTGGATCTCCGTCTCTGCTGCTCTGAAGCTGTTCAAGGAGCTCACGCTGTTCGTCTGACCACTGCTTGGGCCATTGAAGATCGAGGGTGAGCAAAAGATCTCCACGGACTGACTTTCCTGGCCAGCCTTTTCCTCGTAGGCGAAGGCTCTTCCCTGGAGCTGTGCCAGGGGGAATAGTGACGTCTGCCTCACCATCGGGCGTCATGACTTTGACCATTCCACCAAGAGCAAGTTCGTCGAATGCAACGGGCAATTCAGCTCGCAACTGATCGCCATCCAGGGTCCAGATCGGATGCGGTTGAACGTCAATCACGAGATAAAGATCACCCCGACGCCCCGTACCTGGTTGAACATTTCCCTTGCCCTTAAGCCGAAGCTTGGATCCGCTTTTCACTCCAGGAGGGATCCGAACCTGAACCCGCTCATCATTGACAGACAATGTGCGCTCCCCCCCCCGAAACGCCTCTGAGAACGTCACCTTGACCGCTGCTTCTGCATCAAGGCTGATTGGCGCTCTCGATCCACCACGGGGAAAGCCGCCGCCGGGGAAACCACCGCCAGGAAAACCGCCGCCATTCCCGGCGGGACCAGAGCCACCCCCAGCCCCACCACCGAAGCGGCCCAAAAGGTCATTGATGAAATCGTCAAAGTTGCCGTAGCGGCCAAAGTCAACATCAACTCCTGCGGGGCCTGAGCCACCACCAGGCATGCCTGCCTGATTCCAATATTGGCC
>Ga0257106_1001151_pt1 | contig 13672 bp, 12 predicted proteins | sample LP_taG_3_FD_190177 | JGI IMG/M metagenome (GOLD analysis project Ga0257106, IMG submission 190177) | Marine microbial communities from Northeast Subartic Pacific Ocean, Canada - LP_J_2011_P26_10m | ecosystem: Environmental > Aquatic > Marine > Oceanic | place: Canada: Northeast Subartic Pacific...
GGCATCAATGCTTGATCGATGGCGTCACCAATTGGCATACCCAATCTACCAGTAGTCCCAAGTTTAAGAGTTATCTCTGCAATTGAGGCTTGGGCAAAGAAAACAATTGCAAGACCTGTAAGTAGTGTCTTGCAAATTTTTTTAGTAATCATGTAATAAATCTCCTTTTAAATTAAATTAAACATAGATTAAATAACCTAATTTATAGCAATCTGTATTACTAGAATTATTTGTAACCCGTGTTAACCAATGAATATATTACAACTTATGATTGAAACTTTTAATTGTTTGAAATGCAATTACACAATATATTTTGTTTTACATCACGCCTAAATTGAATTTTAATAAGGTAATTTAATTAATTAAACAGAGGAATAATAATGAAAAAAATATTAAGTTTTATTCTTGGTTCAATCGTTGCTCTTAACTTATCTATTTCAGTTGCAAATTCAGCTGCTAAAGAAGTAAGAATTGCATTCTTTCTAGAATGGCCAACGCCAAATCAAGAAGACAAAGTTAAAGGCTTATACGAAAAAGCACTAGGTGTTCCAGTTAAATGGACTAACTTTTCAAACGGTGGTGCAATGACTGATGCTATGTTAGCAGGAGACATTGATATCTCTTACTCACAAGGTTTAGTGCCTTTCATAAATGCTGTTAAATCTAAAGCACCTTTAAAACTTGTTGATATTGCTATGGAATACGGAATGGGTGGAACTACTTGTGTTACATCTAATGCTTCTGGAATTACAAAAGCAAATGCATCTGAGCTAGAAGGTAAAAAAGTTGCAGTTCCACTAGGAACTATGGCTGAATACGTTTTTGACGAAAGTATGAAAGTTGTTGGAGCTGACAAAGGTAAAATGGATGTTATTCAAATGGACCCAGAAGAAGGAGCTGCTGCATTAGTAAGTGGTGACGTTGTTATGGCTTGTCTATTTGGTGGTAACTCAATCAAAGCAGCTACAGCAGTTGGATCAAGACTTTTAACTGTTCAAGAAGCTAGAGATGCTGGTATCTTAGGTATAGATATTACATCTGTTACTGACAAATTCATGAAAGAAAATCCAGGAATGTTAAGAACTTTCATCGAAGTAACTCACGAAGCGAACGCTAGATACGCAGCTGGTAAATCAGATATGGGTGTTATAGCTAAAGATGCTGAAATGAAACTTGCAGACATGAAAGAAACTATTGGTGGATTTAAATTTCTTACACCTGCAGAAACTGCAAAATCTATGACTTCTGGAAATCTTGATGGTTTCTTAAAAGGAATGAGTACTCCTAACGGAGCAGTTGATACAAGTTTTTTACCTCTATAATTTAGAGCGTAAAATAAATTTTAATAGGCGCCAATTTAAAAAATTGGTGCCTATTTTTTTAATAAAAATTCTAATATAAATATTTCTTATGAGTAATTTGATCTCCCAAAATTTAAACATGATTTTTAAAACTCCTAAGGGAGAAACAGTTCATGCATTAAAAGATGTAAATTTTACTCTAAAAAAAGGTGAGCTTTTAACAGTTCTTGGCCCATCAGGTTGTGGAAAGACAACTTTATTAAATATTACAGCAGGATTTCTAAGACCTACTTCAGGTCAAATAACTTTAGGTGATAATGAAATAAATGGACCAGGTGTTGAAAGAGGAATGGTTTTTCAACAGGGGGCTTTATTTGAATGGTTAACAGTTGCTGAAAATGTAAATTTTGGATTGAGAATGAAAAAAGAAGATCCAATTAAGACCGCCAAAAAAGTTGAGGAATGGTTAGAGATTGTTGGTCTTCAAGGGTTTGGGAATACACCTACTTATCAATTGTCTGGTGGAATGCAGCAAAGAGTTGCTCTTGCTAGATGTTTGATTAATGATCCAGACTTAATTTTAATGGATGAGCCATTGGGGGCTCTTGATGCACTAACTAGAGAAAAGATGCAGTCTTTAGTTTTAAAAATTTGGAAAGAAACAGGAAAAACAATTATTTTAATCACCCACTCAGTTGAAGAAGCATTATTGCTTGGGGAAAGATTGTATGTGATGGCGCCAAGACCTGGACGAATACATAAAGAGTACAATCTGCCATTTGCCTCAATGGGTTTAAAAGAAGATTTAAGAGATATTAAAAACCTAAAAGATTTTACAAGTAAGAGAGAAGAAATCTTAACCATGATTTGGGATATGGAAGAAGAGATAATGGGTAAGGATATTTAGTATGTTTACGCAAATTATAACTTTTTTAATCATAGTGGCAATTATTGGCTGCATTATGTATGGGCGAAAACTTATTAAATCAGAAAAAGTAGATGCTGTATTTGGAAACCCAGAAAGAGCTAAAGGTGGCACTCATTGGATTGTAGTAGGAAGTAGTGTCCTTTTATTAACTTGGCTTTATTACTCTTGGGATATTGCAAAATCTTTTTATCCCCAATCAGCTAATGAGTTATGTCAGGTTGGAAAAATAAATGACTCATTATTATCTCTTAAATATCTATTTCCTATTGAAGAAAGAGAGTTCAAAAGTACCTCCAGGATTAAAAATGAAAACAAGAATATAATAAAACTTTCAAATGAAATTAAAAATTCTACAGAGATCAATAATCAAGATCGAAATACTTTATTAGGCTTAATTGAAAAAACTAAAAAAACAATTCCACTATTAACTAATAAAAATTTATTAGAAAACGATACTAAAGTTAAGATATCAGAACTAGCTAGTAGAATTGAAAAACTATCACTTGAATTTAAGAAAAAAAATTATCCTTACGAAACTTCAGAACAAAAAAATAAAAGATTAATTGAAGCTAAAGCTGAAGGTGGTTGGGGTGCATCTGGCACAGCTGTTGAAAATACAGTTGAGGTACCTACTATTCCTAAAACAAATAAAGGATTAAAATTTGATGCAGCTGCAAAAGAATTAAAACTAATTAGTGATGATTTCTTCAAGTTAAGAAATCATAATTTCCAGTACAAATCAGCAATGAAGGAAATAAAAGATCAAGTTAAGAAATTCAGAAAAGAAGCAGATGATAGTCGTGAGATTGCAGCATCTTTAGCAAAAGATGTTCTAAAAATTGCAAGACGAATTGAATATGCAAGTATTTTTCCACCAAACACATTGGATGAAATGCAAAAATCAATATTAACTTTTGATAAAGTTCAAAAAAATGAACAAGGAATTTTAAAATATGTTGATATGTTTTTATTTCCAGCAGGTACAATTGTATCAAGTGGTCCAAATTGTTCAGAACAAGGTTCTGGTAGATGGCTGCCTAAACCATCAGATACATTGAGTAAATTTATTCTTTTATCGAAACCAAGTGTTGGATTTAAAAATATTCCATTGCTTTGGTATGAGATGATGGATGTTAGCAAGATAATTGGTTTTATTTTGCCAGATTGGATTGCAGATGTAATTCCTGGCAAATACCCAGTTCACAATGAAAGCGGTTTCGTTGAGCCAAACTTTAAAAGTAAAGTATTAAGTTTTGTCAGTGGTGAATTTAAATTTTTTAAAATACCAGTTCCAATGGGACATATATGGGATTCCTTTTTAAGAGTATTCCTGGGGTTAATGCTTGGAATTATATTTGGGGTACCTCTTGGTTTATTCATGGGGTTAAATAGATTTGCAAAAGGATTTTTTGATCCATTAATTGAGCTTTATAGACCAGTTCCACCACTTGCCTGGGCTCCACTTATCATTTCTGTTCTAGGTATTGATAATGTTGGAAAAGTATTTTTACTTTTCATGGTCTCATTTTCAATAATGATCATCTCGGCTAGAGCTGGTGCATCAGGAACTCAATTATCAAAAATTCATGCTTCACACTCATTGGGTGCTTCTAGATGGCAAATATTAAGATATGTAATATTTCCAAATTCGTTACCAGAAATATTAACTGGTGTAAGAGTTGCTGTTGGTATGTGTTGGGGAACTTTAGTTGCAGCTGAGTTTTTAGCAGGAACAACAGGTATTGGTTTTGTAGAAAACGTTGCTAAAAAATACTTCCAATATGAGGTTATTTGGATAACTATTTTTGTTATGGGAATGTTGGGTCTTTTATTTGATGTTACATTGCGTAAAATAATTGACAAAACTATACCTTGGAGAGGCAAAGGTTAAAGCTCTCTTGAATAAGAGTGCTAATTTCTTTGACTCACTTTAAGTTTTCTAGTTAAATTTCCACTTATAATTAAACAAGGGGAAAATAATGAATAGAATAATCAAAACAACACTTGTTGCTGGAATGATTTCTTTATTTGCAACTTTTTCATCATTTGCTGAAAAAGTTAAAATAGGAGATCCAGGCTGGACAGGTGCAACAGCAATTGCAAACTTATTAGCAGCAGTTGTTATAGATAAAATGGGTGGAGAAGCAGAACTTGTTCCAGGTAACAACACTGCTATCTATGGTGCAATTGACAGAAGCAAAGGTGAAATTGAAGTACACCCTGATATCTGGCTACCAAACCAACAAGCTTATACAAATGACTTGGTTCCAAAAGGAACTTTAAAATTAAGTAGCAACCCATATGATGGAGACCAAGGTTATTGTGTTTCTCAACAGTTTGCGAAAAAATTTAATATTACTGCAATCGAAGATCTAGGAAGACCAGAAGTTGTTAAAGCTATGGATAGTGATGGCAATGGTAAAGGTGAATTTTGGATTGGAGCAGATGGTTGGGCATCAGCAAATGCTAACCAAGTTAAATTAAGAGACTACGGTTTATATGATGCTGGTATTGAAGCGGTAAGAGCAGCAGAAGCAGTTAAAAATGCAAGAGTACTTGACTCAATTAAAAAAGGGGAAGGTTACGCATTTTATTGTTACAAGCCACATGCAATTTGGGGAATGGCAGATGTAGTAATGTTGGAGGAGCCAAAACATGATCCAGCTAAATACAAAATGGTACAACCTAAAGAAGATGCTGACTGGTACAAAAAATCTTATGTTGCTTCAAAAGATGCACTTAAAAAAATTCAAATTGGTTGGGGTACTTCTTTAGAAAGCAAATCTCCAGCTATTGTTGAATTTTTTAAGAACTTTAAATTAACAGGAGATGATGTGTCAGCGATGGCATACGCGATTTCAGTTGAGAAAAAACAACCAGCTGATGTTGCTAGAGCTTGGATGAAGGCGAACCAATCAACAGTTGATGGTTGGTTGGGTCTTTAATCTAAAATAAATTATTTATACCCGGCAATTTCATATTGCTGGGTATATTTTCCTTAAATAAAAGAAAATTAAATGAATTCCTCAAAATCAGCTATTAAAATTGAAAATGTTTGGAAAATATTTGGCAACAATTCAATTGAGGCTTTAGATGCAATTCAAAATAAAAAAATTTCAAAAACTGAAGCCCTAGAAAAATATAATTCAGTAATTGGTGTTTCCGATGTTTCCTTTGATGTTAAAGAAGGTGAAATATTTTGTGTAATGGGTCTTTCAGGAAGTGGGAAATCAACACTGGTCAGACATATCAATAGACTTTTAGAGCCGACATCAGGAAAAATTTTAATAAACGGTCAAGATGTAATGAGTCTTGATAGAGAAAATTTACAAGAATTGAGAAATAAAAAAATAGGTATGGTTTTTCAAAACTTTGCCTTGATGCCACATAGATCAGTTTTGGATAATATTGCTATGCCACTTGAAATTAGAGGTGTTAGTAAAAATGACAGATTAGATGCTGCAAATAAAATTTTAGATATCGTTGAATTACAAGGCTGGGGTAATAAATTTGCTCACGAATTATCTGGTGGAATGCAACAACGGGTAGGCCTTGCTAGAGCTCTTGCTGCAGATCCAGAATTTTTACTAATGGATGAGCCTTTTAGTGCATTAGACCCTTTAATTAGAAGACAATTGCAAACAGAATTCATCAAACTTTCAAAGCAGATGAAAAAAACTACAGTCTTTATAACACATGATTTAGATGAAGCTGTCAGAGTTGGACATAGAATTGCAATTATGAGAGATGGCAAGGTAATTCAAATAGGTACACCAGAAGAAATTGTTATAAGTCCAGCAGATGATTATGTTGCTGATTTTGTAAAAGGAATTTCAAGATTAAAAGTTGTTCAAGCAAAATCTATAATGCAATCTATCAATGTTTATGAAAGTAAGTTTGGAAAATTATCAAATGACTTAGAGGTTGTTGACGAACATGATTTGCTGAGTAAACTAATTGAAAAGTCAGCGTCACGAGATAAGCCAATAATTGTGAATGATAATCAAAAAAATATTATTGGCGTTATTTCTCAATCTGACCTTTTAAAAGCAGTAATAGAGGGTGCTGAAAATGAATAAAGTATCAAATAACCCTCCTCGATCAGAATTAATTACTGATTTTGTTAAAACAAATTCAAATTATTATATTCAAGAATTTCAAAAAATAGGAAGTAAGCCTACTTTCTCCTTTTCTTTTAATTTATATGCTGCAATTCTTGGACCCATTTGGTTTGGTATGAGAAACATTTGGAATTGGGCTTTAACATTTTTAATTATTGAAACCTTTTCAGTTGTTCAAATTATAAGGGGCTTATTTGGCAATATTACAGCTGATGCTATTCAGAAAATTGAACAAGTTCAATCAACTATTGCTTTTAGAAATAAACAATTGGAAGCAGCAATACAAAATAATCCAGACAAAGTAGATGTCTATAAAAGAAACATCAAATCTCTAGAAGATGCAATGCAGGGCTATATAGATGAAGTTTCTAGAATTGAAGCATCAGCTATATGGATAACAGTTTTTGGAATAATTTTACTAGCTTTAATTAAAATTGCTCAAGGTATCCTTGCAAATTCAGCTTTGGAAAAAAGATACTCAGAATGGTTATCAGATAAATCAATAAGTCCTGGAATGAAGATAAGTAATTATGTTTTAAGTACTACCTTTGCATCTGTGATTATGTTTTTTTCAGTAGTTCATTATAGTTTTCCAGGTTTAATCGTAATAATGAATGAGTTTCCAACTCATCCAGATATCAGATTGACTTCAATTGCTTGGGTTGAAACCATATTTAATTATGCAGTTCTAAAAGGTGATGCATTATTTACAGCGATCACAATTGGAATTAGATCTGTTTTAGATTTTTTAGAATTATTATTCGTTAAGACTCCATGGATAGTAATTATAACTGCAATTGTTACTTTAACAGGATTATCAGCAGGTCCAAGAGCTGCAATTTATTCTGCTGGATTTTTATGTTATATGGGCTTTTTAGGTTTTTGGGTTAAGGCAATGACTACACTCGCCTTACTTGGTACAGCTGCAATTCTAAGTATTGCTATTGGTATACCTCTTGGAATTTTTTGTGCAAGACGTCAAAGATTTTATTCAATGATAAGACCAATAATGGATTTTATGCAAACTATGCCTGCTTTTGTTTTTATGATTCCAGTTATTGCATTTTTTGGTACAGGAAAAGTAGCAGCAGTAATAATTACAATGATTTTTGGTGGCACTCCTGTAGTGAGACTGACTGTGCTTGGATTAAGAGGAGTACCAGAGACAATAAGGGAAGCTGCAATAGCGTACGGAGCAACCAAATGGTACTTGCTTAGAAAAGTTGATTTACCACTAGCGACACCTTCTATATTAGCAGGTGTAAACCAAACTGTAATGTTAAGTTTAGCTATGGTTGTAGTTGCATCTTTAATTGGTGCAAAGGGTTTGGGGCAAGATGTTCTTGAAGCACTGCAATACGCAAATGTAGGTCAGGGAATACTTGCGGGTGTAGCCATATTATTTGTTGCTCTAATACTTGATAGAGTTGTACAAGGTAAAAAAAGAGTTTAACCAGATTATATGAAAACATCTCAACTAAAAAATATCGTTAAAAAAATTTTTATTAAGAATAAGTTAAGCAATGAGCATGCTTTAATTTCTGCTAATGCTCTAATTAATGCTGAACTAGTTGGTGCTTTTGGCCACGGTTTATCTAGGTTAAAAATGTACTGTGATAGAATTCAAAAAAAAGTGATTAATCCTAAGCCAAAAATTAAAATAAAAAATATTTCCCAGTCAGTTTCACACATAGATGCAAATAACAGTATTGGTTTTGTTGCAGCTGATCTTGGAATTAAAACTGCTATTAAAAATGCACAAAAAACCGGTATCGGAATGGTTGCCATTAAAAATAGCGGTCACTATGGATTATCTGGATATTATGCAGAACAGGCTGTTAAGAAGAATTTAATTGTAATGATTTATACAAATGCTCCACCTGCAGTAGCACCTCATGGAGCTTTAAAAAGTTTATTTGGAACTAATCCCATTTGCTTTGGAACCCCTACTGGCTCTAAAATTCCATTTATACTAGACACATCGATCTCTATGATTAACAGGGGTAAAATTAGAGTTGCCGCAAGAAATAACCAAAAAATTCCCGAAGGTGTTGCCTTAGATAAATTTGGTAAACCGACAGTTGATGCAAAAAAAGCATTGGAAGGTGTTCAGCTTCCAATAGCAGGATTTAGAGGATCAGGTCTTGCTTGGATGGTTGATATTTTAAGTGGAGTATTAACAGGTGGAAATCATGCTGGGCGTGTTAAAGATCCTTTTGATGATTTTTCTGGACCTCAGAATATTGGTCATCTGTTTATAACTTTTAAAGCAAATTTATTTCAAAAAAATTATAACCAAAGAATTAAAGACAATATTAAAACGATTAAGAAACTTCCAAAAATTAAAGGTGTAAAAGAAATAATGTATCCAGGACAAAATAAGTCTAGTCGATACAAGCAAAACATTAAAAAAGAGATATCAATATCTGAAATTATTAAAAAAGATTTAGAGGTTTTAAAAAATTATTAACCTACAATAAAACTTAGCAACCCAGCTGATACAAAAATACCAGAAACAATTACAATACTTCTAAACTTATCTTTTCTTTTAGCTAAATGAAGTCTTCTATTAATAGTGTTAATACATATTTTTTTTGGCTTACTTATCATAATAGTTTTTTGCTTTAGAACATCAACGTTAACTCTAGTATTAATTACTTGAGAAGGGTCTTGATTAACATCAGATGTTCTATTTAAGCTTTCAGTACTCATCGGTGCTATTAATCATCTAATGATCTACTTTTAAATATAACTGCTGTCCAAAATGGGTTGACTCTAGTATCTAGATTGTCCAAATTGGGTTTTTTAAATTATGAAACAATTACCAAGTATATCAAATTCAATTGATGAAGATAAAATCTTTAAAATTATCAATAAAAATTTTAGTAAAATAGCACCATTTTATTATGAACTAATAACTGGTTGGCTTATTCGATCATACAAAACTTTTAATGATATAGATAAATTCATAATTTTAATCTACTTCGTTAATAAAGACTTAATATTCTATCGAAAAAATGGGTTAATAATTAATTACGATACATTTTATAAGGATAAATCCCTAGAAATTCCAAAAATAAATATTAGTGATATTTCAAATGATCTTCAAATACCTAAAGAAAGTGTAAGACGTAAATTACAAGAATTAGAGAAAGCAGGGGTAATTAAAAAAACTGGAAAAAAAATTTTTTTAGATAGATCTGCATTTATAGTACAAAAACCATTAAAGACCTTAAGAGAATTTAGTGCCTTAATTAATAAGTTTAACGAAGTACTAGTAGAAGAAAAAATAACAACTAAAGTTTTCGATATAAATGAGATTTCACAATCAATTAAAAATAATTTTTCTTTTTGCTGGTATCAATTTTATAAATTTTTATTTATTTTTACCAATCGTTGGAGAGTAAAAGTTCCTGATTTAGAAACTATGGCTGTTGGGTTTGTGGTTCTTTTAAATACGGTAGGCAATAAAGAATTTAAAGTAAAAGATTTAAATATAAAAAATTGGGCAAAACTTTCACAAGGAGCTGATGATGTGGGAGTTAATGCTATGTCTTTATCTGAAATTACAGGTATTCCTAGACCAACTGTTGTTAGAAAAATTAAATATTTAGTTAAAAATGATTATTTAAATATAAATGAGAAAAAGCTTATTACATTAAATATTAAAGGTAAGACCTTAAAATCTACAACTAAGACGCAAGATCTTAATATGAAAGATTTAAGTAAATTCTTACATAGAGTTTTTAACCAAATTAAAATTATAAATTCTAATTAGATTTCTTTAAAATATAAATAAAGATAAAGCCAGTTATGTACATTATAAGTGCATAAGCAGCTGTCGGCACCATGTAAGCAACATCATTAAAAATTAATGTTGCAACAAACACAGCCAGTGTTCCATTTTGTAAACCACATTCTAATGCAATACATTTTTGTTGAGCTACTCCTGATACGAATTTTTTAGCTATAAAATAAGCTAACGTCATCATTACTACGTTTAAGATTAAAACAGCTAAACCTGCTTTAGCAAGATAATCAAAAATATTATCTTTTTCTTCAATCCAAATTGCAGCAAAGACAATTGCAAATAACCAGCCAGTTAATTTATTTACAATATTAATTTTAGATAAAATAAAGTTTTCAGCAAAACCTCTAATAATCATTCCTATAATAACTGGTACAGTTACAACTAATGCCATCTTTAATGCGATACCTATTATTGAAATATCATTTGAAACAGTAACTCCTAAAAAATTAGCTGAGTTAATGACAATAAATGGAACAGATATAATGCTTATTAAACTTATAACTGCAGTTAATGAAATTGATAAAGCAACATCTCCATTAGCAAATTTAGTTAATACATTTGAAGTAACTCCACCTGGTGCTGCTGCAATAATCATTAATCCAACAGCTAATGGTGCTGATAAATTTAATATTAAAGCTATGCATAAAGCAACTATAGGTAAAATTACTAATTGTGAAAAAAATCCAATAAAAAAATCTTTTGGGACTCTTAATATTCTTGTAAAATCTTTTAATGATAGACCTAGACCTAGCCCTAACATAATTAATGCTAAACAAATTGGTGCAATCTTGGTTACAATTTCCATAATTCGTTATCTCTGACTTATTAAGAAATTTCTCTAAAGAACTTTCTAATATCTTCAACTAAAAGTCTAGGCTTTTCTAAAGCTGGAAAATGACCACCTGCATTCATATTACTAATATGTCGAACGTTAAATATTCTTTCAATATAAGACTCTGGGGGCCACTCTGACATTTCTTTTGGAAACATCGCTATACCAGTTGGAATATTAATTTTTTTAAAATCTTTTGGAAAATACCTACCACCCTCTTCTCGTCTTCCAAAATATATCCATGAAGCTGTATTAAAAGTATTTGTTATTACATAAACCATAATGTTTGCTAGCAATACATCTTTTGAATAAACACTTTCTATATCATTATCTTTTAAATCAGACCAACCATGCATTTTTTCTATAATCCATGCAGCTATCCCAACTGGACTATCTATCATTGAGTAGGCAAGTGTTTGTGGTTTTGTTGCTTGCTGAGTTCTGTAACCATCTTGTATAATTTGATCTTGATCAAATTTGTTTTGCCAATCTACCTCTTCTTTAGTTTGAGGACCATCTGGATGCCTCATTGTTAGACAATTAATATGTATAGATTTACAATTATCAGAACGATCATAGCCTAACCAATTACAAATAGTTGCCCCCCAATCTCCACCTTGGGCCACATATTGATTGTAGTCTAAATTTTCTACCATCATCTTATTTAAAATTTCAGCAATTTTTCTTGGACCAATTGGTTTTTTTGGAGCACTTGAAAAACCAAAACCAGGCAATGAAGGAGCTATGACTGTAAATGCATCATTGATATTTCCACCAAACTCTTCTGGATGAGCTAATGGTTTTATTATTTCTAAAAATTCTACTACTGAACCTGGCCATCCATGAAGCAACAATAAAGTCTTGGGGTTTTCTCCACTACCCTCTTCTTTAATAAAATGAATATCTATTCCATCAACATTGGTTTTATAGTTTTTAAAACTATTAATTAATTTCTCATGTTTTTTCCAACTAAATTCTTTTAACCAATAATTACAAAGTTCTTTTAAATATTTTTTATTTGTGCCATGTTTCCATTCTTCCATATTTTCGATAGATGACCATGGATAGTGCTCAATTTTTGATTTAATATTTATTAATTGGTCTTCATTTATATCAATAGTGAATTCTTTGATCATTTTATTCTATTTTGTTATCAATAATTATAAAAACAACTATATACATTTTAAATATTATTTATAATCATTGTTAATGCTTTCAAATAAAGAAATTGTCTGTCCAAATAATCTACTAGATCACGCACATAAGAAGAAAGGTGTAAAAGCTGCAATAGTTAATGCTGGGTTACCCTTACCTATGCTTTCTGTTCAAGATGCTATTGGTGAAAATTTAATAACACCGATATTTATAGGAAATAAAAAAGAAATTTTAAAATGTGCTGAACAATTAAAGTGGGATATTTCCTCTTATGAAATAATTGACGAACCAGTTGAAAATAATACTGCAGCAATAGCTGCTAAGCTTGCAAGCGAAGGTAAAGTAAAAATAATTGTTAAAGGACATATTCATACTGATGTCTTGATGAAAGAGATTTTAAAAAGAGAATATAATTTATTAGGAAAAACTAGATTAAGTCATATTTGGCACATGACAATTTCTAAAGATGATAAGCCTCTTATAATTACTGATGGTGCTTTAAACGTTTTACCCAACATAAAAACTAAAATGCACATTTTAAGAAATGTAATTGATTTTTCAAACCGTATAGGAATAGAAAGACCTAAAATTGCTGTCCTTTCTGCAACTGAAGAAGTTCTGGACAGCGTACCAAGCTCACTTGATGCTAGTGAAATTACAAAACTTGCAAAAGAAGATGGTTTAAATGCTGATGTTTTTGGTCCTCTGGCATTTGATAATAGTGTATCAAAAAAATCTGCAGCAATTAAAGGTGTAAAAAATATTGTTGCTGGTGACGCAGATGTATTGCTAGTTCCAAGTGTCGAAACTGGAAATAGTTTGGTTAAGATGATGATTTATTTCATGGGAGCTTGTGCAGCTGGTGTGGTTGTTGGTGGAAAAGTCCCCATTGTAATTACTAGTCGTTCAGATGAAGCGCAGGCTAGATTGGCATCTATTGCAGCTGCAGTTGTTGCGTTAGATTAGTTCTAAATTAAACCCATGAAACCTTTTAATTATATAAGCTTATATCTTCTGGTTATTGTTCTTTGTGTGGTTAGTGTAAATATTTCTTATAGAATTTATTTTTAATTCATTATTGAATTATTTTAATTTTTATATTATTAAATAGCTCAAATTTAAAGGAGAATAATGGCTATAACTTATTTAAAAAAATCACCGAAGACATCCTCAACAGATGACACAAAAACAAGAGAAATAGTTGAAACAATTCTTAAGGATATAGAAAGTTCAAAAGAAGAAGGTTGCAAAGAATATTCTAAAAAATTAGATAAATTTGAAGGTGATGTAGTTGTTACAAAAGAAAAAATTGAAGAAATTAAAAAAAATTTAGACCAAAAAACAAAAGATGATATTCAGTTTTCTCATGAAAGAGTTAGAAAATTTGCTGAAGCTCAGTTAAAAAATTATGGACAAGACTTTGAGGTTGAATTATCTGAAGGATTATTTGCAGGACAAAAATTAATTCCTGTAAATACTGCTGGATGTTATGTTCCTGCTGGAAGATATGCTCACATAGCCTCT
>Ga0257106_1001152_pt1 | contig 13667 bp, 7 predicted proteins | sample LP_taG_3_FD_190177 | JGI IMG/M metagenome (GOLD analysis project Ga0257106, IMG submission 190177) | Marine microbial communities from Northeast Subartic Pacific Ocean, Canada - LP_J_2011_P26_10m | ecosystem: Environmental > Aquatic > Marine > Oceanic | place: Canada: Northeast Subartic Pacific...
ACTTCTCCACGATGTTCGGTTTCTTGAGCACTACCCGCCCGTGCCACACGCCCGCCTCCTTGGGCGACGGGTAGAACACCTTCTGGAACCTGTTGATGAACGGCCCGCCCGGGACGTTCGCCGCCCTTCCTTCGAACACCTGGACGCCGGCCGCGGACGCCACGAGCGCGGCGCGGCGCCTGGCCTTGGCGGCCCTACCCTCCTCGTCGTCGGCGAAGTCGTACTCGTCGTCGTCGATGGATTCATCAAACGAGTCCGTCCCGCGCTCCGCAGCCTTCTCCACGGTCATGTCTAGCCTCTCCTGGTAATCCTCGAGGTCGGAGCTTATGTCCAGCGCCCCGCCCGCCTCGCGTTCCTGCAGCTTGACCTTGTACAGCAAACCCGCGATGTACCAGCAGTTCACAAGCCCCGCGTCGGAGAGCTCGTCCAAGAGCCGAGGCCTGAACTCCTCCGGGATCGCGTCGAGCTTCTCGTAGACGTAGGTGCCCATGTTGGTGGACTTGGACGTCATCGCGACCTCCTCGTAGGCGTTGATGGTGGTGGCGAGGCGAATCACCATGTCCATCGCCTCCTCCTCCCGCTCCTCCGGGGTCATCTTCGCCCACCGCACCGTCTCCAGGGCACCCGCCCGGTTGGCGGTTCGCCAACGACGATGGGCGCCGAGGGTTCTGGCCCCTTTGCCGCATCGGGGATGCCGGTTCGACGATGCGGCTGGGCGCGCGATGGTCATGGGGCGCGTGTGTGTCGCGGTCGTCATCGACGCCATCGTCCCTCAACTTCCCACCCTCTCGTCGCGCGTGCGCGGGGCGCAATGGAGGAGGATGAGAGGAATCCGAAGAAAGTTCAGGAAAGTGGGCGTCGAGAAGATTTGACCCTATCTTCAGGGTTTGGCTTTTGGCCTCTTTTTCAATGGGCAAAGCACGTATTTTGCCTCGAATTGATCTCGACGCTTGGTCTACGTCACTCTTTCGGAAAATAATGGACCGGGAGAGAGAGCGGCTCGAGCGCACCGGTACGGAGACCAGTCGACGACACACGTGTGCACGTTCGTACGCGTATCCGAGCCGAAGCGAGGTCCACACCCCGCCTCCCTCGACGTAAGACCCGAGTGCGAAAGGAGCCTGCCCGCGCAGACCCGCACACAAAACCACGGATATCAGATAACGTGCCCAGCAAGCGCCGGGAATCGTCATGGCTTCCATGGCCCAGGCAGCGGCCGCCGCGCCCGCCATCGCGGCGCGCCGGGCCGTGCGCGGCACCGCCCTTCGCGGTAAGAGCGCGGCGGTGAAGCCCACCCGCTCCGGTCGCGGCGCGTCCCTCGAGTGCAACGCCTTCCTCGACCAGCTCAAGAAGGCCGCCGACGGGGTGATGAAGGGCAACCCGGGAGAGAAGACGAGAGTGAGGTACCAGGATCGCGTGGACGCCATCAACGCGATGGGACCCGCCGTGTCCAAGCTCTCCGACGACGAACTCCGCGCCAAGACCAAGGAGCTCCAGGCCAAGGTGGCGAAGGGCGCCGACCTCGACTCCCTCCTCGTCGAGTCCTTCGCGCTCGTCCGCGAAGCTTCCGATCGCGTCCTCGGCCTCCGACCCTTCGACGTGCAGCTCATCGGCGGCATGATCCTCCACGAGGGCCAGATCGCGGAGATGCGCACCGGCGAGGGTAAGACCCTCGTCTCCGCCCTCCCCGCCTTCCTCAACGCCCTCGGCGGCAAGGGTGTCCACGTCGTCACCGTCAACGACTACCTCGCCAGGCGCGACTGCGAGTGGATTGGTCAGATCCACAAGTTCCTCGGCCTCAAGTGCGGCCTCATCCAGGCCGGCATGGCCGAGTCAGAGCGCAGGGAGAACTACAACTGCGACGTCACCTACGTCACCAACTCCGAGCTCGGCTTCGATTACCTTCGAGATAACCTCGCGCAGACCACCGCCGAGCTCGTGCTCCGCGACTTCAACTTTTGCGTCATTGACGAGGTGGACTCCATCCTCATCGACGAGGCCCGAACTCCGCTGATCATCTCCGGCATGGCGGACAAGCCCTCGGAGCGGTACATCCAGTCCGCCAAGATCTCCGAGGCGCTGGAGAAGGAGTTCCACTACACGGTTGACGAGAAGCAGAAGTCCATTTTGTTCACCGAGGAGGGCTACGAGGCTTGCGAGGAGCTGCTGCAGGTGACGGACCTGTACGACCCGCGCACGCAGTGGGCGCTGTACATCATCAACGCGCTCAAGGCGAAGGAGCTCCAGCTCAAGGATGTCAACTACATCGTCAAGGGTGGCGAGGTTGTCATCGTCGACGAGTTCACCGGGCGCACCATGGTGGGCCGCCGCTGGTCCGACGGCTTGCACCAGGCGGTGGAGGCGAAGGAAAGTCTCACGATCCAGAACGAGACCGTGACCATCGCGTCCGTCACCTACCAGGCGTTCTTCCGCGCGTTCCCCAAGCTCGGAGGCATGACCGGCACCGCCGAGACGGAGCTCACCGAGTTTAACAACATCTACGAGCTCTCCGTCGCCGTCGTTCCCACCAACAGGGAGGTCAAGCGCGACGACTCGGAGGATGTCGTCTTCCGCAACGAGAACGGCAAGTGGAACGCCGTGCGCCGCGAGATCGCCCGCATGAACAAAAAGGGCCGCCCCGTGCTCGTGGGTACCACCTCCGTGGAGAGGTCCGAGCAGATCGGCGAGCTCCTCGAGGCGGATGGCATCCCTTTCGAGCTCCTCAACGCCAAGCCCGAGAACGTCGAGCGCGAGGCTGAGATTGTCGCGCAGGCTGGACGCAAGGGTGCCGTGACCATCGCCACGAACATGGCCGGGCGCGGTACCGATATCCTCCTCGGAGGTAACGCCGAGTTCATGGCCAGGCTTCGCATCCGCGAGGCGCTCATGCCGAGAATCGTGATGCCGGAGGATGGAGACATCGCGTTCGAGAAGAAGAACATCGGCGGCGCCAACGCGGACAGGTGGAAGGTCAAGGACGGCCTCTACCCATGCGACATCTCCCCGGAGGCTGATAAGCTCGTCAAGGAGGCTGTCGAGGCTGCCGTCGCGGGCTGGGGCGCCAGGTCCGTGGACAGTCTCGAGGCTGAGGATCGCCTCTCATTTGCCTGCGAGAAGGCTCCCACCGAGGATGAAGCCGCGCTCAAGATCCGCGCCGCGTTCAACGCGGTCGAGGCCGAGTTCGAGGCTGTCACCAAGGCATCGAAGACCGAGGTCGTCAGCATCGGCGGCCTCCACGTCGTCGGCACCGAGCGACACGAGTCCCGCCGCGTCGACAACCAGCTCCGCGGCCGCGCCGGCCGCCAGGGCGACCCCGGCTCCACCCGCTACTTCCTCTCCCTCGAGGACAACCTCTTCAGGATCTTCGGCGGCGAACGCATCCAGGCGCTCATGAGCGCGTTCGGCATCGACGACCAGCCCATCGAGTCCGGCATGCTCACCCAGTCCCTGGACCAGGCGCAGAAGAAGGTTGAGACGTACTTTTACGACATCCGCAAGCAGCTCTTTGACTACGACGCCGTGCTCAACTCCCAGCGCGAGAAGCTCTACTTTGAGCGCCGCCGCGCCCTCGCCGCCACGCCCGAGCAGCTCGAGCAGCTCATGCTCGAGTACGCCGAGCTCACCGTGGACGACATCGTGCAGGCGAACCTGGACACGTCGGTGGACCCGGCGGAGTGGCCCCTCGAGGGTCTCGCCGGTAAGATGTCGCAGTACTGCTACTTCATGGCGGACATCGACGAGGAGGACCTTCGGGCGCAGGCGAACAAGGGCGGGTACGACGGCGTGAGGAACTACCTCGTGAAGCGCGGCAAGGATGCGTACCGCACCAAGCGCGAGGAGGTTGAGGCGATTCAGCCCGGGCTGATGGGCGAGGCTGAGCGATTCTTTGTCCTCTCGCAGACCGATAACCTTTGGAAGGAGCACCTGCAGGCGATCAAGTTCGTGCAGCAGGCGGTGGGCCTGCGCGGGTACGCGCAGAAGGACCCGCTCATCGAGTACAAGCTGGAGGGTTACAACCTGTTCGTGGAGATGATGGCGCAGATTCGCCGCAACGTCATCTACAGCGTGTACCAGTTCCAGCCCAGTAAGGTCAAAGAGAACCCACCGGCGGCGCAGGCTGAGGCGGGTGCGGCTGACTCGGAGTTCCCGGAGATGGGCGACGGTCAGCCGGTGGAGGACGAGGGGAAGGAACTCGCGACCGCCAAGGCTGGCGGTAGCAGGAAAAAGGGCAAGGGGAAGAAGTAAACACGACCAGAGGCGAGGGAGTAGTCTCTGACACGACACGCGTCGACCATTATTAATACATGCGCACTGTTTGTCTCGTCGAATTCCCTCTTCTTGGACGGCGCGAATATACTCCAAGATAAGAAAACCAAAGCCTCTTTTGCGACGCCTCACACTTCCCTGCGCGCGTATCCACCACCTCAGCGTCATGGGTCATCGCTCATGGGTCGCCCTCCTTCCTCTCCTCCTCGCCATCCTAACCTTCCCCGGCGTCACCGCTCAGAGTCCGGGCACACTCTCCGATACAGCGGCTGAGCTTCAAGCCGCCTTATCGGAGCTGCCAAACGGACTCGGCCCGGAGATACAGGCTCTGATGACGGAGCTGGGCATGACCCAGAGCACGACGCACTATCGCCCGTTCTACGACCTCGCCACGGGCGAGAAGATCAACAACAGCATCGCGCTCATCCGATATCCCACCGCCGACAACAACTTCACGCTGGACTTCTTGAAGTTGACGCACAGCTTGGACGCGACGAAAGGCCACGCCATGATGGTCTGCGGCCACGCCCGGCCCGACCAGTGCCAAGAAACCGTGCCGCATCTCGGAGCCGAAGATGAACATCCCTGCGGAGCCAGCGACGCGAGCGACCCGACCATCGCGCAGGCCTCCGGCTTCTTCTGCGAGCTGCTCAACGCCACGACCACCACGACCCACGGCGAGGTTCTCGTTTACGGCGCGGAAAAGATCGAGTTTCTCGAGCAGGCTCACGCCGAGGACCTCGCCGCGGGTCTGGTCCCTCAGCTCCCGGTTCTTCACCTCGAGATCGTGGAGATCGAGGACCTTCTCGAAAGCCTGGACTTCGACTACGAGGACTATGACTTCGGGCTTGGGCCTGCTTCGGCTCCCGAGGCGTCCGCCCCCGTCGGAGCGCCCGGACCCGAAAGTTCTCCCGGTCCCGAAAGTTCTCCCGGTCCCGCGCTCGCGCCCGAGGGCAGTCGTCGTCGTGTCGCGCGCCGTCTTCTTCGCATCGGCGGCAGAGGCGGACGCGGCGGAGGATTCCGCGGCGGCATCGGCGGCGTCGGAAGGTTCCGCGGCGGTATCGGCGGCATGCGAGGCGGTCGCCGCGGTCGCCGCGGCGTCGGTAACAACCTCGCGACCCAGATGGTCCTTCGATCCAGCTACTACGGCAACCCCGCCACGTCGGGGCAGATCGCGTACTACGGAACCAGCACTGTTGGCAAGTGATCGACCACGACAAGGCGGCGTACGCGTGACATGTTTCCATTGCGTGACACGTATTTCCTATTGCAGTTGCTCCGGAACCAGTTTTCAGGCCTGTTCCTTTCGTTTCCAGGTCCATCCGATGAAACAAGTAATCCCACGGGTTACCCCTGAACTTCAATAACACTCGCTGGTACCCGCTGGATTACTTGGTCGTCTGACATTCCTCCATCATTTTATGGACCTGGAAACGAAATACGAACGCGCAGGAAATACGTGCAAACGAACATGTCACGCGTGCGTCACTTTCAGAAACTAATGTCTCGTTTCAATCAATAACAAGATCAGTCGCACTTTCTACCGCCACCCCCGTCCGCCGCACCTAAAATCTCCTTCAGAACCCTCAGCGCCGCGGACGCCATCTCGCGACTCTTCTCCAACTCCGGGTCCGAAGCCGCCGCCGCTTCGCCCCCATCGTCGTCCTCTCCCTCGTCGTCGCTCCCCGCCGCCTTCTTGGGCCGCGAACTCTTGTCCATGCCCCTCGCTCGAGCACCCGCCGATACCGTCGTCGCGAGGCTGGTGAGGGCATCACGCAGCACCCCGTCGATCGCACCCCCGCGCCGCCACAGAGGCGATGGCCCGCGTCCCCTCCCCGCGGTTTGCACGGCGCGGAGCAAGCCGAGCGACGAGCCCGCGACTAAACCGCCGCTGACCGCTCTTCGCTTGGGATCGAGCAGCGGCGCGAGTCTCTCCGCACAAAGTCGCTCCGCATCCTCCGGCGAGGTTCCTTTCGTGGGAAGTAAGAGTTCCCAGAGCGCCCCGTGCGCCGCGAGCGAACCCTCCGGCTGAAACTCGTCCCTGGTCTCAACCTCCGACCTCACCCCGGGCACGGAGGCTAGAAACTCGCCAGTCTTGGGCGCGGCGGACGCGACGAGCAGCACCGCGCGTCGCAGCGCCTCAGAGTGCGGCGCGACGGCGTTGTCCGGCGCGGTGAACGCCGCGCACATCGCCCGCAACGCTCCAGTCCTGGTGAGGACGCCGCCCGGGTCCGCGTTGCCCGGCGCCTTGGCAGCGTGAAACGCGACGACGAGCGAACACATCCCGATTCTCTGTTGCCACGCGTTGTCCCCGGTCGCCTTGACGTGCGCGAGGGTGTCGAACTTCTCGGCGACGACGTCGATGTGCGCATCCACGTGTCCCCACAGGTGACCCGCGGCGCCCACGCCAAAGCCCATCGGTTTTCCAGCCGAAGAGGAAGCCGCGGATGCGAAATCTCCGAGCGCCTCGCCCCCCAGCCGCACGCACAGAAACGCGAGAAACTCCAACGCCAGACCCACGTCCTCGTCCCCGCCCCTCGCGCCGTCGTCCAGCCCGAGCCTCGCCATCGCGCCCCCGACGGCGCCGCCTTTTCTCTTCGATTCGAACCCGAGGGCGGAGAGGAGCCGCGCGATGGAGTCGTCCGAGCGGGGCGGCGGTCCTTTCGGAAGCGCCCACGTCTCCCTCAGGACCCTCAGCGGCGCGGATCTCATCGCCCGACGCGCGGGCCGCCCTTCGCATCGCGCGAGTGTCTCCGTGAGGGACACGAGCGCGGACGCGAGCGGAGGGAGTGAGGCGTTCGGGGGTGTATCCCAGACGTCGTCGCCGTCGACGCAAGCTCGCGAGAGTCGGCTGAGCAGGTGAGCGAGTTTGGCGTCTACCCGGGCTTCAGGGGGCATCGCGCCGAGGATACCGTGCGCGGCATCGTCGTCCGTGGACGTCGGCGCGATGCGTTGGTGCGTCTCCATCGGTTCCCAGTCCGAGTCCGAGTCCGACGCGTCCACGGCGCTGGATTCACCAGGCGGCTCCTGCCGATCGTCGTCGCCGTCATCCGCGGGATCCTCTTTAACCTGCGCGGGTGCCGTCTCCACTTCGACCCTGTACCCTCGCAGCGCATCGTCCGCCTCGTCATCGGACATGGCGAGCACCCGCGATGTGAAGTACACGAGCGCCGTCGCGCACAGGCGCTGGTACGCGGTGCGAACCGCGCCCCGGTCCACCGCGGGCTCGTCGCCAACCCCGCCGGCGCCGGCGTTCTCCTTCCGCTCGTCCCCGTTCGACTTGCCCGAGATCCCCGGCGCTGCACCCGTCCCGGGTGCGGGTTTACACGCGCCCTCCACCGCGGCATTGACGAGCGCCGCGGTGACGGGGTATACCATCGATCCCGGCGTGGTCCCCTCGGCGATCTCGGTCGCCATCTCCTCGACGAGCGCGTCCACCTCGGCGGCGTTCACGATCGGAAAGTCGTACTGCAGCTTGGAGTGGCACGCGCCGGCGAGGTCGGCGCGGCTGCGCGGCCGGGCGTTGGCGAGGTCACCCTCGGCGCCCCTCAGCGCGCGATAGAGCACGGCCGCCATCTGGAGCCGCTGCTTCTCGGCCTCCATCGCCGCATCATCATTCCCAGCCTCCCCGGCCATCGTGCCCGGCGGAGTGGAAACTGGACCGACGCCATCACGGCTTTGGCGCGTGTAAAATTCATCGGTCCGCACACGATGCAGGCGACGACGTCGGAGTACACGGAGGGAGGTTTCGTGGTCAGGGCGCCGCCCGACCGCACCCTTCGCAGGGAGGTCCTCAAGTGGATCCAGGGCCTCGACCTGTCTCACTCGCTGAGGAACGTGCGGAGGTGAGCGAGCGTCCACCCGCCGAAAAGCCTTTGCATCCCGATTCGGCAAATGCCCCCACGACCCGGTTGACCGACGGGTTCGCCCGCCCCATCCCACCCGCTCACCGTCGTTTACCCTTCCACGCACACAGGGACTGCGCGAACGGGTACATCATCGCGGAGATATGCAGCAGATACTTCCCGGTACGTCCAAAACCGACCCGCTCGCGCCACTCCACCCACACGACCGACACCCGAAGATCACGTCCCACTTTCGCCCCGGCTCCCTCTCACGCGCGCCTCCTCTCCCGTACCCGTCCCGCAGACCGAGATCAGCATGCACTCGTACGCCAACGGCACGAGCACGAAGGTAAAGGAGAACAACTGGGACCTCATCGCGCGCTTCTTCGTGCGAACCATGCCGAGGATCGCCCTGGACCCAGGGGCCATCGAAGGAGTCATGAGGGGCTCGCCCGGGTTCGCGGTGGACATGCTGGAGATGCTGTACACCAAGTTCACGCTGAAGAAACTGTCGTCGATGGTACCCCTGATGGACGACTCTTCCTACGGCGGGCCACTCGACGTGAGCGTGCAGCGCGACAGGGAGGTATCGCTGACGGGGGAGACGTCGCCGGGGCATCGAAAGCCGCAGACGGTGACGCGGGGCGGGACAGCGAGCGCGGTTAAGTTCCAGGGGATCAGGACTTTGCCGCAGGAGACGGCGGCGGCGGCGAGGAAGAGGCTGGCGCATGGAGTGACCTACGAAGACGCGGCGGCGGGCATATACACTGCGTGAGTCGGTAGCAACGGTTGTGACAGAATGTCAACTTCACGAGAACTTTAAATTCGTCCCTCACTTCCACGCGCGCGGCTCGTTGTGAGCGCGACGCACGCACGGCGTTGGGGCCGCGTAGTTGAACATAGTTGAAGGCGGGATATCGCGGATGTCCGCGTAGTACTTACGCACCGAGGGCGCGTACAGGGAGCACCATGGTAGGACGTTACCTCGAGAGCGACCTAACGGCGCTCTCGCTCGAGGTGAGGCGCGGGGATGGTTTCGCCGGGCTGTTCACGTCCGATACCAACCCCGACCTCAGGGCTGCCGTCGACCACGCATTGCAGACGATACATTCCCTGCCGGTCGATCCGTCCACCATAGCCGGCGTGGAGGTGAGTCCCAAGGCACCACCCAAGTCCACCGACTGATCTAAACTGTGCCAAGATCCGAACCCCGCTCACGCGCCCGACTCTTCGCCTCCCTCCCCGCAGGACATATTCCACCCGATCGAGATGGCGTGCGCGTCGCATACCCCGAGCATCGCCGCATCTGGCATGACCCTCGCCCAGAAGCTCCTCGCGGACCGGGCGCTATCACCCGAGCAGACGAGGGCCGTCGCCGGGGCCATCTCGGACGCGGCGAGGGTCGACGCGGGCGGGGACGTGACCAGGCTCAAGTGCGTCCAGTGCGCGCTCGCGCTCGTCCAATCCGTCGAGGACGAGGCGACGACGTCTACCGCGATGGCCGCGTGCGTGAGGGTGCTGATGGCGGAGAGCGAGGGTGTGAGCGCGACAGCCGCGGCGACGACGCGTCAGGCGGCGTTTCACGTATTTTCCAAAGTCCAACCGGACCCGGCGTCGGTCACCGCGACGCCCACGAGGGAAGGCGCGAGGGTCCCGACGCTCACCGCCGTGGCTGAGACCGCATTGGTACTGTTCGAGGATCTGTGCGCGCTCGCGGGGGGTAAGGGCGCTGAGTGGCTCGGATTCGACAAAGGGTTCGCGACGGAGCGGGTGAAGATTTTCGCTCTCGACGCCGCCGCGGAAATCGCCGCCGACAACGCGGCTCTGTTCGTGGACGTGCCCGCGTTCCACCACGCGCTGCGCCATAAACTATGCGCCGCGCTCGTCACGCACTTGCAGTCGTGGCAGAGGAGCGACGTGGAGGAGGTGTCCGCGCCCGAGGGGCGGGCCGTGCTTCGATGCGTGGATGCCGTGATTGGCGCTTTTCACGAGGCGGTGCCGGCGGAGACGGAGATGTTCCTCACCACGCTGCTCGCGTCGCTGCAGACGGAGATGGACCCGTGGCGCAGGAGCTACACCCTCGACGTTATCAAATCCGTCGTGATGGACAAGAACCTGGCGCGGTTCCTACACGCCGCGTACGACAGCCACAAGGACAGCCACAAGATGATCTTCCAGGACTCGGTGTTGATGCTGGTGCGCGTGACTCGCGCGGGCCTCGCGCCGCAGCCCGAGAGCGGCGTCGAGGATATACTCGCCGCGGTCACCGTACTACACAGGAGCAAAGGTAAGGCTGAGGATGTGGTCCCCGACGACGAGGACGGGGCGGCGCACATCGCGTTCAGCGTCTTCCTCGCGATGGAAGGCGTGATGGGCGCCGCGCATTCAATCGCCTCGCTCGCGACTGAGGCGGCCGAGGGTGATCAAAAGGCCGGTACCGCGCCGGATGACCTCGCCGCTCGGGACGCGACCGAGATGGTCGCCTCGTGCTCGGAGATGTTGTTGGAGACGTTGGAGACTGTCATGACGCACGCGACGGGCGAGGCGCTGGTCAGGGATTTACTGAGGGCGCTACAGGCGTTTGCGCAGGGATGCGGCGTTCTCGGCGCGACTGACACGAGGGACGCGTTCATCGCGGCGATCTGCCACTTCGCCGCGGCGTCCGAGGTTGTCGTCCCGACCGTCATCAACATCCAGGACGCGGACGATGATCAGATGGACACTCCGACGCGACCCTCGCCGCTGTTGAGGAACATCTCCGCCGATAGCTACGAGGGCGGCAGAGATACCTCGGGCGGTTCCATCGTCGGTAGCGTGGTGAACATGGGTCTGGGCGCGGTGGGGGCCGTGGGGAGCGTGGTGGCGTCGCCCGTGCGGGCACTCGTGGGTTCTTCGAGCGGCGGTGTGGATCCCGAGGTTAAGATTAACCCCGCGTCGCGCGTGGTTCTCACCTCGAAGAACCTCCAGGCGCTTCGAACGTTGCTCGGCGTGGCCCATCGACTCATCGACAGCCTCGGAGACGGCTGGGTTATGGTTCTCGAGACGGTGTGCTCGTTGCGGCGGATGCTTGCGACCAAAACTACCGCCGCGAGTGCCGACATGGACGCCACCGTCGCGGTGCTTCACGTCGCGGAGCAGCAGCTCTTCGACTCGACCGCGAAGCTGGACGACGACGCACTCGCCGCTCTCACGAAGGCGTTGGCGTGGGTGAGCGGCGCAGAGTTGGGCCGGCTGGGCGGCGGCGGCGGGAAGGCTCCGGTGATTGGATCTAACGAGCGGCTGTTCATGCTCGAGCGGCTCGTGGACGTCGCGCTCGTTAACTCCGGTCGTATACACAAAATATGGCCGGACGTCGAGGCGCACATACTGGCGTGCATCGAAAAGGAGCCATCCGCGGAGCTGTGCGAGATTGCCATGGCGTCGCTCACCCGGCTCTGCACCTCGGCGCTCGACCTGACCCGCACCCCCGAGATGGATTCACTCGCGCCCGAGGGCCAGGCCGGGTTCGAAATCGCGGTTTTGCGCCCGGTGAACACGCTCATCGCGCACGCCGTCAACCCCGAAGCCAGGCTCGCCGCGCTGGAGACTTTGATGACCGTCATAAACAGGGGCGAGGGTATCAGCCGCGCGTGGGCTTCGGTGCTTCGCGCGCTGCGGGCCGTGGCGGAGCGCGGCGGCGCCGGCATCGTTCCCGCGTTCAACGGCGTGAAGGTGATCGTGGAGGACCACATAGAGGAGCTGCCCGACGGCGTATCGGGTGAGGTCATCGCCGCGGTGGCTGCTTTCGCGGCGCAACGCAGGCAGATCAACACCTCCATGTCGGCCGTTTCGTTGGAGTGGACCCTCTCCGATTATTTCGGTCGAAAGGTGGCCGACACGAGGGTCGGTAAAGAGGCGCTCGCGGAGCGTGAGATGATCCCGCTGCTCGCGGCGATGCGTGAGGCGTCGATGGACTCCCGCCCAGAGGTTCGAAACAGCGCGTGTCGCACGTTCACGTCAACTCTGGTGTCGAACGGCGACAAGCTCCCGGCTCGAATTTGGCGGATGGCTGTTTTCGATATTTTGTTTGCGCTGGTGGACGACGTCAGGACCGCGACGGCGAGTGCGAGCGAGGAGGAGCAGGCCGCGCCGGACATCGGCGAGCTGGACGGGCAGAAGATCCAGCTGATGGTGCACCACAGCAGAAACACCGAGCGCAAGCAGTGGGACGAGACCGAGACGCTCGCGCTTACGGGCGTCGGGAGGTTGCTCAGAGCACACTTCGACGCCGTGGCGAAATTCGACGGGTTCGATAAAAAGCTGGAGTGGTACCTTCAGTGGGTCACTCGATCCATCGCCGAGGGTTCCCCGGAGGTGTCCTGCGCCGCGGTCAAGTCGCTGCATACCGTGATGGAGGCTGGCGGCACCGCGGGCATGACTCGTTTGCGGTGGAAGAAGGCGACGAGGGTGCTCATGACCGCGGCGAAGGGAATGAACGCGGCGGGATCGAAAGTTTCAGGCAAGACCCGCTACGACTTCATCGACACCGTCGGCAAGATATGGGCGAGTAAGCGAGCCGTTTTCGACAAGGAGGACATCCAGTCGCTCATCGGCGTGGTGGACATGCTGGCCCGGGCTCCTGACGAGTGGCTGGAGAAGTCAGCCGTCCAGTCACGGGCTGGTAGGTACTCGACGCTGCGGGTTCAGCGGCGGTGCCTCGACGTGCTCGTCGACCTTCCGCCGCTGGACCAACCCGCGGTGGACTCGGGCGCGTACCCGCAGGCCATCTGCCAGCTCCTCGCGTACATCGCCGAAGCGTTGGGCGGGGAGGTGGCGGAGGCTGTCGCCAAGGCTGATTTCGCCTATCCCGGGACGACGACCCAGGGCGGCTCGATGTCGCTCGGGTTCGCGCAGGAGGCGTGCGAGGCGCTGGGTAAGATTTACCAGAGTGAACACGTCCCCAAGGATGACCGCGCGATGACCTTCGCGGCGGCCACCAGGGTCATGTCCTCGGCGATGACAATCTCGGAGGAGGAAGGCGCCGCCAAGAACGCGGCCAACGAACTGCGCGTCACCGCGGCCAAGACGTTTTGTACCGCGTTGGCCATCGGCGGCTTGACGGCGGTGACCAAATCGTCCGCGTTTGAGTTTCGCGCCGCGTCAGTCGCCGACGCGTGGGACGCCCTCTCCACAGCCTTCGAATCGACCCTGTCCAACGACGGGCGGGACCCGGCGCTGGAGGGCGGGATGATCGAGTGCCTGGCGCAGGCGGTGACGCCGCACTGCGGCTTTGCGGACGAGCACTCGCGCCGGCGTCTGGTCGCCGCCGTCGCGCACGGGTCGTCGGTTTCGCGAATCTGGGCGCTCTCGGCGCTTCACTTTGGGGGTGGACAGATGGGACGCATCGCGCTGTCGCACCTGGTATCCACCTGCGAACGGGTCATGCGCGCATGCGATGAACCCGAGAAGGTGGCGTGCGTGCTGGACGTGGCGTCGTCGCTCGCGAGGGATCCGTCTCGGCGGGGCGAGAACGAGCCGGCGCCGCAGTCGTCGTCCTTCATCGGCTGGATCAAAAAG
>Ga0257106_1001155_pt1 | contig 13661 bp, 19 predicted proteins | sample LP_taG_3_FD_190177 | JGI IMG/M metagenome (GOLD analysis project Ga0257106, IMG submission 190177) | Marine microbial communities from Northeast Subartic Pacific Ocean, Canada - LP_J_2011_P26_10m | ecosystem: Environmental > Aquatic > Marine > Oceanic | place: Canada: Northeast Subartic Pacific...
CAATGCTGCCAAAAAATCTGAATTCAGAACAAGTATTAAAAAAGTACTTGGTTCAATTTCTGATAAGAACGCAGAACAATCTAAAAAAGACTACATAACAGCTGTATCATGTATAGACAAACTTGCTGCAAAAGGACTTATTCATAAGAATAAAGCCGCTAGACACAAATCAAGATTAAATAGTAAGATTAAATCTCTATAACAATCAAATTATCCGCGTGAATCACTTCTTTAGTATACTTATCACCGTATTCAGAAATAATATTCTCTGAGGATTGTCCTTTAAGTAAAGCTACATCATCTGATCCATAGTTTGTGATACCTTTAGCTATACATACATTTTTTTCATTCATACAATTAATTACGTCACCTTTTTCAAAACTATTTATAATATTTTTAATACCTACAAAAAGAAGACTACTGTTTTTATTTAAAGCTTTACAAGCGCCTTTATCAATTATTATTGCCCCTTGATTTTCTGTTGTATCAAGCCATTGTTTTTTTGAACTAACTTTTTTTAATTCTGGAATAAAAAGTGTTCCATAACTTTTAGTAAAAATTTTATTTAGTATGTCATCCTCATAGCCACTTGCTATCACTGTATATGTTCCAGATAGAGTAGCTCTTCTAATAGCCTGCATTTTAGTTGAAAAACCGCCTGTTCCAATATTACTTTGAGTACTAAAGTCAGCATCATATTTTTTTAAGTCAGAAACATTTATCGATTTAATAAGTTTCGCATCATTAAAGCAATCAGGATTTTTATCATACATTCCTTTTTGATCAGTTAGGATGATTAGCAATTCAGCACCTATAAGATTAGCAATCATTGATGATAAGTTATCATTATCACCAAGTTTAATTTCTTCAGTAGATACAACATCATTTTCATTAATAATTGGTATTATTCCATGAGATATAAGTTCTTCAATAGTACCTTTAATATTTAAATATCTTACACGATCATTTATATCATTATGAGTAATAAGTAGCTGAGCTATCTTATTATCATTTTGTGAAAATATTTTTTCATAATCTAGCATTAATTTTTGCTGACCAATAGCAGCTAATGCTTGAAGCTTTTTAATATCCCTTGGTCTATCATTCATATCAAGAATGGCCATACCTTGACTGATTGCGCCAGAAGTAACTATGATAATTTCTTTTCCCTCTTTCACAAGCAGACTTATCTCGTTACAAATATTAGACAAATAGTCCTTTCCATCATTATTGTTGATGATTGAGCTACCAACTTTAATAACTATTTTATTAGACTTCTTTAATTCTATTTTCATACTTCAAAAACTCATATATTTCATTTGTAAGTTCTTTAATACCAGTTTTATTAATTGTGGATATAAAGTAAACATTAAGTTTTGTTTTATCAAAACTTTTTTTAAGATTCATAATATCTTGCTCTTCAAGCATGTCTATTTTATTTATTACAATCCATTTATCCTTTTTGAGAAGAGATTCATCATAATTATTTAATTCTAGTTTAATTTTCTCTATCTCTTTAGTAATATCTTCATAGCTTTTATCAGTGCAATCTATAATGTTCAATAGCATTTTTGTACGACTAATATGTTTTAAAAATCTTATACCTAAACCTATGCCTTTTGATGCACCCTCAATAATGCCCGGGATATCTGCAACTACAAATTTTTCATAATCTGAATAAAGAACCACACCCAAGTTAGGTGTGAGAGTAGTAAATTCATAGTCTGCAACTTTTGGCCGAGCCATACTCACAGCTTGGAGAAAAGAGCTTTTGCCTGCATTCGGTAATCCTACTAATCCAACATCTGCCAAGACCTTAAGAATAATTCTTATTTCCTTATGTTCACCTTCTTTACCATCAGTCTTTTTTCTAGGAGCCCTGTTGGTTGATGTTTTGAAACGAACATTTCCAAAACCATGTTCACCACCTTGCACGATGGTTAGTGATTTACTCTCATCATCAAGGTCAAATAATTCTTCATCTGTTTCATTATCATAAATAACGCAACCTAGAGGTAAGTTAATGATTAAATCATCACCACTTCTGCCATGTTTATTTTTACTTCCCCCAGACCTACCATTTTCAGCCTTAAATAAACTCTTATTTTTGAAGTCAGCTAAAGTGTTTAAGCTATCAGTTCCTTTTATAATTATAGAACCTCCATCTCCGCCATCTCCGCCGTCAGGACCTCCAAAGGGTATATATTTTTCTCTTCTGAAGCTTAGGCAGCCTGAACCTCCATTACCTGCTCTAACTGTAATTACAGTCTCATCAATGAATTTCATGATTGATAGGTTTTTTAGTGTTTGGTTGGGAGGACACTAACGAATTTGTGTTTATTAGGACCTTTTTTATGAAAATAGACATACCCATCACTAGTGGCAAAAAGTGTATGATCTCTTCCACAGCCGACATTGTCACCAGCTTTAACAGGCGTTCCTCTTTGTCTTAAAATGATATTACCAGCATGTACAAATTCACTTCCGTATTTTTTAACCCCTAATCGTTTAGACTCAGAATCTCTACCGTTTTTTGTACTTCCACCTGCTTTCTTATGTGCCATTTTACTTTATCGACTCTATTTTTATTTCTGAAAACCCTTGTTTATGACCTTGTGTTCTCATGTAATGTTTTCTTCTTTTAAATTTTACTATTCTTATTTTAGGATATCTACCATGTTTTTGAATAGTAGCTTTAATTTTTAATGATTCTAGAGCCTTTTTATCAATAATGGACTCTTTATCATCAAATGCCATAATTATCTTATCAAGTTCGATTTTACTTCCTTCAGGCTTCGAAATTAAATCAACACGAATCACGTCACCTTCAGTAACGTTATATTGATGTCCACCTTGTTTGATAATTGCGTTCATAATGCCTAAGTTGTGTGATTCTACCTTGATTTTTTTAAATAATAAACCATTTTATAGGTATTTAGCTATGTTAAGTATGATATATTTTTCTGACTATGCATGATTTAAAGCAAATTACTAAATCCTTACAATCTGATCTCGAAAGATTAAATATTTATCTAAAAAAAGCTACTAGCACAGATGTCCCATTAATTAACAATTTATCTAGTCATATGATAGAAAGTGGAGGTAAAAGAATCAGACCAATTATCCTTATGTTGTTCTCAAAGATTCTGGAGAACACAAAACATGTTATTCATGCTGGAGCTATTTTAGAATTAATTCATGCAGCAACATTGCTACACGATGATGTCGTAGATCAGTCAGATATTAGACATAATATTAAAACTGCAAATAAATTATGGGGTGATGATAGTGCCGTTTTAGTCGGTGATTTCCTGTATTCACGAGCATTCGAGCTGATTGTGGAGATAAATAAAGAAAAAGTATATAAAATTCTTGCTGAGACTACTAACCAAATTTCACAAGGCGAAGTAATACAGCTTATGGTTAAAGGTAAAATAGTTGATGACGTAGATAAATATCTAAATATTATTTATCTTAAAACCGGAAAATTATTTGAGGCATCATCAGGAGTTGCATCAGAACTTGCCGGTGGTAAATATAGTGAATGTGCTAAATTATTTGGAAAGAATTTTGGTATAGCATACCAACTAAGAAATGATTATCTTGATTACTTTGGAGAGGAATCCGAGACAGGAAAAAATATTATAGAAGACTTGTCTGAGGGTAAATCAACTTTGCCACTAATTCATAGTTATCTCAATTCTAATGATGATGATAAAAAAAATCTTTTAAAAATATTTGAGGGAAAAATTATTTCCAAGTCTGATATGTTACTTGAGATTTTTAAGAGAAATAAATCAGATATTTATACTGAAAATAAAATCAAAGAATACTCTGATAATGCTATAAAATCATTAGATGTATTCTCTGGTGATGCTAAACAAAGTTTAATAGATTTAACTAATTTTTGCTGTCAAAGAATTAAGTAGAAGGAAAGGGGTACTTACCCTTAATTATCTCTGTAAGTGTTTTTCCTTCAGAATAACCATTCATAAATTTTTTCCCAAAGAATAGCTTAAGCATCCAGTAGCTCATTCTTTGTTTTTTATAAAGTATTTTTGAAGCTCGGTTATAAAGTGCTAACTCTTTTTTCATGCCAATTAGAAATTCCGAGTATTTATGATAGACATCTTCTGGGTTACTAGTTCCAACAATTGAATTAGCTATATATTTACCAGAAATTACTGCGTTATATATTCCCTCCCCTAAGAGGGTTTCAGCAAGACCAGCAGCGTCACCAATTAAATATGTTCTTTTTGATGTTGGTAAATATTCATTTCCTTCTGTACCAATAGGAAAACCTGTAATATGTGTTATTTCATCTGTACCAAGTTCCTCTCTAACAAAACTCAATAAATCCTTTTTCTTAGGCTTAGGTTGAGAAGAATCGTATACGAGATTACCTATACCCACGTTATAGTGATCTTTTTTTGGAAATATCCATCCATATCCAAGTTTATTAAAAACAAATTTAGTTGGCACATCTTTGGATGAAATTTTACGATCTACCAGTCCTTCGAAAGCAAATACAGGATTATTGAATTTTAAATCTGTTGTCAGTCTTCTAACTGTACTATTAGCGCCGTCAGCTCCTATAAGGAAGTTACATTTAATTTTATATTCAGAAGTTTCTAAAGAAACTTCATCAGAATTTTCATCTATTTTTACAACTTTGCCTTTTATAAATTCAGCTCCTTTTTCGATGACATAATTAAAAAAGAATTCATCAAAATCTTCTCTTACAACCATTTTACATGCACCTAATTCGTTATTTAGATCAACTGTTTTGCCGTTAGTAAACTTAAATAACATTGTCTCTGAATCATGTTGCTTAAGATCAGTTATCTCAAAAGGGAGTTCTTCAACTGTTTTTGGTGTAAGCCCACCTGCACATGGCTTATGTCTGGGAAAATCATTTTTATCCAATAGAATCACACTTCTTCCAGAATCTACTAATATATTTGCTGCCATGCAGCCAGAAGGACCTGCGCCTACTATTACAATATCTGTTTGTTTAGTCTCTTTATTCATTATTAGTGCGATATGGTCAAAAATGATGCATACCCAATATAAATTATTCACTACGTGTATGTAAAATAATTCAGAAATCGTTATTTTACAAACATTTTATAAAATCATCCTTAAGCACTATTTTGGCACAATTATTGCACATATGTAGTTAATGAATGAGGAAATACATAATGAAAATAAAAAATATCTTGTCAGGGGCGCTTACACTTATTGTAATTACTTTGCTCCCAGAAGCTGTATACGCAGAAGATAACATATCAAACGCAAATACTGCCTGGATTTTGACTTCAACAGCTTTAGTATTGTTTATGACCCTTCCTGGTCTAGCTTTTTTTTATGGCGGATTAGTTAGAAGTAAGAATGTTCTATCGGTTTTAATGCAGTGTTTTAGTCTAGCTTGTTTAGTGAGTGTAATGTGGGTAGCATTTTTATATAGTTTAGCCTTTGGTGATGGCGGATCTATGAATTCATATATAGGTGGTTTAGATAATGTGTTTTTATCTAGTATAACTATCAACTCCATGTCTGGCGATATCCCAGAAACAGTATTTATTATGTTTCAATTAACCTTTGCAATCATTACTCCGGCATTAATTGTTGGAGGTTTTGCTGAGAGAATGAAATTCTCATCTATGTTCTTATTTAGTCTGATTTGGATGGTGCTTGTCTACGCACCGATTTGCCACATGATATGGGGCGGGGGCTTTTTAGGAGAAATGGGAGTTATGGATTTTGCAGGTGGTACAGTTGTACATATCAATGCAGGTGTTGCTGCATTAGTGCTTGCTGTTTATCTAGGTAATAGGAATGGTTTTCAATCAGTACCAATGCCACCTCATAATTTAAGCATGACTGTAGCAGGAGCATCAATGCTCTGGGTTGGTTGGTTCGGATTTAACGCAGGTTCTGCATTGGCGGCTGATCAATCTGCAGGAATGGCTATGCTTGTAACTCATATCGGTGCAGCATCTGGTTCACTTGCATGGATGTTTAGAGAGTGGACTAAAGTTGGTAAACCAAGTGTACTTGGAATTGTAACAGGGATGGTTGCGGGCCTGGGTACTATTACTCCAGCATCAGGTTTTGTGGGACCAATGGGAGCTCTAGTAATTGGTATTCTTGCAGGACTTATTTGTTACGAAGCAACACAATATATTAAAAATAAACTTAGAATAGATGATTCATTGGATGTATTCCCAGTTCATGGAGTTGGTGGTATTTTAGGAACACTTCTTACTGCTGTATTTGCATCATCACAGTTTGGTGGTTTAGGATTAGAAAATTCAATATCTAGTCAGTTTATGATTCAGCTTTTTGGAGTTGTATTCACAATTGGATGGTGCGCAATCTTTACGATTATAGCTATCAAAATTACTGAGGCTTTCACTGGAAGTATTAGGGTGAGTAATGAAAATGAAGAAACTGGAATTGATATCTCCGATCATGGTGAGTCAAGTTACAACTAGATTCTAATAACTTTTGTTTTTATATTGTTATCGTGTAATTGAATTACACGATAACCATAAGAAAGGTTATCCTCTAGTGAGAAATCTTCTGATTGTTTTTTAAATTGATAACATGTTGAGGGTGTAGTAAAAAATTCGATATTATTCTTTATATAATCAAACTCTTGGTGAACATGGCCAGAAAATATTTTAAATTCTTTATTATCACATGACAACATAAGCTTTAGTAACTCTTCACTATTTTCACATATATGTTTATCAATCCACTTAGAATTTATTTTTGTAACAGGATGATGAGTAAAAATTATAATTTTATCTGTATTGATGTTACTGTTCAATTTATTTTTCAATTCGTTGATTTGTGTCATTTTGAGATGCCCATTAATTTTACCAGGAACATGTGTGTCAAAATTATAAGCTAATATATTGAACGAGCGTAAATCTATTGAATCTGTAGAAATTTGATCATCACATATTGCTTGTATGCGATCTAAACTGTCATGATTACCAGGAAGAATAAAAATATCAAATTCATATATCTTTAGAAGATCCTTTATCATCACATATGATTCTTGTGAATAATCATTAGACAAATCTCCAGTAATAACTATATCTTTTACCTGAGGGTAATGTTCTTTAATATGCCTTAATGTATTGGATAGAGTAAAATATGGTTTGCAGTTATTTTTAATATTTTCTATATCTTTCGTTATGTGAAGGTCGGTGATTTGTATGATTTCCATATGTTATTTTATAGCACTTAAATATTAATTTTTTAAAAAAATGTGATATATTACACAAACTATGAAAAAAGATATTCATCCAGATTATAAGCCAGTTATATTTCATGATGTAACGTGTAATAAAAGCTTCTTATTATCTTCTACAATCAAAACAACTGAAACTATGAAATACGAAGATGGTAATGAGTATCCTGTATATAAAATAGAAACCTCATCCGAATCACACCCATTTTATACTGGCAAAGGCCGTATAGAGACTAAAGAGGGTCGTGTCGCAAAATTCAAGAAAAAATACTCCAAAAAGTAATCTTTCACATACTAGTAAAACTTCGTAAATAAGGTTGACAAGCCTGCACCTCTATAATACTGTTATGGACAAGAAGTAGACAAATTAAGTATATATTAGACAAATCTGATATATCTAACTAGTTATCTACAATAAATTTGACAAAATGCAGACAAAGGAGGCAATTATGTCAACAATATTAGCAAACATTAAGTATTTGCTTGCACCATCACTGATCTTGGTAACATTTTTCGGTGTATTAGCAGGTGGATTACTTTCTTGGATCGGAGTAGCTTTACTTGGAGTAGGTGTCGTAGTTGACACTGTTTTACGCAGACAAGCATCAAGTTCAATGCACAAGGATGATGGTACTACCAAAGCATCTCCTGCGTTCCAAAATATGGTAATGTATTTTATGTTACCAGTATTCGTTTTATTACAACTTGCACTTGCATGGAGAGTAAACGGGTTTATGACTGGCGTACCTGTAGAAGTAACATCAACGTGGTTTAATTTAATTCCTGTTTACAGTGGAATTACATCACTAGACTTAATCGGTGCAGTACTTTCAACTGGTATTTTTGCTGGAATAGGTATCATATATGGACATGAACTATCACATTGCAAAGGATTTGCATTCATTATTTCAAGAATGACAATGGGTCTATCAGGTTCAGCTCATTTTTGTTATGCACACGTATACAACCATCACCTAGAACTTGCTAGTGAAGATGATCCTGCAACTGCACCTCGCGGTCGTACAATATATGGTCATTATTTACTATCATATTTAGGACAATCAAAATTCGTGTTTAACATGGAAAAAGAGAGACTTTCAAGGATGGGAGTATCTTTCATTTCATGGCAAAACCGTTGGATTCGTGGTTATTTAATGTCAATACCTTCAGCTGTATTATTCTTTATGGCTGGTGGATGGATTGGTATAGCAGCACTTGCGACTGTATGGGTAATTTCAAACTTTGAATTAGAAGCATTGAACTATCTTGAGCATTACGGTTTGGTACGTGTTAAAGATCAGCCTATTGATTATCGCCATAACTGGGATAACAACACATTGTTTACAAGTTGGTTCTTCATTGAAATCGGTCGTCAAGCTGACCATCATGATCGTGGAGAAACACATTTTTGGGAACTTGAAAATGTAGGCGCACCTAATACAGGTTGGGGCTACTTTACAATATTCGCACTAGCACTAGTACCACCACTATGGCACTGGTACATGCGTAAGAGATTAGCAACATGGGATGCTAAATTTGCAACTGCAGAAGAAAAGGGAATATCTGCTAGAATCAACAAGGAAGTTGGTTATGAAGGAACTTCATTCAAAGACGATGAGCTTTCCTTCCCAGTAGAAAATTAATAAAGGGAAATATTAATTATCAAATGGACTTGATGAGACGCCCCCTCAACTGAGGGGGTGTTTTATTTTCAGTAATAAAAACAAATAGTTTTACTAATTTTATCTATTTCCAATTTACAACTAACACATTTATACTTCAATCCAACTGTAGTTAATGTTTTAACTATTATCAGATTGGCAAGACTCCCTTTTATATTCTTTGGAAGGTCTATCACTAAGCATCCTTTATCATAAGACACGCTGTATGGCTTTATCTTAATCTTGCTATTGCATAGAACAGATCTAAGCTCACTATGAATGTCTACAGGTGGGATGTCTTTATAAAGTTTACCGCATTTATAGAACTTTGCTTTGATTGAACCAGAGTATGCACCGATCTTTCCTGAGCTTAATGGATCATCTAACTCATTACTTATTTCATAATTCCTCATTTACTTCTCCTCTTTAGTGTTTCTTACTGATCAGTAGCGGCACACAATCTAGAGTTCAAATGCCAAAAAAAAACCATCACGCTAAAGCAAGTGATGGTTACTGATCGCTTTAGCTATTTTACGCCTGCAAGCTGATGTCAAATTGGCGTAATGATATTGAAGCATTCACTCTATTTACTGTCAACACATTTCTTTATAGATTATCAGTATCAGATATATATCTGTGCTCCATATTCTCCATATCATTTTACTTACTAAATCTGTTATACTTGCAAAATGACATCAAGTGAGAGACATAGGCTCAGTTTAATAATAGCAACCCTAGGCCCATCAACAGATAACGAAAAAGAATTAATAACTATGCTTATGGCCGGTATTGCAAGGCAATGGACCGATGGAGTTGACATAGCTAGAGTGCTTCATAGTGATGGAGAAGATGTTGCAAAAAAAAGAATCGAAATATTTAGGGAACAATCCAAAAAGAGAAATTTATCTACATCAATTTATTTGGACACAGATGATTCAGATGTGGATAAATATATTATATTTGGAAATGAAATTTCACCATCAATAATGTCATTTGATATATCTAATGGTTTAGACTTTTTTAAAACGATAAAAAGTAAATTAGGCGATAACATAAAAACGTGCGTAAGAGTTAAACATGGTACTGGCACAGATAATCTAGATGATTTCTTTAAAGAGTGTGATTATTCAATGATTGAATTAGATTCGAGAATTATTCATGATGATAAAATTGTAACAAGATCAAAAGACAATATGTGTGAGCCTATATATCTTGCATTAATGCCAACTTTAATGAAAGGCCAGGTTCAGTCAAGGGAAGAAAATTTTGAAATAGGACATACATTAGAAGAGGGATTTGATTTAATAGCTCTCTATCAAGAAACATCTCATGGCCCTTATGCAGCAAGATCAGTTAAATGTATTGACGAGATAAGCGTTGAATCAGAAAAACTTAGAGTAAACCCTTTTCAAGATCTTTTAGATAAGATTTTTTCTTTTTTCAAAAAGAAATAACTATCCTGGTGGCCAACCTAAGGTTCTATTTGCAAGTACGTGTATATGTAAGTGAAATACAGTTTGTCCAGCTTGACTTCCATTATTTATAACGAGTCTGTAGTCCTTAATATTCATTTTCATCATTTGATTTTTGATTGAAACCATCAAATGTCCAATAATAGCTTTATCTTCAAAATCGTCTAAATCCGATATACCAGGGATTACTTTTTTAGGAATTGCCAGGTAATGAACTGGCGCTTCAGGACTAATATCTTCTATAATAATACATAATTCATCTTCATAAATAATATTAGATGGTATCTCTTTATCAATTATTTGTTGGAATATCGTTTTAGTATTCATTTTGGTGGTTGATATGGGTTCTGCATAAATTGGGTCTTATATTTTTCTAGTTCAGTATGAGGCATCGGAGTATTATCATTCTTAGTAGTATCGTTTTTACTTTCCGCAATTTTCTTAAGAAGATTATTATTTTCCTTTTGCAGATTGATGAGCTTCTTCATAAAAACTAATCCATTTATCAAGGTCAAAATTATCATTACGAACAATAATAAAGCAATTAATTTCATATTAACTCCTTAAGTTTAGTTAAAACCTCATCTACATGACCCTTAACTTTTACACCTCTCCACGAATGGAGGATTTTTCCAGTTTCATCTATTATAAATGTCGACCTATCTACACCCATATATTTTCTACCATAAAGACTTTTCTCTTTTATAACATCCAAGCTTTTACATAACTTCTCTTCAGTATCTGAAATCAGTGGAAATTTGAAATGATACTTAGCTATAAACTTATCATGTAAACTAATTTTATCTCTTGATACTCCCACCACATTTGTTTTAAGCCTTTTTATTTTCGTAAGGTTTTCATTAAATTCTATGCTTTCTGTTGTGCATCCAGGTGTCATATCTTTTGGATAAAAGTATAAGACTAACTTTTTATCTAGAAAATCATACAACTTTTTTCTCTTTATATCCGTACATTCAATATCCATATCCTTAATCTTTGTATTTATATTTCCATTTGCCATATTATTTCCCTTTATTTATCTCTCTCGCTTTATCAACTAACATAACAGGTATACCGTCTATGATAGGATAAGCTAAATTAGATTCATTGCATATTAGTTCATTATTTTTTTCATCATATTCTAGAGCACCACCTGATTTAGGACAAACCAGAATATTTAAAAGTTCTTTATTCATATACAAAAATATATTTCATATAAGATAAATATCAAGTGAAATAAATATATTAGTATGTAATAATTTATTCCAATGAGAATTTACACATTATTATTTTTATTAACATTTAGTACTACCTCAATGGCTTTTATGAGCGGTATTGATCCTAGCAGAGATACGCAAGGTGAATTAGATATTATAGGTGCAACAATACCTTTAGCGCCTGCAAACGCCTCTGTAAATGCTGGGTATGTAAAATTTACTAATACATCTGATAAAGACGTAGAGTTCCATCGTTTCACAAGCCCTGTTTACGATAGTGTTGAAATGCATATAACTGAAAATAAATCTGGATCAGCTAAAATGAAACAAGTTAAAAAGATTCTTGTTCCTGCAAACTCAAGTATAGAACTCAAACCAGGTGGAGCCCACCTTATGCTAATTGGGCCTCGTCGTGACGTAAAAGCAGGGGAACAAGTTCTTATGATTGCTCAAGACTCCCTTGAAAGGAGATTCATGTTGAAATTTACAGTTGTTGATCTAAGACAAGACAATGCTAAAACTCATGACCGTAGTCATCATAATCACTAAAAGTTAAAAATTTCATATATCCTATAATTTATAACCACTGTCTTGTTCTATTAAGATATTTTGTATACAAGATTCCAAATTTAGCTTTAAGATATTCTTCTTCTCTTTTCACAATTAAATAATGCAATAAAATTATTGTTACAAATGACATTAAACTTATATGAATAAAACTTAGCGAAGCGCCTAATCCAAATTGAAACAGTGTTAGTGCCAAATACATGGGATTACGTATGTATTTAAATATTCCTGAAGTTATAAGTACATCTGATTGAGTTGTAGGATTTGGATCCTCTTTATAATCACTAAATGATTTTACAGAAAAATAAATTAATATAAATGATATTAAAATAATTATTAAGCCAATTTCTGTAGACCTTAAGTAATTAAAAAAATTAGGAAGCTTGTACAGCTGAACAACATACAAATTATATATGCCTATAAATAATCCAATATTTAAAGATAAAAGCATAATCAATGGCGGAAAAGAAGGAATACTAGCAGCATCTGCTATTTTTTTTGGAAATAACATTATATGAATATAAATTATAAATATCAGTGCAGAGATAAATGCGTACATACCTTTATAGTATGCATATTCAATTTGAATTTGTTTATCACCCAAATACCAAGTAAAAAAATCATAGTAATGATAAATGAAATTAAATAATAATATATATGAGCTATATCTAACAAACATAGTTACTAATTAGAAGATAATCATCTACGGTTAAATTCTCAGCTCTTAATTTAGGATTGACTTTAATATTATCATAATCGTAATCACTTAAATAATTATTAAGTGATTTTCTAATCATCTTTCTCCTTCCTTCAAATGCACTCTTAACAATTTTACTAAATACCTCTTCATGCATATGATTGTTAAAAACTGATCTCCTAGGTAATAGTCTTATGAATGATGACTTCACTTTTGGTTTTGGTATAAATACATTTTCAGAAATATCAAATAACTTTTCAGTTATAAAATATGCTTGCGTCATTACACTCAGTCTTCCGTATATTTTAGAATTTGGTATAGACACCATCCTATCAACCACTTCTTTTTGTAACATAAAATGCATATCTAATATATTATTAACTTTACACATTTTAAATATTATTTCCGTTGATATATTATATGGAAGGTTTCCAACAACTCTAAATGGATCATCAAAAATAGAAAAGTCATATTTTAATATATCTTGATTTATAATATTACTATTCTTATATTTTTCCAAAATAAAAACTAGCTCATTAATTAAATCTATATCCTTTTCTATAAGATACATTTTTTTTACAAAAGGAATTATTAATTTAGTCATAGCTCCATCACCAGGGCCAATTTCAACTATTATATCTTTACTATTGGGAGAAATATTTCTTACTAATTTATTTATGATATTTTGATCAACTAAAAAGTGTTGACCTAGTTTCTTTTTAAGATGCACTTTTAGAAATATCTCTTGCTACCTTGAGAGCTTGCACAAAACTTGATATATCA
>Ga0257106_1001156_pt1 | contig 13653 bp, 12 predicted proteins | sample LP_taG_3_FD_190177 | JGI IMG/M metagenome (GOLD analysis project Ga0257106, IMG submission 190177) | Marine microbial communities from Northeast Subartic Pacific Ocean, Canada - LP_J_2011_P26_10m | ecosystem: Environmental > Aquatic > Marine > Oceanic | place: Canada: Northeast Subartic Pacific...
GGCGCCCTTGCCCTTCCTCCGTGGACCTTCTGAGACCGCGCGAAGCTGTCGAGACGTCGACGCGGCGAATAGCAGCACGCTGGTGACCTGGTTTGGATCAGGACCCAGCAAAGTCTCTCTCTTGCAGAGCGAGTTTTAAGCGCCGACGAGCAGCGCTGCGGTTGCTGCGGCCACGCGGGCCGGCGCAAGGCGCGGAGAACCGAATCCAAACGCCCGGAGGCGCACAGCCGGGCCGACGGGCGGCGACACGAGGCAGCCCAGCTCTCGCAAAGCGCTCTCCCTGGTCCGTCAAGTGCAGGGCACTGTGACCCATTCCGGCCGGGGCGATTTAGTGGGGGGGCCCTAAACCGGCGCATTCGCCGTACGGCGCCGCAGGACGCAGTTCCCCTAATTTTCGCGTCCCCACTAAACCGGGAAGTCGCTCCAGGGGCGCCCAAGGGGCGCCTCCCAAAACCAGGCAGCAGCGGGGGCGGAGCGGAGCCCGGAGAGCACCCGGGCTCAGTGACCCCCTCTAGCCCAGGCGCGGCCTGGGCACGGCCCAGCCAGCGAGCCGCTCAGTGGATAAGCTCCTCTCTGCCTCTCTAGCCAGATACTGGAACTGGGAGCTTGCAGTAACCTCCAGTAAGCCCAGCGGCCGCCGGCCACGGCTGGCGGCAGAAGCCGACGCAGGGGGGGGCGCTCCGTGTCGAACGGCAGGGAATCCAAAACGTCCCTAAGACACTACGCCAGCAGCCAAAATCTGAGAATTCTTTATGTTGTTTTACATCGGCCAAGCATTATTACAACGTCATTCATCCATCTAAGACAACCAACGCTGATTTTAATACATCGATATAAGGCACATCTTCCTCGGATACGGAGCACACAACTGCATCAGCGTGTACTCGAAGCGCTTCGAGAAAGTCACGTCGAAGCAACGTCAAATCAAGATGATGGCTAGCCCGAGAGTAGAACCTTTGAATTGAGGGCGTGTGCAAGACACCGTATGGAGACCGGGACACTGCATATCCATAAAGGGATAAAAAATTAGAGAACTCGAGAGTCATTCGAAGTGACCATGCGTGATGAGAGTGCTTGGCCCAATGAATGGTAAGTGCGGCATGGTGAAGCTGCATGTACAGAAGTAACACCATCGGCTTGTCATAGGCTACACACTCATGCAAGATTCGAGCACACCATCGCTGTATGTGAGAAGGTGCACCACCTAGTGGACCGCCATATGCTCCACCGCCCCATATTTGAGCTTGTTTCATCTCACCACCGGTATGTGGATCGAAGTGATCACAGAACTGTCTTGCAAATGTGAGAAGGATCGGATCGTCAGTGTACGATGCAAGAATATCACTCGTTTCCAAACCTGCGAAAGTCAGAAATGATTATTTGCCTCAAAAAAACAATCATCCATCGATGGGTGCGCACCTGTTTCAGGACAGGATTGCAGAGGACGAGCCCATGGTGCTAGGACCCGTACGGAGCCATGTCCATATTCCTTGTCTCTGAATGCTTCTTCCTCGCGCAAGCGTTCACGCAATGCATAAGGGTCGCGCATGTAACTCAAATAGCCTGGGCGGCGCTTAACGTAGATAAGCAGCTTTGATAATGCTGCGGCGTGGCGCTCGTTCCTAAGAGCGAGATAAATAATGTAAGCGATGTAGATCTTGCTCAACACTCTGGTATGCTGGGTGTCTAGCGCTGCGGGGTAGTAACGTTCCGATGCTACACGAATAGATATTATATCAGACAGAGGAGGAAGAAGGCAAGGAGCCATAATCCTTATGCTTTGTGTCGTTGACCAACCATCAGCAACCCTTATTGTAACGTAGTCTGCTAGGCTCCGCAGCTCTACTTGAAGTGGCACTGGGGCATCCTTTCCTGTCTCCACATCAACAGCTTTAATGCCTCGCCAATCCACGGCCAGGACCCAGAGGTGTCGAAGAGGCTGCAAATGATACTGATTATCTTCTGGACTTCGGGGAAATCGAGGGTAGAACGCTGTAAGGAGAGCTGCGATTGACTCTTTAGAGCGAAAAAGCGAGGCCCGGCCGCCACCAAGGAAAAGAAGCCCGATCGACATATGGAGAGCCATATGAGTACCTAGTAAAGGTTATTTGTTGATTTGCGCAACGTATTTATGACATCTCACCATAGGTGATCCCGTCATCAACTCGCCAGCGGAGCTCCCGGAGGAGTCGAAGAGATGCAAGATCACCCGTACCCGCCATTACCATTCCCAGCGCAATCGCCGTCGCACCAAGGCACATCTCTAACGTCGGTCTGTCGGGCCGCCAAAGGAGAGTATGTAAACATGAAATCATGTCAGTTTTGGTGTTCAAACTTGTTTGGTTTTCATTAGTGTCACGCAGCATCTTAAAGTGCACCAAAAAATGTCGCAAAGTTGCAGCCGCCACGGTGCAGCCTGTTCCTGCGTATCGCAGGCCAAGTACCTGGGATGTCGCCAGCTTCATTGCAACCGCCAAGCAAGTACATGACACAGGTCTTACAAAGCAACCGCCAGTGATAATATTGGCATGTGCCTGACGAATCGTGTCCCAATCGACACCATTTGGTATTGAGGCAATATGAGTCGAACAAAATTTACCATAGCATGAAGACTTCAGAATCTTCATGTGCCTGTGCGAAGGCTGTAATGATGCACAACAACCACACCCGATGACGCTGGCAAGTACGCAGATAATTTGAGTGCACGCATAGAGCCTAGCACAACTCTTGGAAGTTGTGCTTCGACCCAGGCAATGCTTGGTCTCAAAGAGTCCCACAATATTAGACCGCGTGCAACAACGCGTAAAAGCAGAAGATCTGGGCGCACGTTGTCGAGGAGCACATGAGTATCAGGAAGGTACAACCTCGCTGCCGCTGCAGCAGAGTTTGTTTGAAGGAAGTGTAGGCCGAGGGCGAGGATCGCTCCCGGTGCCGTCACATCAGTGTTGATGTACTCACCCTCGCGAACACGGGAGCACCGTAGCTGGTCGCTTGCGTATCGATTGCGTGCGTCACCAGCGCTGCTCAAGATTGCCGAAAGCTGCCCCACCTTTCTACGTTCGCAACCACCAGTAAGAGCACGGTGTAAGCGCTGAGCAATCCGCAGATCTGCTAGACCAGCAGCTTCAAGGCTCGTGCCATGTCCTAGAGTTATCATACCAAGAGCCAGACCGGCAGCGAGAGAATATGCCTCACGATCGCGCGTTCGATCTCCATGAGTACGGCGTGAGATTTCACTAAGGAGAAACTCTGCCATAAGACGATGCGCTGTGCCAGAGTAGAGCAAGCCAATGCCTGTCATGGCAGCCGTTTGAGCAGCTGCTGAGACTTCCATCTCGGCAAATGGCTGTGGAAGAAGAGCGGGGATATGGAGGCATAGCATCTTCGACACTGCTGCGTCCGCAGTTCCGTGTTTCGCCACAGCCATGCCAAGCAGAATACCGACCGTTGTTGGATCGTGGCCTAGGGTGAGATATTCATATATGTCAGTCATGGCTAGCACACTAAGGTGCCGTTGTAAACCTAGAGCAAGAAGCAGCCCGCCATGTTGAGATGTGGGTGTTGAAGGTCTGTTGTAGACGATCCACGTCCGTGTCACACATGCAGATTGCCGGCATTTAGATGCAACGGATGTGTCCAATCTCCATGGCCGTAGCCGCAACCCAGCAGCAACCCCATTGTGAAACTGTGGCCATAGGCTCAGGGCTTCTGCGGCTGGAGAGGAAATATCAAGTGCGACCGTTGTGTTGCAAGGTGGCGTCTTCCCTACCAGGCTCATTCTTGGAACCTAAATCATGCTCTCATCAGAAAGTTAGCTGGTGTAGAACCTAATTAAGCAGCGCAATAGACTCACGGGTAGTATCTCTGCCAGTGTACGAAATGCTGGAAGTGACCCGAGTGTGAGCATGCTACGACCTAGTGTAGTGGAATACGATCGAGTGCACGCCAAAAGGAGCGTAGCTTGCTTTCGTTGCTCAAAATCGTGATCTGACATCTCTGGAGGATGTTCCAGTCGAAAGAAAACAGGTTTTGATGAACGAAGAAGCCGACAGACCTCGAGGGTGCGAGAATCATCCCCAAATCGTAGTGCTGCCAAGTTCTCAACATGTATCAACCTGCGACTCTATATGAGGTATGCGAAGCTTGTATCCATCTGATAGACACGGGAATAACCCGTCTTCGTCCCGCATTTCGATCCTGCGATTTCCATCCAAACCAGTGTGGTGCGCCTTTTGAGTTCGGCTCGCTCGAGTTCCACACAAGGGTCTAACATCCGTCCAACTATCATCATTTCCATTTTTCTCGTATCCACAGCCCGCAATCAAGTCAATCAATGCTAAGTCACTGCGACCAACAAGCTCGTAGGCCTTTGTAGGCCAGCCACTAGGCGGTCTCGAATGGAAAAACTGCATCGCATCATGCAACGGCAGCACGACGCCCGGGGTAAGAGTATGAAGTTCGTCGCATGACAAACTTGCACGAACCATTTCAAGAACAAGACCTTGAGAAGGAATACGCGCTTGAAGACCAACGGGGTCACTGAGAACATCAAATATATGGCAGAGCTGTTGAGCTCGTGGCCCAAGCGTCCGTTTCTGCGTTCTTGTATTATCTGAAGAGCCTCGAAACAGCTGTGAGAAAAATTCTTGCACACTCAAATGAGAACTATCTAGATAGACCCCATCGGCATTGCCTATTAATACCAACTAAGCTTGTACTAATAAAGCATGTACTTAAGCAATAAACAAGCAGGACACAGATTTGTTGCATGCTCCCTTCTCGTGACATAGCCCAATATCACGTGCGTAATAGTTTGCCAACATTTGATTATTGAAGTAAGTAAGACTGGTTGTGCAAAGGGTGCTGAGGAATGTACCGAATGGCTTCAAGTAGCTCCACGTTAACAGACATAATTTACAGTCCTCATACACTGCATGAAGCGCAACACAAATAGAATCCCTTTGCACAACCCAATCCTTGCCTGAAAGGCAATTCGAGGTCTGGTCTGCACTTTTTGAACCAACATGGCACCAGTGCCTTCGGTGAGAAAGAAATCTGGCAGGTGTTTCAACGCCAACAGGCAGCACAATATTCAAGTCACCAGCTTGGTCTCTGTGTTTGTTATGAATTTCGCTCTCCATGAGGCCATCCCATATTGCCAAGGAACAGGTTTCGGTCCCATCTCTAACACTAAATTCACCAGCATGCGCCCCTATGATGTGGAGCCCAGGTGGTGAATTTCATATTTAATTGGGTCCTGACCTAAAATGGCATTCAATGTCGAGATGAATCCATACCAGGAAGCTTCCATGGCTGCAACTCGACAAATGCGCATTGAGCTAAGAGCCTTGGCAGTCTCAACTACCCGACTGCGCCTGCAGGTACTGGGTAGGATCTCCACATTATCATCTATCACAACTCACAATATGAAAGAGAGCTGCTCGGGTATCGCGACATCAAGCGCCAGCAAGATGAGTTCTGCAACCGCAGATTCGGATGTCATGCTAGCGTTGATCAGAGCGAGATGCTGGTTATGCCGGAAATCGATTGACATAGACTCACTGCTAGCGTCCAAAAATCGCACATTTTCTCGGGCGTGTGGCAACATCCAACCTAGGATCAATTGACTCGACGTTGTACTAAGCATCTTAGACGCTTGTGTTAGCACAGTTAGCTGGGAGCAGATTGGGGAGCGGTATTTTTGACAAGCAAGAGCTTCCGCATAGAAGCGTAAGATCCCCATGAAGCCCGAGTACCATAATTGTGACCCTGGAAGCTTCCGATCTCACTGCCACAGCATCGACGCATTCCAGATGAGTTGGAGTCTGTACGGCGCATGCATTCTCTGGAGAGACCTGTAATTTGACCAACCTGCGGGGTATTGTATCGTTAAGCAGTCACGTTGACTAAACGTGCTAATGACGCGTAGAGCATATTACAAAGATATTGTAGGCACGGTACTTCCAGGTAAGACAAGGTAGAGAATATTTGCATCGTTTTCATCATCTGCTCGAAACGCGCGTAGGGCTGGACCCGAGGTCGTTGCGAGGATATCGTTGCTGCTACTTATATGTATTCGTCGAGAAAATAGTTCATTTCGAAGATCATGCGTGCCATACAACTCAGAATCCGCGACCAGATACCATAATGCATGTCTCCGGTGTGTGCTACTATAGCTCACTAACAACGGGGGCGTATCCTTGAGTACGAAAATCACACGCTCTGACGTATCATGGGATAGATCTATTCCCGTATGATTGGTTGTATACATTTGTCCAACCGGGCAGAGTTCGTGAAGCGGGTGTGTCATCGAGAAAAGTGTAACATCACATTGTTTGAGTGATACGCAGTCGGAATGCAAGACATCAGTTCTCTGAAATATCATTCCTTCTCCGCCACTAGCATTCAGTGAGATAGGCCAAGCGTAGTTAAATTGGAACGGTAGCGATGCCTCCATCTGGCTACCATTGGGGCCATGAAGCACGAGAATGTTTGGTCGTAGGAGCACAACGAGCCACGGACTAGAATCTTCAGACTCAAACGTAACCCAGGTCACCAAAATGACCCTGGCAGCATCCGCGAATCGCAAGCTCATGTAAACATATTTCCCACTCAATGACTGCAAGATGACGCGCCGGTCGAGGACGCGCGATATCGACTCACTCGTCGCGCTAGTGTCAAGATCACTCTTCTCGCGTCGTATATCGCTCGCGGATGGCATCTGATCGTAACAACGCGCGTACCACAACATTTTTTTTTTAATTTTCACGCAGATTGCTCGCCGCGGCCGAGTGTCGAGCTTCGTGGCGGTGGCATACCCAAACTACAATGTCATAAGCCACTACGGCTGATTGCATTATGAGCGCTCATTACTAGTAAAAATGAGGCGGGGACGAGTAAGAGCGCAGCGCGATATGATTCACTTCTCCAGATTCCAAGGCTGCGCTCAATGATAGGCGTAATGATGCTAGTGTCCTGCACGATATCCTCTTAATCCTGTATTAAGATCAAGCGGTCTTAGATCCGCACCTATTTCTGATTTACTGGCAAAGAAGCAGAAGAGGACAAAGAAGCAAGCATCCATTTGAATACATATACACAGACCTAATGGGAGCACCAACAGAGTCAATAAGAATATCAAATGATGAGCGTCCCAGCATAGGGAGGATAGCATAGTCCCGAGTTAGGGTAGCATAGCCCAAGGAGCGGAATGTAGGCTCCCTAGGTAGCTGGCTTATCGCCAAGCGCACTTCGATTGTGCTTAATCACACTCGCGTTCTGACCTCGATAGTCGCCGCTTTATCACTTGTCGCGCATCGCCACCGGGGGAGTAGCCTGATAACCGGGGGAGTTAAGGCGGAATTGGCCAACTCAGGGCGCTGAGCTTGCTGCTTGGAGGGGAGACAGAGGGATACCTATAAGAGGACCACCAGGTAGCCAAAAGGCAAGCAGAAGGCTCGCCTTTCTATCCCAGAGCGGTCGTCCCCTGTCAAGTCGCTACGACTGTTACAGGGCTTGTTGCCCAGGGTGCTTGAGGGCGCGCAGGAACTCGCCCCATGTAGCAAGACGCTGCGCACCTGACAGCGTGCTTGCTTTAAGGGAAGACCATTTGGCGTCAACATCAATGGCGACACCTTCCATGTCTTTCCATGCAATTGCATGCTTTTCGTTTAGAACGGAGACATCACCCTTTACTAGGAAATCCCACATCTGCCAGCCTTCCTTGAGATCTCTAACCATCTTAAGCACCTTATCTACGGAATCATCCCGTGAAACGGACCTCCAGACCTCTTTTTGGGTAGAAACCTCGACTAGGGGTGAATCAGCGTCGAGATCATCATCCTGTCGCTCGACGCTGTAAAGCATTTTGCCTCCAAAATGAGAGAATGTGCGGAAGTCGGATGAAGCCTGGTCGAGAACGAATCTTACTCGGAGCATCAGGACCTCGCGGTCAACATCGACACCTTCATCAAGGAGCTTACCATCCACGTCCTCATAAGGGGGGTTGTCATGGCCCTGCGCATCTTTGCTCTTTTGCGGAGTGGTGGAGGCTTCTGCGACATCATCATCTACACGAACCAATTCATGCAGAAAAGATTCAGGTTTAAATGGAAGCTTCCGTGACTGGTCAGTTTTGTCAACTTCGCGGATACCGCTGTGTGTGTTATGTTCACTCAAGGATCGGATGAGCGCTGTGCGGGCAGCATTGGGATGAAGCTTTGCAACACACTCAATAGCAGAGCAAATGCGATCAATCTCAGCCTCAGCATGGTGGATTGCCAAATGCATGCGCGTCGCGTGATCATCTCGATCCTTTAGGCGAGCACCAGCGCGCGTCGCGCGGCCACGTTCGTCCTCAAGGCGCCTCGTTGCGTCCTCGCATGCGGCTGCATGGGCCTCCGCACGCGCCTCGAGCCTTCTGCCGTGTGCCTGGAGCTCAGCCAGAGACCTAACGAGCTCCGCGCGTGTGTAAAGCCCTTCGACACGCCCATAGATAGCCTGGTGGTGCCAGGCTCGCATTAGCTTCTGTCTCAGGCGGCGCTCACGCGCACGCGCGTGTGTTGCTACAAGTCGCCTCTGGTCCATTCGCCGTATGCGACGTGTCCTGGTAAAGAGGTACCAAGCTCGTAGAGGTCTGCCAAGAAGCTGACGACCTGTCTCGTGCCAAGCTTTTACGGCCTTCGACCTCAGCTCGTGGCGCCGCGTGACGGCTTTGCGCCAACAACCCCAGTGAGCCAGACGGGTTCTTGCATCAAGACAGGTTCGAAGTTTCCGCCCTGCCGCCCATGCGTCATACCGCTGTCGCCAATGCGCCCAGTAGGGTTGAATAAGGTGCCTGCGAACACGCTTGCGGACGAATCGATCAACCAGCCGCTGCGAGTAGCGTGGCACATAGCATCGAGGTCGCGGCCACAGCTTTCGATTCAGCGTGGCGTTCGGTGAGGTGTAGAGATATTCCGTCCAAGGGTAGAAAACAAACCCGTATACAGTAGTCCTATAATGCTTTATGGCCATTTCTGACGCTGCAATCTGCATTGTGACTGCCCGCCGTAGCGCGACAAAATGGTGTCGCATGCACCACCAAACTTGCTTCTTCAAGGCCGCGTGATAGATTGTCCGACTCATTTCACGGTAGACCATGTCATTAGTGATTATGAGTCGCTCTGCAGGCTCACCAGCAGCTTTGTTTCTGGCGCAGATTAGACCCTCGACCTCCTGGACGCGACTGCGAGCAGCATGAAGTGCCTCGGCGCGTCGTTGTCGGCAACTCCGCACTGACTGAGGCCCTACGCAATCCCTGCGCCAGGCTCGCAGAACTTTGCGCAGCATAGTCCTATCACGTTTAGCCGCAGCCGTGCGGCTCGCCGTGCGGATGTACTCTACATGTCCCCGTTGCGCTAGCGCCTCCATATACCATACTCCAAAGCAGCGCTGTGTGCGCCTGACCTCGCGTTCAGTGCTGCTTGCACGCACGATATTGTCCATTTTCCGCTGTCGCAGTATCTCAAAGCGCGTTGTGTGAAGTACAAAACTAAACAGATGATTCCGCGTCTTCCAAAGAGCCGCCGCGCATCGCACACGCCGTGCGCGGCAAAGAAAGCCACGTGCGATGGCTTCAGTCATGATCGCTGACTGCGTTTCGTGTTCCTCTTTTGAGTTCACTACTTGGCCATGCGCCATTTCTAGTTTAAGCAGCATGCGACCAACCCCAATTAATGCGCTATCAACCAGCTGGCAGTCTTGCTTGACACTAGCTTGGTCCCAAAGCTCAATCCCATGATCGATGTCAGACGCGCCTTTGTTCCTTGGTGCCCTTTTGCGCGCAGTCGCCAGCACAGCTGGTGATCCCGTATTTACCACATCCTCCATTTGGGCACCAACAATGTTTGATGCTTTGGTCCGTTTGATTGAGATGAGCTCATTTTCAGCTTGTTCAACCCGTACCGACAGATTATTGATTTGAATCAACAGCTGTTCGACCTCAGCATCCATCGGGGGGACCAGTGTTGACGTGCCCAGCTCTATTTTCCGCCGCGGCCGTGTACCTCCTGCTGTCGGCGTTGAACACCGCCAAGGAATGGGTTGGAACGGCCATCGTTTCGTCGCAAACCTTCTCGAACCTGTGTGAATTGATGCACCTGACATAAAAAGCGGCCTTCCTGGCTTTTGCCGAATAGTGTATGAGAAGTGGTCTGCCGGATGATCGAAAATCCGGCTAGTTGGGAACCGCGGCCCCTTCGGCAATTTTTTTTTTTCGGGCCCGCGGATGTCCCGAAAGAATGCATCCTACGCGCCAATTATATCTAATTTTTGCACATTCCCATCCCAATCTGGGATTAGGATTGAATGATCGACTCACCTCTACGGACTTGGAACCAGACAGAGCTCGGAGGCCTTGCGGGCGTTCGAAAGGCTGTCGTCCAGACTTCGGCACAGGCTCTCTGCTTATCCCGATCGAACGCATCGCAGCCCTAGTTAACGCGCCAGCTATAATTAGCGGATATAGAGGTCGCTGACATTGCCTTCAAATTGCATTTACGCCAGTACAATATGGAGCTGACTTGAGCTGAGGAGCTCTGGGGAGGGTAAGTTCACCCGCGTTGTTCCAAGCCCTCAGAAACCGACGCGTTAGGACGCGTGGGACAGGCCCTCGAATTTAATTCGAACATTTTTCTAACTTAGTAAAAACAGAATTTTGCAATCGCCCGAGGACGAGGATGCGGTATATGCAGCTTCGAGTGGGGGCGATTATCAAGATACAATCCCAGCGGGGGAACATCCCCATGTCTTTCATCTGGGGTTCCTGGCCCACCTTGACCCAAACTAGCCAAGCACTTGAGCCCGAGATAACCTTGGCTCGGTGTATGCCACTTATGTAGATTGGGCTATAGTTCATTCCCGCTGTACTGATTCTCACATCAAACGCCAATGTTCCAGCCTGCTATGGAACGCTGCAAGTTCACCATCCTGCGCCCTTGCAATCGATTCGGAAAGAGGCCGAGTAAATACAGAATTGCCCACAGAGACGGCCAAGACCTTGGTGGCAAGCGTGCGGCCGGAAGAAATGGCAAGTTTTGGATGCCAGTCCCCGAGACCAAACTCGAATTCTTGGGCGAGCACGAGTGACTGGACTGGGGCAGTGACATCCCTGTCGAGATCAAAGGTGTGGAGGTCGCCATTGGCATACAGAACGAAAAAAACGTTGGGCCTCTGAGGAGACCACTTGATGTCCGAAACCATGGTCATATCTGTGATGGCCCATGATGCCGACCGCGCCTTGTTTACGATTATAGGCCAAGAGTAAAGCGGCGTGGGACGATCGAGGTGATGAAGTCTGCAGCCACCGTCGAGTTGGCCGGCCAGGAAGACCTTGCTAACAAAGGGCGAGAAGTGAAGGCAGGTTGTGCGCAGACCCGCTTGCGATGGCAACACTCCTTCGTCTACCGTCCTCTTTGACTCACCAGAAATCGACAAACGCATGACATCTGCCGAAGCAAAAAATATGCAAGGCTCTGCAGCAAGGCCCAGTCTTGAGCATTTGACGAGGTTACCGTCGTTTAGGCCAACCTACAATTGTTTGCACTTACTGGTCGCACTAAACTAAGAAAGAATTAGCAGGTGACACTGTTTATATAACGAGGAACTCGTTGGGATCAGCAGGTGACATGACAAATGAGGAAATGCTTGGTCCAATGGGCGTTTCATCGAACACGGAGAAGTCAGGGCTGGTGGATTCACACCTATCAGCTGATTGCGCACGGTAACTGCCACAGCACGGCGCTAAAAGCAAAGGCATCGATGACCAAATCGAAAGAGATCGAGTGCAAGTCAGGCGAAGAGCGCTGCCAGCACGGACACCAAGGAGAGATTCATCGGCTTGTGAGACGGTGCCGTGGTTAACTGCTGCAATTGCTGCAATTGCATGTCCGAGCGAGGCAGTGTCCCCTGTCTGTGACTCCACGACAAGCCAGATTGCAATGAACCCACGGTCATCCATGCTAGCAAGTTGAAAGGACGCATTACCGCGTGAGTTTGCCATGGAATCTGACATGGGACATATGCTAAGGACTTCAGAACAGTGCAGAGATTGGTGGCTACATATGCCGCTCGTGTATGCAGCATCGCACAAGCCACCGCCAAATTTACCGTGCTCGCGTAAGTCCCAGAGTGCGAGTGCGCCGCTAGAGCTTCCCGCAACTACAACGAAATTGTTATTAGGGGCAAAACAAGCGCACGAGATTAGTGCCATCCCTTTAAGCGAGGCAGCTGATACGTCTGGATGCAGAGTATCCCATATGGCAAGCTTGGTACCCGCAAGGTTAGTCACATCATCATCATCATCATTATTTTTGATGTCGGAGGACACGCTACTTCGGTGTTGACATGGCGGTTCTCGCAATAATGCTAGAAGAATGGACGGACGTGTCAGCGAGAACGAGATTCCCGTTACTTGCCTACAAATGATGTGATAAACAAATTGCCAAAGACCAAGGTAAAATTGCCGACCCCGGCCGCATGCATGCCTTCTCTATTTTCGCCAATGGCCCTCCAAGCGGAAGGAAGGAACGTATCGCCGTTTGGCTCATGATTATTTCCTACCGTGTCAGCCTTAGAGCTGTAGTTGAGTTGCTCAAGAAGGATCTCGACAACAGGGGCCATGTTTCGCACAAAAACAGGTAATCGTTGCGCTCTAGCGCAACTTGCCTGGGTGTTTATTGGGAATGGCCCCGGCCGACTGACTAATCCCTTGGCTCCATTGTCAGTTAGGCTAACTTTGCTTGAACTGATATGAACGACGTCACTTTCCACTACCCTCTTGCCACCTAGCTGCGCCATAAGATTTTCGAATTCGGTATCATCATTTCCATTAGCAAATTGCATCTCAGCATCGGCTGCTCTGACCGCTTCGCATTGCATTGAAGTGCTGACTAGATCATCTGCCGTTCCAATTGCACACCTAATAGTCAGCGAGATAAGCTTGTTAGACGACATCTAGCGCCGTTAACACGCTCCCGACTGGAGGCGGTGGCACTGCGCAATTTGAGCCGGTAGAGCTGATGCTCTGTTAATGGAGGTTGATCGAAAGCAGCATACCACTCTGACACTAAAGCCAAACGTGCCCGTAGGGCTTGAGCACGTCGTACTGCCAGATTGGTGGTACTTAGTGATCCTAATGGAATCGCCGATCCAGCCGCCACATACTTGGCCTGCTTCGTACCGGCGCTCTTAGAAGCCTTACCTGATTTCAAACCTTTTGTTTCCCGCCCCGAAGCTGGTGTCTCCTTCATGGCAGCGATATCGTTTGCTGCTGCTGTCGCTGCAACCCTCGCTGCCCGGTTTGCCATGCCGGAGTTCTCATTTTTAACTGCGTCTTGGATCGCCTCTAAGTCGCCCAGGGCTCGCCCGGGCGTACTTCTTTTTTTCGAGGCACCAGTCAATGTCGACATCTGCTGTTTTGACGGCGGTGCTGGTGCTTGCAATTCCACCTCACAAAAATCGTCGTCATAATCCTCAAAGTCGTCTCCGTAGTCGTCTTCTGCTGAATATGTCGAAGGCATGTCAATAGAATACACTGGCAATAAGACCGCTCCTGAGATGGAATCAAATAAGTGCAGGTGATATAGCCGCCAGGATATATCAGCCAGGATATTC
>Ga0257106_1001157_pt1 | contig 13652 bp, 13 predicted proteins | sample LP_taG_3_FD_190177 | JGI IMG/M metagenome (GOLD analysis project Ga0257106, IMG submission 190177) | Marine microbial communities from Northeast Subartic Pacific Ocean, Canada - LP_J_2011_P26_10m | ecosystem: Environmental > Aquatic > Marine > Oceanic | place: Canada: Northeast Subartic Pacific...
AGTTAACAAATCCTTCAGAATCACCTTTTTGAAAATTAAACTGTTCTAACTCTTTTTTGGAAAGTACTAAATAGGCTAAAGAAGATTTTTGATCAAGCTTAATTTTTTGTAAAGCGTATCCTAAAAGGTTGATTTTAGATACAGAGTTTTGATCAAAAATATTATTATGAATATCTACATGGTTCAATCCTATTTCTTTAAGCTTAGAAGCAATGAGATGTGTTGAAGATGAAACTGAAGAATACTTAAACGAACCCGTGTCAGTAATGAGGCCTATATATATAGATTCTGCAATAGGAACATCAATAAGACTAATATCACCATTGGTTTTAATTAGATTAAATACCAATTCGCAAGTTGATGATGCATTGGTGTCAATAATTTCAGAATTTCCAAAATTTTCAGGATTTGTATGATGATCAATTACAATTACGTATTTGTTAATTGGATTAAATAGAAATGGACTCAAATTAGCACCTACTCTATTTCTATTGTTAAAATCTAAACAGAATATTAAATCAGATTTATCAAATAATTCGTTAAGTAAATCTAAATTTTCTGAAGCAATAATTGAATTTTCAATGCCATTTACCCAAGAATAAAAACTTGGAAATGTATCTGGAAAAATAATCTTATTATCAATCCCAATTTTATTTAAATACAAGCTAAGTGAGACGGAAGAACCAATAGAATCACCATCTGGACCTTGATGTGATAAAATTAAAGCATGTTTTTTGGTTTTAATAATATCTTTCATAAAACCATTAAAAAAGTTTATCTACTAAAACCTGAGATGACACCAGGCTGGTGTTCAATCAGTAGACCTACACATGCATAACTACTACCAGAAAGTCCAGAAGACATGTCCTCACCCTCAGCATTTGGGACATAGACTTTAACCTTAAGCTTTCTTGTTTTATTTGATGTAAAAACAAAATCTTGGTTCATTTCATCGTCAGCATTATCATACCTTACTTCTTCAGATGTTTCGTAAACTCTCTTTCTTTGAATTTTAGGAACTTTTACAGTCTGTGAATCGTAATTTTCGTCTTCATAAGTAGAGTCAACATAAATGGTAGTTTCTTTCCAAACACCTTTTTTTACATCCTCTGCAATTTTGAATTGAAATTTTCCTTCAAACTCAGGATTAGAAGGAGAACATACAGAAATTCTGTACTCCATATTTTTGTATACTATTATCTGAACTTCAGAGGTATCTCCCTGTGCAAAAGCGCCACTTAAACTTTGCATATTTTTAGTAAATCCAGCTTTTCTTTCTGTTTCGCAAAAAGAAACAGTGTTGTAACACTCTTTTTGACTTTGAGCAAAATCAATTAACGGCATTGCCATTAAAAAAATTATTGTTAAAAAATTAATTCTTTTCATTTTAAAAAATTTAAATTAGTTTCCTTCGATAATTGAAGTTCTCAAATCCATTACTGTACTTTTTAATTGGTCAAACTGAGAGTTGCTAAGAGATACTGAATTACCTCCCCCAAAGACCATAACACCATCCTCATTCGTTGAATTCACAACTTCTGTTTCATTAGATTCATCATTGGAATTCTCCGTCTCTTGGTTGAAGATTTCTTCTATGACAGATAAATCACTTACTAAATCTGTAAGTTTATCATTTTCAATATCAGAAACGAAAATTAACAGATTTTCTAAGGTTAATTTTTGATCAGCGATTCGCTGACAAATTTCTGAATCTTCGCTATATGGCTCTAGATTTAAAATTATATTTAAACCTTCTATCCAACCTCCTACAGCAATCATTCCTAAAACATCTTGACGATCATTTTCTTGTAAATAAGAAAATGCACTGTAATAAGTTTCATTGGACAAATAAAATAAAGAGTCTGCATTTGAATTTTCTAAATTTTCCTTTAGTCTTTCAAAAATTATTTGATCAATTGCATTCTCAATCTCTAAATCTTTAGATAAACTTTGAACAGCCTCAAATAAAGATGCTGCATCTTCGAAACTACCTTTACTTGTTGCATATGCTAAATCTGCAGTAAAAACACCAAAATTTAATGCTTTAGAAGATTTGGTGATATAATTTCCAGAATTAGAAACATCGTTTAAGATTTCTTTATTAAAAGGAGCATCACTGTTTTTTAAAACTGCAAATAGCTCGTTGGGAGTTGGCATCTGATAAAATACATTATCATTGGTTGCTTGTTCTACTAACTCTTCTGTTACTTCTTCAACAGCCTCTTGAGAATTAGCTTCATCAGAAGATGATGAACATGAGCAAACTCCAAAGGCAAGTGACATTAAAAATAGATTTGTAAATAAACTTTTCATTTTGATTTTTTTGCTAATAAAATAATTTTTGTGTCAAGTTACAAAATAATTACCTATGAAATTTAATTATTTATCAGTTTTTCTAATCCTGATAGGTGCTCTTTGAAAGCATTTTTACCAATATTGGTTACTCTGTAGGTTGTTAAAGGCTTTTTTCCAATAAATTGTTTTTTAATTTCAATGAAATTAATTTTCTCTAATGCGTGGATATGACTGGCTAAATTTCCATCGGTCAAGTCTAAAAGATTTTTAATCTCTTTGTAACTCACCCATTCATTAACTGAGAGAATTGACATTAATCCTAATCTAACTCTTGAATCAAAAGCTTTATTTAAAAGACCATAACCTTCCATTTACTTTTTATCGTATTTAAAGTGAATTAGTAATCCAAAAACGATATGACAGACACCAAACCCAATAATCCAAAATAAAAGTCCACTTCCAATATAAAAAGATGCAATAAATCCCAACAATAACTCAAAATAACCTAAAAACTCCAATTCATCGTAACTGAATTTACTTGAACTAACTAGACCAAGACCATAAAAAATTAAAGTCGCGGGTGCAACTAAACCGTACATATGATGATTTATGAGTAGTAAACAAAAAATTCCACCAGAAAACAATGGAATAAATAAAGATTTAAGAGTTCTAGAAAAAGAAGAATTAAAAAGTGGAATTCCTTCTTTACCTGACTTTTTAAGAGCAGTTATATAAATAATAATAAGAGAAGAAATTAAGATTAAAGAAGCGATAAGAACTAAAAGTTTTAGTTTTAGGAAAAGATCTTCAGGTTCTCCATTTTGATTAATTAATTGAGCATATGAAATATCTAATTCACTGACTGAAAAACCAATGTCAAAATAAACAAAAGATGCACCAATCATGGCCAATATTCCAGTAAAAAACACGGCAATTCCCGATAGATTTGAAAACTTAGTTGATTTTTCCATTAGGTCTTTTATTAGACCCAAATCATTTTCTGGTTGATTATTTTTCATGAATAGAATTTAACTTTGAAACTCAAAGTTAAAAAATTTATACACAATTATATGAAAAGTAAGAAGTTGTAATTAAGAGTTTACAACAATACAAACTATAAAAGCTAATAAAGATTGAGTGATAACTAAAAAAAAGTGATGATATTATCTAGTTTTTAAAAAGCTTAATGAGCTGAACTAATTTAGTTTTAAGTTCTCTTCTGTCAACTATAAAGTCTAAAAAACCTTTCTCCAATAAAAATTCACTTGTCTGAAAACCCTCTGGCAAGTCTTTTCCTATAGTCTCTTTAATGACTCTTGGTCCAGCAAAACCAATTAAAGCTCCTGGTTCAGCAATATTTAAATCTCCAAGCATTGCAAAAGAAGCTGTCACCCCCCCTGTTGTTGGATCAGTTAAATAAGAAATATAAGGTAGTTTAGCTTTGGATAGCTGGGTAAGTTTTGCTGTAGCTTTTGCCATTTGCATTAAAGATATGCCTGCCTCCATCATTCTTGCTCCTCCAGATTTTGAAATTAACATAAAAGGACATTTTTTTTCAATTGCATATTCCACAGATCTAGCAATTTTTTCACCCATCACATTTCCCATAGAACCACCTATAAAAGAAAAGTCCATACAAGCTACCACAATACCTTCTCCAGATGTTTTACCGTAGGCACTTCGCATAGCGTCATTAAGGCCAGTTTTTTTCTTTGATTCTTTAATTCTATCGCTATATTTTTTCTTATCCTTAAATTTAAGCTTATCCTTAGGAGTTAAATCATCTGCAATTAAAGTAAACTTTTGGTCATCAAAAATTATGTCAAAATATTCTTTAGAACCAATTCTTACATGGTAACTCTCCTTTGGAGTTACAAAAAAGTTTTCTTTTAGTTCTGTTTTTTCAATAACATCTCCTGAGGGAGTTTTATACCAAAATCCGTCCGGAGTTTCTTTTTTTTCTCTACTTGGTGTTATAATCCCTTTAAGCTTTCTTTTAAACCAAGGGTTTTGCGCTTGTTCACTCATAGGGTATTAATATTATTTAAATCTTTGAATGCTTGCTTTAATCGCTCCTTAAAAGTTAGTTCTGCTTGTCTTACCCACTTCCTAGGATCGTAATGTTTTTTATTGGGAACATCCTCACCTTCAGGATTTCCAATTTGTGTTTTTAGGTATTCAGATTTAACCTTAAAGTAATCTCTTATTCCTTCCATGTAAGCATATTGTAAATCAGTATCGATATTCATTTTTATTACTCCATAACTTATTCCTTCTCTAATTTCTTCAACAGAAGATCCAGAACCTCCATGAAAAACAAAATCTATATAATTGTGTTCAAGATTGTATTTTTTTGAAATAAACTCCTGAGAATTTTTAAGAATCTTTGGAGTCAGTTTGACATTGCCTGGTTTGTATACTCCGTGAACATTTCCAAAAGCTGCAGCAACTGTAAACTTATCGCTAACTTCAATAAGCTGTTCATAGGCATATGCAACTTCCTCAGGCTGAGTATATAGCTTAGAATCGTCTACATCCGTATTATCAACCCCATCTTCTTCACCTCCAGTAATTCCTAATTCTATTTCTAAAGTCATTCCTATTTTAGACATTCTCTCTAGATATTTTTTACAAATAGCCATATTTTCTTCAATAGACTCTTCAGAAAGATCGATCATATGAGAACTAAATAGAGGATAGCCTTTTTCTTTAAAATTAATCTCACTTGCTTCGATTAATCCATCTAACCATGGAAGAAGTTTTTTTGCACAATGGTCCGTATGTAAAATAACAGGAACACCATAAGCCTTAGACATAGTATGAACATGTTTTGCACCAGCAATAGCACCAGCAATAGCTGCAGATTGATTTTCATTATCTAAACCTTTACCTGCATTAAAAACTGCTCCGCCATTTGAAAACTGAATTATTACAGGAGAATTTAATTCTCTTGCGGTTTCTAAAACAGCATTTATGCTACTTGAGCTAATTACATTAACTGCTGGTAGGGCAAACTCTTTACTTTTGGCAAGTTTAAAAATTGCTTGTACTTCATTTCCTGTAGCAACACCTGGCTTTATCGAACTCATTTATTATAATTTTTATTATATGTTTTTATTAAAATTAAATTTCTCAAACAAATCTATAAAAATTGATGGTTGAGACAAATAAAAGTTTTTAGAAAGGATAGCCAATTCCAAGGTTTAATATTGGGCCAAAATGATTCTCTTTATTTGTGTTTTTAAAGACCCATTGGTTATTTTCCTTTGGAATTGATGGGTTTTTGAATGGTATTGCTAGGTCTGCTCTTAATATAAAATATTCAAAGTTTAGTCTTAAACCAAATCCAGTTCCAATAGCAATGTCATTCATTACATTTTTCCAATTAAACTTTCCTTCAGTTCGCAATGAATCGTAACCAATTAACCAAATATTTCCAAAGTCTACAAAAAAAGCACCTTCTATCCATTTTGATATTGGGAAACGTGCCTCCAAATTACCTTCAAATTTTATATCTCCAATTTTATCATATCTATTGGTTGAATCGTAATAACTTCCAGGACCTAAGGATCTTGCTCGCCAGGCCCTAAGACTATTTGAACCACCTGCAAAAAAACTCTTCTCAAATGGAAGGGCATCACTCAAATTTTTCTTTGGAATTCCAATTCCAGAATAAACACGATATACAATTTTTGAGCGATCTGATAATCCCTGGTAATACCTTAAATCTAATGTAGCTTTTTGAAAGTGAGCATATCTTATTCCTAAAAAATCATAACTTTCTGTAACGGGATTTTTATCCTTATCAATTAACTCATGAAAATTAAACAAGGTACCTCCAGCGGATTCAAATGTAGTTTTAAAATAAAGAGAATTTGAATTATAACTTAAGTTTTGACCATTGTACTCAAATGAAAATACTCCACCTGCAACAACATGATCTTGAAAACTAGAAAGAATATATTGGTCATTGTAAGACTCAATCTGAGTCTGAAAGTCACTATTGATTTCAATATCTACAATAGAAATTAAAAGTGGATTAATATGCCATGTTGTTGTCTTATTTTCATGGAAAACCCAACCAAAAGAAAGTTCTTGGTTTCTTCTGTAATAATCTGGTCTGTCTTGGATATTAAATGCTCCAGTGAATTCGGTTACTGGATTAATGTGTTTGCTTAAGTTTCCAATTTTGTTAATAAAAAGATATTTTGGCAAATAAAAATGAAATTCTGGACCAAATTCTGTTGTATTAGGTTTGTTAGAAATTCCCGTTTCTTTACTGTCTGTAAGTAAAAGTTGTATTTCAAAACTACTTTTTAAAGAAATTAATATTTTTTCACCACCATGAAAAAGGTTGTTATGAAAATAATCAAGCCCCCCTTGAAAACCAAACAAACGTTCGTTATTGGTCCCGTCTAAAGACAAAGATAAATTTTGAGTTTTTGTCGGGGTTAATACGACATTACCTACAAGTTTATTATCTGGTAATGTATCAAAACTAATATTAACATATTTGAAAAGACCTAGAGATATTAGACTTCTGTAAGTTTGCTGAGCAGTACTTTTTTTATAATAATCATCTTTTTTGAAGAGAATAGAATTTTTAAAAACTTTGCTTTTAAAATTTATTGGTTGGTAATTGACAATTTTAAAAAAAGAATTTTCAATGCTATCTAACTTAGCAATATTGTTAAACTTATTTAAATCTCCTATTTGAATATTTACCTTAGAAATCTTAAACTGCTTATGGGTTAAGTCTTGAAAACTGTTATTGATTTTATCAATTTTTTTGTAATTCTGAATCCCAAGTGTAATATTTACAGAATTTGAAACATAATTAGTATCAATATCAAAATAGATAAATTCTTTATTAAAATTGTAAAAACCTCTATTGGTTAGAAAATCATTTATTCTATTTCTTTCTTTTACTAAGTTATCGGTGTCAAAAATCGCACCCTTTATCAAAAACGAATTGCTTTTAATGGAGTCTAAATAACTTGATATGAGTATTTCTGGACAGTGGTATTTAATGGAACTTAAATACATTGGCTCTCTTAATTTGATAAAATATTGAATATCTATTTGACCATTATCTAAAATAGATGTTGAGTCAGTTATTTCACTTTTAAAATAGCCTTTATTAAATAGATGTTTATTCAATTGTTCTTTTGTTCTATTTAACTTTAAAGCACTGTAAATAACGGGGGCTTCTCCAGCGTTTTGAATTCTTTCACCAAATACTAGTTTTCGTGCTTTCAATGGCTTTTGAATATAATTACTATCCAAAATCAAAGAGCTGCTATTTTGTTGCTTAATCTTAAGATTTACCTTATCGATTTTAAATTGTTTTTCAACAATTTTTTGGTCAATTCTTTGTTGATTAGAAAAATTATAAAGTCTTAAGTAAAAGCGATAATTTGAAAAAACTTTTCGATTCGGTTTTTGCAACAAAAGATTGTAGAGTTCATCTTTAGAAATAGAATTGGAATTTTTACTATTTAAAATTTCAATTTTCACTTTTCTTAGTAAAAACTCATCTTCAGGAACATGCTTTGTAATAGAGCATGAGCTAAAAATAAATATAAACAAATAGGAGAAAATAAAATTTTCAAGAAATTTATATTTAGTAATTCTTACTATATTCATCTTAGAGTTCACATCACAAAAGTAACAATATGACCATCAGCAATAACGATTTAAAAAAATATAGTTCTCTAAATCGGAAAATCAAAAGAAAAGAACATCAATTATTTGTAGTTGAAGGAGAGAAAAACTGTAAAGAACTTCTTAAAAATGATTTTGAGTTCGAATCTATTTTCATAACTGAAGACCTTCAAAACGAATTTCCCTTAGCTACCATATGTTCCGAGAAAGAAATTGCCAGAATAAGTCGTTTGAAAAGCCCAAGTAGTGTTGTTGCAATATGTAAAATACCTACTTACCAAATTAATAGTAAGGATAAAAAGCCATTAATTTTTCTAGACAATGTAAACGACCCTGGCAATTTAGGAACTATTGTAAGAACTCTTGATTGGTTTGGTTACAAGCAACTATTTTGCACCAAAAACAGTGTAGATTGTTTCAATAATAAGTCAGTTATGGCAAGTATGGGCTCTATTTTTAGAGTTAATTGTCATTACATTGACTTTGATGAATTTCAACAACTTTTTCCAAAACATGTGACTTTTGGCACCTCTTTAAATGGTGAAAATATTGGTTCTGTAAAACTCGAAACTAAATCTATAATTGTAATTGGGAATGAATCTAATGGGGTTTCTAAAGAAATATTAAAAAATATAAATAATACTATTAGAATACCTGGTTATGGTAAAGCAGAATCTTTAAATGTAAGTGTTGCAACTGGTATAATATTAAATGAATTGGAGAAAATCAACCTTCAAAAGTAAATGAAAGTGTCCAAACTCTTGACCGTAGGGACTCTATAGCGTTGTCAAACTTAGTTTCTTCTCCAGGAATAGTATAGAGCATATTTCTCATTCCGCTTCCTAATTTTAACTCAATTCCCAATTTAAAATATTCTAGAAATAAATCTATCCCTCCCCCAACTTCAGATCCAAAATCATGCTTATTTAATTTAATTACCTGATCTTCTAAGTCTATGGAATTATTTACATCAATATTTGAAGACATATCAATTCCATATCTTAAACCTACTATTCCATAAACTGCAAAATTGTTTATTCTATTGGTCCTAAATTTTAAAAGTACAGGAAAATCTAAATATACTGGTCTTAAGGACTTAACATAAACAGTTTGCTCAAAATTTGAAGGATTTAAATAGGTGTATTCCATTTCACTTTCTTGAAATGATAAAGAAGGTAAAACAAATCTTATTTTAAAATTTTCATTAATATTCAAAGATGTAATTACCCCTAAAGTAAAACCTCCTTTAGAACTTACTAGTAATGACTGTAATGAGTCGTCAATAAAGATATGACTTGAACTTTTTTCCAAATAGAATCCTGGTTGATTAAAGCCAAGAGCAAATCCAAAATGAACTGGTTTATCATCAAAATCTCCTAGGTTTGGAGACTGACTAAACAAGGTACCAAAAGATGTTAGGATTATAAATAATAAGAGATTCTTTTTCATATTCAATCAAATATAATAAAAGAGTTTTGAACTATGGTTTTTCAGCAATATATATTGAAGAAATTCCACCGGTCAAAGTTTTGTATGTAGAATTAGAAAAACCTACTTTATTTAATTCGTTGGTAAAATTCTTTCCTTCTGGAAAAGCATCTACCGAAGCAGGAAGATAATGATAGGCAGATTTATCTTTAGAAATAAAGCTTCCAAGAATAGGTAAAATTGCCTTGGAATAGAATCCAAATAGCTGTTTTATTGGAAATTTTTTTGGTTTGGAAAATTCTAAGACGAATATATTTCCACTGGGTTTTAGAACTCTGAAAATTTCTTTTAAACCCATATTTAAATTTTCAAAATTTCTAACGCCAAAACTCACCATTACAGAATCAAAAAAATTGTCTTCAAATGGAAGATTTTCTGAGTCGCCCTGAACAAACTCTAATTTATCTTCTAATTTTTTTTTCTTTATCTTATTTCTACCCACTTCCAACATTCCATTAGAGAGGTCCAATCCGATGATTTTGTCAGGATTTAATTTTTTGTAGGCTGCAAAAGCCAAATCACCGGTACCAGTAGCAACATCCAAAATAACCTTGGGATTTTTAGCTTGCATTAAACGAATAGTTTTTCTTCTCCAAATATGATCAATACCAAAACTCAAAAAATGATTCAAAAAATCATAATTACTTGAAATATTGTCAAACATCTGCTCGACTTGTTTTTTTTTGGATAATTGAGAGTTGTCGTAGGGTTTAACTATTTTTTCCATAACTAAAATTACAAAAACAAGAAACACTAAAAAGAATGTTTACCAATTTAATTGATAATTAATAAATAATATTTATTAATTAAAAAACGGTTATTATTCAACTTTCTTTTAATTAGCACTAATAATTGTTATTTTTATAAAAGTTGACTTAGTAAATTCAAAATTATTACCAAAAAAAAGCACAATGAAAAAAATTATATACCTCTTTATACTACTCCCAATTATAGGATTCTGTCAGGACAATTTTACGGATTATAATAAAATTATAAGTGAAATAAAAATATTAAAAGGAGACGATAACAAAAAAAAGAATAAAGTTCACAGGTTAGAAATTGGATTAAATGGAGGATTTAATTTTGCTAATCTCAGAGATTTTGATCCTGCCCAAGGTATTGACATTGGAAGCATAACAAATGACAAACTAGGTGCATTATATGGTGGTACTATCGTTTATAATTTCAATAGGTTTTTATGTGTCAAAGGAGATTTTGACATTGCTAGTAAAGGATTTGAAATGTCAAACGTGGAATTTGAAGGGGCTGAAGTAGCTCTTCAAGCTGCTAAAACTGGTAATGTTAAACAATTATTGAGTTATTTTGATGTTCCAGCTTTTTTTCACATAGGATTTGGAAAAAAATTAAAGTTTGATATTAACTTCGGACCATATTTATCTTTTTTACTAGAAAACAGATCTAAATTAGTTGATATGGACGGAAAAGAAGTTTCCTTAACCGATAATGCCCTAGCATTTAGTTTCGAAAACATGGATAAAATCGACTGGGGCTGGGTAGGTGGTGCTGGAATAGATTACCACCTTACAGAAAAAATATCCTTAGGTTTTGATTTTCTTATTGAACAAGGGCAAAAAGTTTTAAACGGAGGAGCTAATTTTGGTGAATTCAAGAACTTTTCAAGAGATTTTGACTTTGGTATAAATTTTCTATTAGTTGAAAAGAAAAGTAAAAAACTATTTTAAATAAATGGCAAAAAAAAAGATTAATCATATTTCTAAAAATTCAGAGAAATTTTTAGAAAAATACCTAAATACTGCTTCACCTACTGGTTTTGAAAGTGAAGGACAAAAAGTTTGGCTAGACTATCTTAAACCTTACATAGATTCTCATATTGTAGATACCTATGGATCAGTAGTTGGTGTAATAAACCCAGAAGCTAAATATAAAGTGGTTATAGAAGCTCATGCAGATGAGATTTCATGGTTTGTTCACTATATCACAGAAAAAGGATTTATCTATTTAAGAAGAAATGGAGGAAGCGATCACCAAATTGCACCATCCAAACGTGTAAACATTCACACAGACAAAGGAATGGTTAAAGCTGTCTTTGGATGGCCTGCAATCCATACAAGACGTGGTGGTGTAAAAGAAGAATCTCCCAAAACAGATAATATATTTTTAGACTGCGGTTGTGGAAGTAAAAAAGAAGTAGAAGCTTTGGGAATTCATGTTGGTTGTGTTGTAACCTATGAAGATGAATTTATGATTTTAAATAAATCCAATTATCTAGGAAGAGCTTTAGACAACAGAATGGGTGGATTTATGATTGCAGAAGTGGCTAGACTATTGCATGAAAATAAAGTGAAACTTCCATTTGGACTTTACATTACCAATGCTGTTCAAGAAGAAATTGGTTTAAGAGGTGCCCAAATGATTGCTGAAAGAATTAAACCAGATATAGCAATTGTAACAGATGTATGTCACGACACCAATACACCTATGATTAAAAAAATAGTGGAAGGGGATTTGTCTTCTGGAAAAGGACCAGTTTTAACATATGGACCAGCTGTTCAAAATAATCTATTAAAATTTATAATTGACCAAGCCAAAAAAAATAAAATCGACTTTCAGAGATTAGCAGCCTCAAGAAGTACAGGAACAGACACCGATGCATTTGCTTACTCAAATATGGGGGTTGCTTCTGCCCTAATATCTCTGCCTCTTAGATACATGCATACAACTGTAGAAATGTGTTCGAAAGATGATGTTAACTCTGTTATAGAATTAATTTATCAAACCTTAATTACCCTTAAAAAAGATCAGACTTTTAACTACTTAAAGTAAATGAATCAAAGACCAAGAAGGAACAGAAAGTCAGTAAATATTAGAGAAATGGTTGCTGAGACTAATCTTAATAAACAGGACTTAATATATCCTCTTTTTATTGTAGATGGAATAAATAAAAAGCTACCTATAAAATCTATGCCAAATTGTTTTCGATGGACAATAGATTTATTGCTTAACGAAATAGAAGCTTGTGGAGAATTAGGTATTAATAATTTTGTTCTATTTCCTGCTGTGGAGAATCATCACAAAGACAAAGAAGCTACTTATAGTTACAGTTCCAAAAATTTTTACTTAAAAGCCATTCAAACTATTAAGAGTAAATTTCCTGAATTCACTATAATGAGCGATGTTGCTATGGATCCATATTCTACAGATGGACACGATGGATTAGTAATAGGTGGAAATATTGATAACGACCAATCACTTGAAATACTTTGCAAAATGGCTCTTGCTCAGGCAGAAGCTGGAATTGATATAATTGGCCCATCTGATATGATGGACGGAAGAGTTGGTGCTATTAGAGAAATATTAGATGAAAATCAATTTACAAATACAAGTATAATGAGTTATACTGCCAAATATGCAAGTGCATTTTATGGTCCATTTAGAGATGCCTTAGATTCAGCTCCTAAACATGGAGATAAAAAAACCTATCAGATGGATCCAAGAAACAAAAGTGAAAGTCTTATTGAAGCTGAACTTGATGAACTTGAGGGAGCAGATATATTAATGGTCAAACCTGCTTTAAGCTACTTAGACGTAATTCAAACTATTAAAAAAAATTCTAATCTTCCTGTTAGTGCGTATAATGTTAGTGGTGAATATGCCATGGTACATGCAGCCGCAGAAAAAAAATGGTTAGATTACGACCAAACTTTTATTGAAGTTCTAACAAGTATTAAAAGAGCTGGTGCAGATATAATTTTGACCTATTTTGCCAAAGATTTTGCTAGAGTTAAAAAATAAAGTTTATCTAACAAATACTAATTTAGTATCGCTAGATTCTTTAGATAAGAAATTGTATCCCAATTCCTTAAATCCCTCTAAGTCTTTAATCCTTTCTAATTTATTTTTTACAATAAAATTTGCCATGCTTCCTCTTGCTGCTTTTGAATAACTCCCTACCACCTTTAAGGAATTGTTAGATTTTTCATAAAAAACACAATCTATTATAATACTGTTAAGACTTGTTTTGGTCAAGACATTGGAATACTCTTTACTTGCTAAATTTATTATAAACTTATTTTCCTCCAAAGAATTAAAGTAGTTAGTCATTTTATCTTTCCAAAATTGGGTTAAGCTTTTACTTGAATCCGGCTGAAATTTTAGACCCATTTCTAGTCTATATTTGTTAATCCAATCAAATGGACGAAGAACTCCATAAAGACCGCTTAAAA
>Ga0257106_1001159_pt1 | contig 13627 bp, 11 predicted proteins | sample LP_taG_3_FD_190177 | JGI IMG/M metagenome (GOLD analysis project Ga0257106, IMG submission 190177) | Marine microbial communities from Northeast Subartic Pacific Ocean, Canada - LP_J_2011_P26_10m | ecosystem: Environmental > Aquatic > Marine > Oceanic | place: Canada: Northeast Subartic Pacific...
CGGTGGGCCTCCGCCGCCGCTTGGGACGACGAGCTCGAAGACGGATCCCCATCCCCCGAAGCGCTTCGAGCCCGGATGAGTTTCCTCGCGGAGACGATGACGTCGGTGCTCCGGGAGTTTGACGCGCGGCTGCAACGCGTCGCGGGTGCGGGGGCGGGCGGGGCGACGCGGATGCTCGGCGACGGGGGTAAATGGCCGGCTTCTCGCGAGGACGTCGACGCGTTACCCACGCGAACGGTGAGTGTTTCCGAGACTGAGTTATGCCGCGGCTGTGCGGACGGAACGGACGACGACGAGCAGGGCCCGCAGTGCTACATCTGCCTCGGCGAGTACGAGGCGGGTGAGACGCTGAGGACGCTTCCTTGCGGGCACGCGTTTCACGCGCCGTGCGTGGATAAGTGGCTCTTGGAGCAGCGCAGGGCGTGCCCCACGTGCAGGGCGACGGTACCCGCGGTGAAGAAGGCGACCCCGTGCGTGGCTCCCTCGAGGCCGTTTGTGGTGGGGGAGGCGCCGCGGCTGGCGCTGCCGGCTCCGCCGCCGCGGGGGTTCGCGGCGGTGCCGTCGGAGGCTGACCCGCGCGTGCTCCTCCTCCCGGGCGTCGCGTCTCACTGATTCTTTTGTACCTTTATTCTTTCGATGTAGCGTACCCCCGAACTTGTATGTAAACGATTCATTCACGACGATGTAAGTGTTATCAGTTCTTATTCCATCCTAGAACTAAGAGTAACTCGCGTCATTGCTTGCGCCGTTTCTTGGCCTGGATGAACTGCCCCTCCGCCGCGGCGTGACCCTGCTCCCCCGCGTCGAACCTCGCCGCGGTCTTCTCCCGGATGGTCTCCACGTCGTCGCTCTCCGCGGCGCGCTCGATCGTGAGCCTGCGTCCGTAGAGGTGCGTCCCCGCCAGCGCTTCCAGCGCCGCCGTCGCCTCCCGTTTCGTCGTCAACTCCGCAAAAGCAAACCCTCGGTGAGAACCGTCAAACTTTTTGGGCAGACGGCACGATTTCAGCTGCCCGAACGGGTTGAACAGCTTCTGGATGTCCCGCTTGGTAGCCTCGAACGCGACGTTGCGAACGACAATCTTGGTGGCGCTCATGCCCTTGGGAACCTTGTCCTTGGATCCAGTTTTGGCGTCGTCGTCGTTCTTTCCGTTCCCGCCGCCGCCGCGAGATGAAATCTCGAGCCGAAGCGTCCGGCCGTCCAGCTCCTTGCCCTGCATCGCGCGCTTCGCCGACCTCGCCGCCGCGGGCGAGTCGAACTCGACGAAACCGAACCCGCGGGACAGGTTCGCGCCGCCCGGGCCCTTCTGCGTGGCGATCGTCGCCGCCGTCACGCGACCCGACGCCGCCGCCGCCGCTCGAAGAAAGTGCGCCCGCAAACTCGCATCCGTCGTGGTGAAGGATAACCCCTTGACGAACAGCTGCGTCGCCTGCGCATCCCCCGCGGTGTCGTCGTCGTCGTCGTCCCCCCCCGGGGCCTTCGCGTTCATGATGGCGTCCCTCTCCTTCATCTTCTCCAAGCCCAAGCCGCCGCCGTCGATCTTCGGAGTCCGCGCCGCGACGCCGTTGACCGATCCGACGGGCTGGTCACCGACGAATATCCCCTCCGGCGCCCACTCCACGTACACGGGCACGTGCCTGTACCTCTTGTACGCCAAACCCTTGAACGCCTTGCGCGCGTCACCGGGCTCGAGCCATTCCACCACCGCGATCGTTTTGGTATCCGGGAGCACCTGTGAACAAAACACGACGTCAGTATAATTGCCCATACGAGAATTAAAATAAACTCACCATCCTGGCGACGGCGCCGAACCGTTCGCATAGCCCTCGCAACTCACCAACCTCCGACTCGTACGGAAGATTCTTGAGCAAGATGGCCACGTTGCTGCGCCGGACGCCGTTCTTGTTAGCGTTGGCGCCGCTGGACGCGGCGGCGGTCTCCAGCGCGGTAGGGTCCACGCCCGCCTGCGACAGCTGGTCCTTGGTGTCGGCTATGACCTGCGCTTCGCCGAGCGCCATTCGAACGGCGACGTCGTTCTCGCCGCTCTCCAGTAAGTCAGCCTTTGTGACGCCGTACTTGGCGGCGATGGCGGCGGCGACGGTGTCCTGGCGCATGAACAACGAGTTCCACGCCGCGCGGTTGGTACCGGCGTCGCGCTTAAGCCGGTCCTCTCGGCTCTTTTTGAACCCGCCGGCTTCTTCGTCCTCGGCGGCGGCGGCGCCCCCGAGGGTATCCTCAGCCCGCGGCGGGCGCTTCGCCGGCAGGAGGTGTATGAGCCGCCCTTGGAATATGCTTCCGTCCAGTTCCTCCATCGCCTTGGACGCGTTCTCGGGTAACGCGTACGTGATGTACGCGAGCCCTTTGCTCCGCTTGGTGGCTTTATCGGCGAGGATAAAAACCCCGGTGAGGTTGCCGTACGGCGCGAAGTGCGCGGCTACCTCCTCCTCGGTCGCCGTGAATGGGAGGTTGCGGATGAACAGGCGGCCAGTCTCGGCGACGGCTTCCATGTCCTCGGCGGTGACCTCGTGTACCTTCGGCTTGTCGTCGTTGGCTTTATCGGCGGCGTCGGGAGTTTCGGGCTTGGATTTCTCATCCGCGTTCTCCTCGTCGGCTTCATCATCCTCCTCCTCGTCGTCTTCGTCGTCGGATGCGCCGGGGTCGTCCTCCAGGTCGTCGATACCCTCCATGTCGCTGTCGACCTCGCTGTCCTCCTCTTCCTCTTCCTTCTTGTCCTCGTCCTCGTCCTTGTCCTTGTCCTCGGAGTCGGAGTCGGAGTCGCTAAAATTCTTTGCCGATTTCCGCTTGAGGTAGTCCAAGTCGTCGAGCTCGTCGTCGTCGGCGTCGCTCTTCGACTGCGACTCCGAGTCCGATTCGCTGTCATCCGACATCTCCCGCCCCGTCCTGCGCCGCACCGGCTTCGCCTTTGTCTTCTGCGTCTTCGTCTTTCCCTTCTTTTGTTTACCGCCGGCGACAGTTTCGTCCTCGTCGTCGGAATCCGACCCGTCGATGTCCTGGTACTGGTCGTCGTCGTCGCTCCCGTCGTCGTCGAATTCCGGCGGCGCTTCGTCTTCATCCGACGGTTCATCTCGCGTACCAGGCACGTCGTTCACCACCTCCCCGAGCCCGAGCTCGCCTCCCGCGGCTCGCTCCGCCTCGACGTCGGCGGCTTGGTTATCCCAGAGCCTCTGCTGGTGTCGCGGCGCGGTGAGCCTCATGAACTCGGACAGTTTCGGATCCGCGGCGATGAGGTCGTCGATCTCCTTCTCGTACGCGTCCTTCTTCGCGCGCTTCATCTTCTTGAGCTCGCGGACGCCGATGAAGCGCTCGGTGTCGGCCGCCTTGAGCTCGCGCGCCGTGCGTTCCTCCGGAGTCTCGTTCGCCCTGCGATGCGCGGATGATCCCGAGCTGTGTTTGCTCCACGGCCGTGGGAGCTGCGCGGATTTGACCGCCCTGGCGTACTCCACCTGCACCCTGCTCGTGTCTATGAAGGTGTTGTGGAAGTACTCCAGCGCCTTGACCGCGTCCGCGGTCGTCTTGAACCCGACGAAGGCCATCTGGCGCGACTTGCCGTCCCTGCGTTGGTTGGAGAGATGTGTGCGTCGGCGGCGGCGGCGGCGTCAGTCGGGGGGTGGTGCGCGGGGGTGCGCGGGTGCGTTTCGGGTGGAACATCGCGGCATGCGGAGCGGATGGATGCGCGACGTCGCTGAGTGACGGAGAGATGCGCGACGTGCGGGTGTCGGGCGGTGGATACGCGGGGAACGGCGGCGGGGTAGGGGCGCGCGACGGACGCACCCAGTCTTCAGGATCTTGACATCGGTCACCTCGCCGCGCTCGGCGAAGTGCTCCCGCAGGCGATCATCCTTGAGGTGCTTGGGGATATTTTTGACGCATAGACGCGACGAGGGCGGTGCGGGCTCCTGATCCTCGCCGTAGTACGGGAGCGGCTCCTCGCGCCCGTTCGCGTCCGCCGCAGCCATGTCACAACCGTGCGCCGTAAATTGACGGAAGCGAAGTGAGAGTGGGCACCAACCAACAAACTAACTTCGGCTTTTCCTTTATAAAACTTCGCTCGGATGTGACTGATTGCCTGTACTTTTGACTGTCCAACTGCCATTAAGATTTTAGACGACGGCGCCCCTGCACTCTATCATATCCGAAAACGCGACCGACACCCATCCACAACGAGGCGGCAGCCGGCCGTCGTCAGGTGGGATGGGTTGCGGGGCTTCCAAGGGGAGTGATCCCGAGCTCCCGCGGCCGTGGGAGAAGGCGAGGGATCAGGACACCGAGGCAGCGACGTCGTCGTCCAAGGTGAGCACCGGCGCCACCCGCGGCAGATTGCCAATCAGCGAGGGAGGGCGCGAGAGAGATGTGATCGTGCTGTTCGGCCCGCCTGGAGCGGGGAAGGGCTCGCAGGCGCCGCACATCGTCTCGAAGCTCGGCATCCCGGCGCTGTCCGTGGGGGGTATCATGCGATGCGCCATCGAGGAAGGCACGGCGCTCGGTCTAGTGTGCAGGGAGGTGATGGAGAACGACGGGCTCGTCCCCGACGACGTCGTCGCCGGCCTGATCCGAGACCGGATCGCACGGAAGGATTGCGACCGAGGGTTCGTCATGGACGGCTTCCCGCGCACCGTGGAACAGGCGCAGATGTTCGACGACGTCCTCGCGTACACCCACGAGCGAGTCACCCGCATCGTCGTCCTCGAGGCGCCCGAAGACGTCCTCGAGCGACGAGTCGCGGGACGATGGATTCACAAATCATCCGGCCGAGCGTACCACGCAGTCACCGCCCCGCCCTCATCGTTACCCCCCGGCGATTTGCCCACGACGCTCAACATGCTGGACGATACCACCGGCGAGCCACTGACGCGGCGGCTGGACGACGTGGAGGCTACGCTGCGTCGCAGGCTGCGTGGGTACGAGGAGCAGTTCTCGGGTGTGACGAGTCATTACGCGGCGACGCGGGTGGTCACCGCCGTAGACGCGAACCAGGACCCGACACACGTGCGTTCATGCGTTGAGGCTGCGATCGAGGGGCGGGCGCAGCCGGCGTCGGTGCCGTTTGAGATGCCCGGGACGCGTGTTGGGGTTGCCGAGGGGGGTGCCGACACAGCTGTGGTGGACGGACCGGCTGCGGTGGATACACACACTGCCGGCGTCGACGGGGTGGATGCGGCGGATGGGGATCCGCAGGTTGCGTTCCAGCCCTTGCCGGACTCGCCGACGCACTCCGCGATACCCGCGCAGCCGGAGCCGATAGCCGCCTGAGACGAGAGAGAGAGATGGAGATGGAGAGGGGTGGGCGGGACGGTCTCGAGGTTCGAGGACCGTTCTGTCATTTTTAGCACGCGTTAGTTGGGCGAGTTGAAACGCCGTTCTACGGAACCTTGGGCGAATCGACGAAACGTCATCATCGAAAGAAGGAGGCTCACTTCTCACCGCGCTCGTCAGTCTCCTCCCTGGCGACCCGGCGCTCCGTCTTTGAGAGCAAAGCAGAGCAGAGCCGAGGAAAGCCCGTCATGCCCTCCGTCGCCTCCTTCATGATGCCCGCGGGTAAGGCCGTCACCGCGTGTCCGGAGGATAAGCTGCGGTCCGTGGTGGACTCCTTGGTCAACGAGAAGATTGGCTGCGTCGTTGTGGTCGACGCGGGCAAAGCCGTCGGCATCATCACGAAGCAGGATGTCAACAGGTTCTTCCTCTCAGAGGTGAGAACTCAACCTCCACGCCCGCGCCTCCCGTCTCTCTCGTCCCTCAATCCGACCCCGCCCCGAAAGCCACCACGAGAAACGACCCGATACACGCCCCGATACGCCCCGATACGCCCACGAAACCCCGATTCCGATGAACAAATAACCTCTCACCGTCCGAGTATATCGCAAAAAGTTCTCGGAAGAGTTTTTTCAGTTTCTCTCCTCCCGCGCCACCCCGCCGCAGATCCCACTGGACACTCCCGTGAGCCAGGTCATGAGCACCAACCTGCACCCGGCGAGGCCCGACATGCACAGAGACGACGCCGCGGAGCTGCTCCAGCGAGAAAAGATCCACCACGCCGTCGTCGTCGGCGAAGACGGGAAGTTCGTCGGCTTGTTCTCGTCTTGGGACATCGCGAGAGAGTGCGCTCTGGACGCAAAGGTGAGCCACGTGAGCAGCGTGCGATGGGTGACGCACTGACCTCGCCCGTCCCTTCAGGCGTTTCCGTATAACCGAGAGTATTTCATGAGATAGAGGGAGAGGTGAGACTTGTTTTTTCTCGCAGGCTTGGCCGTACAACAGGGATTTCATGACGAAGTTCGGGGCGAAGAGCGGTGAAGGTAAGTAGAGTCGAATGGTCGCGGACGCAACCGCCGCGTGTTGTAACCCCACGGTGATGCTCGAGATTGTAAAGACAGGCTCTTCCTTGGAGTTCAACAAGGAGAATCTCGAGCCTCCCATGCAGCACGCGGCGGTTGTTCCTCGGCAACGTGTTCCATGTGTTCAGTACTGACATGTTCTGACAGTACTGACTTGTGTTTTTGAGTCCAACTCTGTGGAACACGTTGCGGAGCCATCCACGGCTCCTCCTTCGATTTCACTAACACCTAACGTCTCAATACAACGTAACATCTCCGCCTAAACCCTAAACGTCCGCCCGTCTCGCGCCCACGTGCGTCGCCACCCTCTTGAAGTCCTCCAGCGACAGCCGCGTCTCACCGCACGAAGCGCCGTCCCGTCCCACAGCCTCGCCCGCAACCGCCATCATCTTCGCGACGTCCCCCTCGGACCACTCGTAAAACCCGTGCCGCCTGCACGCGTCGACGAGCTCCCTGTGACCGATCGTGACTTGATCGATCGTCGCGAACCCGCGGTTCATCGCGACGCGGTTGGCGGCGGGTTGGATGGCGGCAAACGCGTCGGCTACGTCGTCGGCGAAGCCCTCCGGCGTCGGCGGCGGTTTCGGTTTCGCCGGAGCCTTCTTCGCCCTTTGTCTCTTCTGAACCCGCGGCGCCTTTCGCGCCGCCTTGGGTCGTTCGGCGGTGCTCGGCGGATGGTCCGTGGATGCGACGGCATCAATGACGGGCCGCGCGACGGTGGGTTCTATGCCTCCGTCGCCCGTCGCTCCGGAGGATGGGATCGATGAGAGCCGCGGGCGCATGAACGCGCTGGGTCGTCGCTCGAACCCGGCTCCCTCGACGGCGTAGGGCGCGAGCCGCCCGAGCATGGATCGGTTGGGGAGGCGGTAGAGGCTCGCGGGGGTCGCGCGGCGCTCGGGTCTGGGCTCTGCCGGTATCTTCTTCTTCTTCTTCTTTTTCTTCGCCTCGGGCTTCGCCGTGGATCGTCGCTCGTCGTCGAGGTCGTCTTCATCCTCGTCGTCAGATCCATCGGCGTCGTCGTCGTCGTCTTCCGAGAAGCTGTCATCGTCGTCGTCCGCGCCGTCGCCCTTCCCCTCGTAGAACCTCCCGGTCCGCGTCGCGACGGTGGACGCGCGCGATGAGCGCCGCGCGGGCTCCCCGCCGCCCGACTCGCGCGCGCGTGCCGCCTTTCTCATCTTCTTCCGTCTCTCGCGCTCGTCGTCGTCGTCGTCGTCGTCGTCGTCCGCGGTCGCCATGCCCGCTGCCATCTCCGGCACCCCGAGGCGTCGCAACACCTCCCTGTTCTTCGCCAACCGAGCCTCACGCTCCATCTCGTACTCCGTCATCGTCTCAACCACCCGCTTGGGCCCCATCTCGGCCAGCCGTGCGCCCGCGCGCCGAGCTCTGATCGACGCTGGTTCGGGCGAAATTTATCGTGAAAATGAATAAACCCGGGATATTCGCCACATCCACGCAGTTCGGAATTGGCTTTTTTGGCGTGGAAATTACCGGAAAATGATTATTTCTGGAATACCGTGCACGAGAAGACAGTCAGGATCTGAACACGTCAGACGGCCAATGGGATCAGTGGAACTTTCGTCGCGGTCGTGATATTCCGCAACTTTTCCCGGAACGAGACCAGCCTCGGACCTTCGCACCGCGGTCATTACCGCACACGCGCGCGCGCCCCACCGGTCGAAAACGCGCGCCCCGTGCACGATGCTTCTCACCCTGGCCTCGGCGGCCGGCCTGCCGGTCACCCTCCCCAAGCAGAGCGCGCGCCCCCGAAAAGCGAAAAGCGAATTCAACAATGTGGTGCCCCGGCCCAGGGGCGCCCCAAAAGCGCCCGACCCCGCGCTCGTCGCCGCCGACTCCCGCGAGAGAGGGGTGTTCGAGTCCCTCGGGCTGACCCTCGCGGGCCTCGCCGCCTCCGCCGTCCTCGCCGGCGCCGCGTCCGCCCACGACGTCATCGACGTCGCGGACATCTCCAGCGGACTCTACCACTCGGGAAAGACAACAATGGGATGGGAATGTCCGGCGGCGGCGACGTGAAGGGAATGAAGATGGCACCCGCGTCCAAGCCCGGCGGTACTCCTCACGCGCACGTCATGGTCCCCACCGACGGCGCGTACTACAAGTACCAGAAGGGTAACTGAAGGGGATGCGCCGCCCGCCTGTATTGCTAAGTCCGCACCCTGCTCTCATTGTAAAAACACAACAAATTGTACAGCTGTGCGTGAGCACTCAGCCGCTCGTGAAACCACGTCACTCTAGATCTTCGCGCTCCACTTCTCTTCGCGCCGTCGACGCACCATGTCGACCCTCGCGTATCAACCCGCGCATCGACCCGCGGCGTTCCCGACGCGCGGATCACTCGTGCCCCGCCGCGGTGTCGTCGCTCGCGGTGGATGCGCTCCCGCGCCCCGTCCGCGCGTCCGTCTCGGACGCCTGGATAAGTGGCATGAAGATGCCCACTCGCGACGAACCGTCGGCGCGCGGTTCTTCGGCCCGTTCAAGAAGAAGGACGCCACGACCGTCGTCGAGCCCGCGCCGGACGTCGCGCCGGAACCCACGCCCGAGCCCGAGGACACGTCCGCGAGCTTCGACCTCCTCGATCTTCGCTCCGGCGCCCCCGACGCCCTCGCCGTCGCCGCGCAAGCCTGGGAACGCGTCGACGACGTCGTCATGGGCGGCGTGAGCTCCAGCGCCATCGGCCCGGACCTCGCGGGACGGGACTGCCTGGTGTGGGCGGGCAAGTGCAGGATCCAGGGCGGCGGCTTCGCCGGATGCAGATCAGTCGCGCTCAAGAACCAAATCGACCTCTCCGCGTTCGACGGCGTCTCGATCGTATGCGGACTCGAATCCGACGACGAACCGACCCGGCGCACCTGGAAAGCCACGGTACGCACCCAGAACAACCGCGGCGAGGTCGTCTACCAAGCCTCCTTCGTTCCCCCCGTCGCGGACAAGGATGTGAACTCCATGCCACCCGAGGTTCGCATTCCTTGGGAAAGTTTCCGGCTGGTCCGAGGCCCCGTCATCGTTCCCGACGTCCCGCCGCTCTCCGCCGATCAGTGCACAGCCGTGTACGGCCTCGGGCTCATCATGTCGCGATTCGGACCGAGCGGGCCGATGCCGACGTTCCGGGAAGGACCGTTCCGCCTGGCGTTGCACCAGTACGGGGTGTACACCGCGGACGGTAAAGACGCGGCGACGGCGCCGACCACGCTCCCGGCGGCGGCGAACCTCGGCGACAAGAGCAGCGAGAACAGCGGACGGACGAAGAACTCCCCGATCAGCGTGGTGCTGGGCCCGCTCATCAAGCTGGTGTTCTCGGAGAAGGCGCGGCGGCGGCGGCGCGCGCGGGAGATTCTCAAGGAGCGGTATCGCATCGGGGAGATTCGCGCGAGGTGCAACGGGCAGCGGATGAAAGCCGCGAGGATGGGTTATTTGGGCGCGACGGCGGAGGGTTTGGGTGAGCTCGCGCGGGACGCCGTGGCGTCGGTGCTGACCCTGCCGCTCCGGGGGTTGTTCATACTGATCTCGAGGTTCGCGAGGCTGGTGCGAACGCTCAAAGGGGAGAAGCAGCTCCCGCCCATGAAGTGAGCGACTATTTGATTCGTCAAAAACTTTTTTGACGCTAAAAGTCTTGACAGAAACTAAAACTACCTACCCTCGCTTCACCGTCGGCTTGGTCAGTATGACGTAGTGGCACGCCTCGTCCCGCGGCGTGTCCGGGTCCTTCACGTACCCACGCCGTTCGTAAAACAAACCCGCGCCTTTGTTGGTCTTGAGCACCGTGAGCGCCGTCCTGGTCATTTGCGCGTGTTTCGCGATAGATTCCACCGCGGCCATGAGCGCGGTGCCGACGCCCCGCCCCTTCATCTCGTCCTCCACCTGAAGCTCGTACACGTACGCCACGGGTGAGCCGTCGGAGTCCTCCACCTCGAACCGAAAGTGCACGAACCCGATGGGGGTATCGTCGTCGTCGGCGTCGTTTCGATGAGGTTGTTTATGTTTGAAGGCGACGAGGAACCGCGCGTCCGAGTGCGCCAGCTCTCGTCGTTTCTCCGGGTTGCTCCACCCCCACGTCCGCGTGTACATCGCCTCCATGTTGCGCTTGGTGAGGTCGAAGCACCATCGCCTGAGTCGGTCGGGGAGCTGATCGACGACGTACCCGCGCGTGGACGTCGAGGCGTCCTCCGGTGCGTCGGTGCCGACGACGAGGGAGACGACGTCGCGCGATGCGTTGGCGGCGGCGACGAGGTCCCGCGGCGACGCGTTCCTCGCGCGCTTCGCGGTTCCCCGTTCCCCTCCTCCCGGGTCCCCCGCCTCCTCCGCGCTCCGTCGACGCCCCATCAGATGACGATGAGTGTGGGAGAGATGAGTGTGCCGACTCAACTTGTTTCCCGACTCAATTAGTCGCCTCGCCAGCACAGCGCACCGGTTGGATCCCTGGCTTTTGTTTGCCTTTTTGGCCGGTTCAGTCTATAATTCAGTCTATTTCCCCAGTCGATGAGATAGCCAACAATTCGATTCAGCGTAACAATCGAATTGGATTAGACTCCCTTTTCAGATTTTCTCACCTTGAACCGCGGTTTCCCAGTTCCGGCAGTTCGTTCAACGCACACGCGCGGTCATTGGCCACGAGCGTTCGCGAACGCGATTTGAGCCAATCGACGCTTTGAAAAAGTCCCGAGAGACAAAATTATGAAAAGAGTCGACCGAGCGTGGGAGTCAACCGAACGCGCCCTACTTTTGTTCTGATTGGCTGCGCGTGCTCTGAAATATTTTGCTGCTCGAGCATTCGCCGCTCTCTATCTGCCGTCTCCAACCGCGCGCTTTAAAGAGCTTCGCGGAGCCGTCGGTTGTCGCCATTACCGCACCCTACACCAGCAAGATGGCCGCTATCGCTTCCCTCAACGCCGTGGCTCCGGTGAGTATCCCGCACGGGAGCTATCCGCCGATCGGCACGCCCGTTCGCGCGGTCGCGCGCGGCGCACCGCGCGTTTTCCGCGCTCCCATCGCGATTCGAGTGTTAAACGGGAACCCGTCGGAACGTGGTTGGAAGGGTTTTCGAAGCCCCGGAGACGCGCCCATCTTGCCGCATCGCGGACCCGCGAGGCGACGAGACGCGCGTCACGAGCTGTCGAACGACACTCCACACCGTTCGTGAGACGCACGCATCCTTCGCGGACCCAAGAACTCGATCGCGGCGCGCGAGGCGCGACGTTTTCGGACCGCGCGTGATCCGGCTTATCGCTGACTTCTTCGCCCCCCCCATCCGTCCCATCAGGCCAAGCTCTCTTCCAAGATGTCCACCGGCATCAAGGCCCAGGCTAAGGTCGCCGCCAAGGTACGCACACGCCACGACCCTGGGAACACGTCCGAACCCGCGCGGCACGCGATCGGCGGACGCGCGCGCGACACGAACGCGCCCCTGATGCCCCCGATGCCCCCCTCGGGATAGGGTGCAGATTAGATCTCGTCTCGTCCAGCTCCTCTCTCTCCGACCATCCCCACCGCGCGTCTCCTTTCCCCCACTCACGACGCTGACCGGTCCCCCACCCCACTCCACTCCCCCGCTCGATGCAGGCGCCCGTCGCCGTGGTGTCCTGCTCCGCGCAGAAGGCTGTGTCCAAGGTTGCCGCCGTGGCCGCCGCCGCGGCCATCGCCGTCGCGGCCCCCATGGTCGCCCCCGAGGAGGCTTTCGCGCGCGACGTGCAGCCGTACGCCGGCCTCACCCCCTGCAAGAAGAACAAGGCTTTCGCCAAGCGCGAGAAGCAGGAGCTCAAGGCTCTCGAGAAGCGCCTCAAGAAGTACGACCCCGAGTCGGCTCCCGCGCTCGCGCTCAAGGCGACGATGGACAAGACGTCGGCTCGTTTCAAGAACTACGGCGAGGCTGGCCTCCTCTGCGGCGCCGACGGCCTGCCCCACCTGATCGTGGACGGTAACCTCGAGCACCTCGGCGAGTTCGCCATCCCCGGCCTCGGCTTCCTCTACGTCGCCGGCTGGATCGGCTACGCCGGCCGGTCCTACGTCATGCTCAACAAGGAAAAGGCGAAGAAGCCCACCGAGGGTGAGATCATCATCGACGTGCCCATGGCGCTCGGCCTGATGATGGCGGCTGGTGCGTGGCCCGTGAAGGCGGCCTTCGAGCTCAAGAACGGCACCCTCACCGCCCCGGAGTCCGAGATCACCGTCTCCCCCCGCTAAACGGCGGCTTGTACCTCGAGATCGGTTCGAGTGACGAGTTTTCCGGTTTTTAAATGGCGGCGGCCCGAGGCGGCGCTTGGCTCGGGGTTGACGCGCGTGGCGTGAACCTCGATGGGTTTCTCTAGTGAGTATTAGTTCAATGCAAAGGAAAAAATTAAACAAATCCACCATCCACCGAACGCGCCGTGCCGTCTCTGTCGACGCGGCGAGACTCTCCCGCGGGTAGGATATTTTTTAGATGGATAAGTGACATCCGTGAGATCCGCCACACTTCGCATCGCGCCCACGCGCCCACGGTTTCGCGCTCTGCACGGATCTTTCATGCACGCCGGCGCCTCCGTGTCCATCTCCCCCGGCGCGGCGCGCCTCCGCGCCTCGGCCTCCCCGTCCGGCCGCGCGGATCGCGTCGCGCGCGCCCCGGCGGTCGCGCTCTTCGGTGGCGGGAGGAAGCGCTCGCCCGCGGTGCCCTTCCCGAATGGCACGCCGGGCCCCGACGGCATCGTCCCCGGGGTCGGTAAGGGCATGCCCAAGTGGCCGGAGGTGTGGGAGTGGCTCAACTACGAGAAGCGCATGCAGACGGTGGACTCCGCCGAGGCTGTCGCCATGATGCGCAAGGGCGCGGTGTTCCTCGACGTCCGGTTCGACCCCGACTACGAGAAGTGGTCCGTGCCGGGCTCCGTCCACGTGCCTTACGTCACCGGCGGCGTCCTCGCCAAGATGCGCCTCCCGGGGTTCAAGCGCAAGAACGAGGACTTCGTCCGCCTCGTCCGCGAGGCCATCCCTGACAAAAAGACGAAGATCATCCTCGCGTGCATCTGGGGCGGGTCGCTGGTGCGCGAACCACCGAAGAACCGCGGCCTCACCGACGACACCAAGGGCGCCGGGTCCCTCCCGGGCGCCTTCGAGCTCTACCAGGACGGCTACGAGAATCTCGTTCACCTCTACGGCGGCGTGAACCAGTACTATCAGGACTGCGCGTTCGACGCTAACCTGCCCGAGGGAGAGGGCGTGTGGCCCGGGGACCTGGAGTGGTTCGGGTACAGGCAGTTCGTCCAGAAGGACAGGCTCAAGGGGCAGCGGGA
>Ga0257106_1001160_pt1 | contig 13624 bp, 11 predicted proteins | sample LP_taG_3_FD_190177 | JGI IMG/M metagenome (GOLD analysis project Ga0257106, IMG submission 190177) | Marine microbial communities from Northeast Subartic Pacific Ocean, Canada - LP_J_2011_P26_10m | ecosystem: Environmental > Aquatic > Marine > Oceanic | place: Canada: Northeast Subartic Pacific...
GAGAGTGAGAGATGAAGAGGAACACACACACAGACACACACACAGACACACACAGAGAGAGATTAAGGAGTAGCAATGCACGCTGTTGTTGTTCTTCTTGTTATGAAAAGATATATTAATACACCCCATGTTGCGCGAAAAGGACCCAAAAAATAACAGAATGTCAGAATCGGTTGGTATCGGTCGACAAAAGAAAAAGTGTTGCCGGAAGGAAAAATATCTCCACAGTACAACACACGCATAGGGGAGTATGATTCGAAAGGCTGCCGACACTGCTTCAACTCGCCGCTCATCTGCGGCGCTACCGTTTCTGTGCGCGCTCTTATCATTCAGCGCAGTTTGTTTGGTCGTCGCAATGAGTTGTCTCGCGTCTGTTTTTGTTGTTGCGAGTGGTGGAGTTGGCATGCAAGAAAAAGTAACGAAGAATCTTCGCACTCGGCTCGATGCCGTGCACGGAAACGATATCGATTGCAACACGTGCGTAAGAGTGAATGAATTTCTTCACGCCGAGTTAGTCGAGATGGAGGGAGAAACCAACGTCGATGCCATAGAAAACGAGGAGGAGTTGGCGAAACACCACGCGAAAGAAATGAAAACGAGAAAACGAAAACTCTTACACGGAAGAAGCGAACCGAAAATACGGGACACGGTATTACACGCGTGCGTAAATTGCGCGGATTACGACCGCAAGAAGACGTACTATTTGCAAGATCACGACTGCGATGCGTGCCACATGATACTTTTCGGTGGCGAAGAGAGAGGGCGAGTATTATTAGAAGGCAAAGACGGCGAAGTAGAGGAGGACGAGAGGCGACTGGACCACGCGTTCCACGCGCTCGTCGATCACACGTTTGAATTAGGTACCCCGGAACTGCAAGAGATGGTAGACTTTCTGTGTGTGCCTCATTTCTGTCGAGTGAAGGAAGTGGAGCAGCGCTTCTCCGGCGGATTTGAGGGAGCACGACACGAGGAACTTTAAAACTAAATATTGTACCATATTTTATTCTCATCGTCACTTCCTCAGTCTTCACACCTTTTTCTTTCTTCATAAATTCAAACAACAACAACAACAAAAACAAAAACAACAACGAACATGAACTCTCTGGTGTCGTCTATTTTATCACCCGGCGCCGTTGTTGTTCCGTATGATACCCATCGGATACTTCATCGTCGTCATCGTCACATTCCTCGATGCAATGCAAAAGCAGCAGCAACACTGACACACGTCGCCTCTTCGTCGTCGTCGTTAGAAATCCGAGTTGAGGAGGCAGTTAGGGGAATGGATGGATTCATAGAAAAAGCTCTCGTCGAATGCGCCGAGAATGTTCCAGAGATTACCTGGTCGAACGAGCAAATTAAAGAAGAACTAGGGAGGGAAATATCTCGCGTTTTCATAGCCGTTGAGGTCGATGACGAGAATGGTCATGATAATGTAGATGAAGAAGTGAAAAAGCAACTCAACAGAGCAAACAACAAAAGAGTGCTCGGGTTTCTCGTCTGCTGGCTCGTCGCCGGGGAGACGCAGATTTTAGAACTCGCGGTGAGAAGCGATCAGAGAAGAAGAGGCATCGCGCGACGACTGCTCGATGCAGCCGTGAATGCCGCTCCTGAAAACGAGTTGCACTTGGAAGTTTCCGAGAGGAACGGAGCAGCGATAGCTTTGTACAAAAGGTACGGCTTCGTTTCTTCCTCGCCGGAAGCGGTTCGGAAAAATTATTACAAAGATGGTTCGGGCGCCATTTTAATGTTCATGGATAGCAGTAGCAGTAGTAGCGGCGGCGATAGTGATAGCAGTAGCGACGCCCAGAAAAATGGAAATGAAGAAGAGGTGGTGTCAACTCGCGAATTGGTGAGGCGTTTGGCCGGATTACCAGAAGAGCTTGCGAAAGTCCCCGCCCCGTTGGATCCAAACGATAGAAGCGACGTCGATGGCGACTCATCGACGCGATACTTGAAAACGCAAGCACCAATACGCGAGGTACCTTTCGAACGCAACCGTGATGGGAACGACTTCTCGTACCGACGTTCGAATAGGCGCAATAGTCTTTTAGATGGATAATTATAAGTTTCGTGTGCAAACAAAACGTGCGTTAAATTGACAATTGGATTATAACTCTTCTAAACCGCTCAGTAGCTTTTCTAATTCTTTCGGATCCATCTGTGGCGACTTTGTAGCTTCCGGAGATGCTATATTCGCATTTTGCGTTTTGAGGTGAGAGTGTTGATGACGAGGAGGTGTACTTGGGTGAAGTTGTCCAAGGGCAACATCAGGAAGAGGAGGTGGAGACGGAGAAGACAAAACGCGCGATGGGCTTTGTAAAGTCAGCGATCCCTCCATGCTCATCAAATCACCGATGAACGCTTCTGGATTCAAAATATTCGTACCGCCGATGAACACGTCGCGGTCGAGCTCCTCGCTCAAATGAAATCCCTCTCGAATCTCGCCACGAGTCACGCCTCCCAAGACGAAGACGATTAGGCGTTTCTTCTTTATTTTTCTCTTCTTTTCCATATCGTCTTCTGTGAAAGAATCCGGCGTTCCCGTTCGACTTGGAACATCAGGAATCGCCGAACCACTTCGAGCGTGCAACGCCCATCGTCCTAATTTTGTTTGGGGGCGGGCTGAAAAATTCGAGCCCGAACTCTTCGACCCGTCATCGTCGACGCGAATGTTGGTGCCGTCTTGGAAAGTCTTCGCACCGTCGCTATTTTTGCCATTTGCTTCGTTAGTGAATGAAGGTAAAACAGAACAGGACGGGAAATCGTCTGGTGAAAGCGAGTTACCGTCCAATTCTCGCACCATTGCCGCGACTCTTGGAACAAATCGGTCAAAGCTCGCTTCAGACTGGTTACTTGACGGCGCTTTCAATCGCTCATCTACTCGAGGTCTGTTCATCCGCGTACTTTTTGAAGTTGTTGCATCTGTTTTACGAATCTTTGCTCCGAGCTGTTCTAATTTTACGACGGTGTCGATATCTTTCTCGGTTAAACCACTCGCTTGAATCCATTTCAGCGCTTCTTGCTCGTCAATCTTCTCTGGATGCGTGGCAGCGTAAATCATCAATAGTCTAAGCTTTTCTGCTGCCGGTAGCATTTGTTCAATGGTAATTGTCGATGGCGCATTGCTTCCTCCCCCGTTCGCGTTGTCGACTACGCTTGAAGGAGGACTGGATAATAGATGAATAATGTCTTTCGATGTCGCTTCCCCGAAAGCAACCATTTGCTCCATTCTCCCTATTAAAGCTAAGTCGCAAACATTCAGCACGTGGTTTAGTTCAGCAGCTATTGAGGTGTGAATACTAAGTTTCGCTCGTCTTGCTAAGGTTTCCGGCAACGCTTGTACCATTCTCTTAATGTCTGAATTCGAGGCGTTCTTCTGGTTCGCTTCATTTTCAATGCGCCCTTTTTCAAACAAATCACCCATTACTTTCGCGACGTGAGCGTGTCGCAGCTCTACAAATAAGGCATCTTTTTCATCTAATTTCGCTCTTTTCTCTTCAACACCTTTCTTTGTATTTATAGAGTACGTGTACACAGAATTTGGTACGTTCAAGAGATCGTGAATTATAGCTTCGTACGTCCACTCGTGAATAATTGGAGCGACGTAGTCAAAGGATCGGTCTAATATCAACACCTCGCACGTAGATGTATCTCCACTTGTGCCGAGATTCGAGCTAACGGATCCATTCGTTCTCTTCGTCTCCTCGTCCGTTGATTTTTTCTCTCGCATGTTTGAGAGCAAATACTCCGTCTGTCTCGCTACCGCTTCGCATGCGTTTCTTCCGATAATTTCCCCGTCTTCGTTCATGGCTCCTTTCTTATACCGAACGTTTGCATTTAATTCTCCAATCGTCGATAGCATTGTGGATAAACGCGTCGAACACGCGTCGACACATTCGCCCAAAGTTCTACCGCGTTCGCCAAATAACGCCGGTAACGCACCGGCATAATCGACCGAGAAAGATCTCGAATCATTCACTTGGAACTCCGCGTATACTTCTTTGCACGTCTTCAAATGTCGTATTAAGTTTGCCGTCTGTTGCAATCGTAGAAGCGTTTCTTTTTGAACCGGTGAGGAAAAGAATACATGCGCCGCGCGATACGGGTTCGTTGGTTTCTTCTTTGACTCTTTCTTGTTGCTGTTGTACTTTTTGTTGCCGAAGAGTGCTATTTTCTTCTTCTTCTTCTTCTTCTGCTCCTCTTCGTTGCTATCGCCTTTTTCATCATCATTTTCATTAGTTTCGCTCACGTCCCAGTCGTCAATCAACGCTCGTATCGCTTTCTCGTTTGTTGGAGAAATAAAATATATCGCTTCCCTTTCTGGTTGCGGTTCGCGAGATTTGAGAATAGACTCGACGCTCGTGATGGACCGTTCAGCCATCAAGTCAGCCATCCCTACCGCGGAAGAGACGACTTTGGTCGTCACGTCGTCTAAAATCAAAACTCTCCACTCGAACGCCGGTTGAGACGAAACGCCTTCACCATTTTCTTCTTCTTCTTCTTCCTTGAAACTGTTAAAAGCGCCGAGCATGTCGTCCAATATTCTTTCTTTCAAACATTTCCGAATTCCTTCGCTCGTGCTGCTATTTGGTGCGTTCATTTTTCTACACTACTATTGTTAATATTCCTATTATTATTCTATTCTCCTTCCTCCTTCCTAAACCACAACCGCACTATGTGTGTGTATGTATGCGTGTGTGATACGTGTTGTGTGCGCGCGATGAAACTTCTGAGGAGAGATGCGAAAAAAAAACGGAAGTAACGATTTGTCTGTTCGTTACTTCTCTCGTTTTCTTTTTTCGTACGAACAAGATTCTACGCAGAGACATACACTTACGGTAAAAAATTCACACGAGAAATACAAAGAAAGAGAGAGAGAGAGAGAGAGAACGCACGCGCTCATCATCACTTTCGATTTTCTATCATCATCGTCTCTGATCTGTATCAAAGAGATAGAGAGAAAGAGTGGTTGAGAGAGAGGTTCGAGTAAATCACATATCCGTGGTATTGAAAATACGGCGCGCGCGCGAGCGCGGCGGAACTCTTTTTTCACTGGCGTGTGTCGTCTTCTTCCAATTCGAAGCGTAGTTTGACTTTTATCGTCGTTGCCGCCGGAAATCATCACCGTCCGCGTTTCAACACACGCACACACACACGCACGCACAGAGAGAGAAAGAAAGAAAGAGAAAGAGAAGATCGACGAGACGGCGCATTCGTTATTAGCGCAATGCCCATCCCGAGATCGCTCGCGGCGAAGAAGAAACGACGACCCCCGGGTTCGGTAAAGAAAACGACGTCGTCTTCTACTCCTCCGCAACGAGAAGAAGAAGGAGAAGAGGAAGAGGAAGAGGAAGAAGAAAATCAACGACGCCGACAGCCTTCCTCGTCTTCTCCGTCTTCCTCTCCCACTTCTTCTTCGCGATCGTTCTCATCGTCTTCTCCACACGCGACGAGGATGAACTCTCACGAGCATCCGCAGTTCCGACCGGCTCCTGGGTTGTTCGGAGACGACGACAACGACTTGAAAGGAGGAAGTAACAAAAGTAGCGCAGAAAAGAAAAAGACAAAGTTTCGTCTCGAGACGTTGGACGACGACGAGGACGACGAGGACGAGGACGAGGACAAAGGTGACGGAGAAGAGTGCGAAAGAGAAAAACTGGGAACGAAAAAATCAACAACAACAACAGCGAATACACACATCGAGAGCGACGTGTCATCTGAAGCGAAGGAAGTTCCGCGACTAAAAGCGCTCTACAATCTTGACTCGTTCGAAGACGCGAAACAACTGTTCCAAAAGCTCTCGGCGTGCCGAGCATTAGTACGCGGTAAAACCATAAAACTTTTCCGAAGGAGTTCTCCAACAGCGTCAGCTATTATGCGGTGTTTAGAAAAGCTTCATCCGAGGGGAACGCTAGTGATTGATTCGGTCCACTACCGCACGATTTACGGCGACGAAGATCGATGGGATTCTCTGTACTCGTATATTTACGGTGGCGTGTACGGAACGATGTGGGATCCATCAAACGAGCTCATAGAGTATCCAACCTTGGAAATTTGCGACGACTGCGAAAAGCCTTACAAACCGAGGTCGCGAGGTATTTTCGTCGAGGAAAAAGAAGGCGGAGAGGATGTGAATAACTTTAGTTTAGTCAGCAACCGCAAACTCAACTCAGCGCGCGGCGCTGAATACAAGAAAGTCGTCGAGAGTAACAACACCAGTAGCAACGACGAAAGAGAGGAAGAACACTCGTTGAGTGACGAGGATTGCAAGCACATGCCCGGCTATATCAAGGCGACGTGGTATAAATCACCGAATCCAAATTGCGACGACTTGGCGAGGATCCCTCGATGCGTTTTGTCTTGCTTCGATATCGCCGAATTGCCCGAATCTTGCAGAGAAGTCGTGTTGAGAATCTTAAAAAGACCGACAAAATATAGCCCAGACTCGAACGCTCCAGAAACCTGGCACAACATCAAAGAATGGAAGAGACCGTTCTTCTCCTTTTCTGGTAACGAATACGATTTGGTTCGAAGTAAATCGGAATACGCGGCGTGGATTTTGGTGTGCGGTCCGTTTCATTGCGAAAGAATTACAATTTCTGCGCATGAACTCATCGATAGTGTCCCTGAATTTGATACCATGGAGGATATTCTGGATTATGTTGAGAACGAAGTTCCTTTTGCGCGAGTGAACGACCAAAATGGAGAGACAATTAAAGTCTCCTCGGACGATAGATTTCGTTCGTTTAGTTTTTGCGCTGAAACTTTTCCTTTCAAGTGCCAGCTCGACGGCGCGAAGCGCAAGGCGCGCGGAGCCGCCCTCGAGTTTGCCTTTCGACGTCCAAAACCAGTCTTTGAACGTACGGACCCGTGCGCTGAACGCATGCGATACGGCGGATTTGAGCCTTCGTTTTTGTGCGATTTACAAGAGATGAACGATTCGGCGATTGACAGGATGAAGTGTGATTGCGAGCAAGGAGAATTGTACGAAGATCTTTTGAGAGAAACGGAACGCCTGAATTTGATGAAGCGTCCGGAACCGCGGAAGTTGCGATTCCCGTTGGGTGCATGTGTTCAGTGTAAAATGAGCACGGGGTGGAAATCTGGCGTTGTCGTGCAACACTGGTACAAACCAAACGCGGTTGCCGTGCGCGAGTTGGACTTGAATCCTCGAGCGCGCTTCCCGTATCAAATCCAACTCGATGGTAAAAATGGCGAAGAGGGATTGATATTTGCACCAGAAGACGTCGACGACTGCATTCGCCGGCCAAAGACTACAAAAGCTGAGCCTAGACCATTGCTTCGTTTCAACATCAACGACCTCGTCTTGGTTCTCGTTAGGAAAGGCGTCTGGTCGAGCGGCAAAATCGTCAAGCACTGGAGTTTGGGCGAACTCGAAGGAAAAGCGAAGGTGAACAAAAAAGGGGAGATCTTCAGGCTGAAGAAAGGAAGCAGCGAGCAATACGAATCGCAGCCGCACGTCATGTGGGACTGTCTGTGGAACATGTACTCGTACGAAGTTAGTTTGGATTCAGAGGATACCGTGACAAAGTCGAAAAAATGGTTTGTCTGCAACGATTTGGACTCTGAAGTGCGCTTAAAACCTTCGTTTCGGAACCGAAAGAATACGAACAAGCAGAGGCGTTAGAAGATAAAAGAAGAGTTGATACTAATAGAAAGATAATATATTTCGACACATATACCCTGTGCGTATTAACAATAATAGTGTTATTATTTGTTTAGTATTTATTCGTAGATCCACTTTTGCAAGGCGTGTTCGTACTCGCAAACGCCTTCCGGGAACCACAAACCGATTTCGTGCTGCGCCGACTCGACGGCATCGGAGCCATGGATGACATTTCTTCCAACTTCGATGCAGAAATCACCTCTCAAAGATCCCGGCTCCGAGGCCAACGGGTTGGTCGCACCGATGATCTTTCTACCAGTCTTGACGACGTCCTTGCCTTCCCAGACCATGCAAACGACCGGGCCAGAGCACATGTACGTGACTAATCCAGCGAAAAACGGCTTGGAGCTCAAATCCGCGTAGTGTTTTTCCGCGTGTTCCTTGGTGACCATTTGCAACTTCATGGCCTTCAAGTAGAAGCCTCTTTGCTCAAATCTCTCGATGACTTTGTGGATGAGACCACGTTGGACGCCGTCCGGCTTAATCATGATGTAAGTGCGTTCCATGTTTACGTGTGTATTGCTTGTGTGTGCGTGCGTACAAAGTGGAGAAGATAATCGATCGGCCGCCGTCGTCGTCCAAATTGTTCTTTTTTTAGCCCCTCCACACCGCCCATTCTGATATGAAACAAGAAAAAGTGTCATCAAAACAGACAACAAAACTTTTTTCATCAAAAATAACACAACCACAACACAACACGCACACAACGAGGAGGACAGAGAAGACGTTTGACGATGTTATCCTCGGAAGCTTCATTCACGGCGGCGTCGCAGATTGAGATTCTTCTCAAACCGAGCGACGTGAACACGGAAGCGAAATATTACGAAAAACTCATCCGACGAGGCATCGAGGAATGTGGTCACGAAACTTTTTCGAACGTCTGCGTGCAAAGACACCATCATACTCCTGCCGCCGTCGCGAACGGTGTTATTTCTCCTCCTCCTGCTGCTGCTGCTGATGTTGCTAATAATAATAATAATAGTAATAGTTCTAATCATTCAAATATGAGCGGCGGAAAAAATAGAGGTAAAGGCTTATACGCGACGAGAGATTTTATAGTTGGCGACCGGGTGCTGATAGAACCTCCGTTGGTGGCCATGCAACACGAGAGAAATAGAAACGACGCGATTGTCTGTTCGTTCTGTTTTCGATACGTCGGGTCTATTGAAAAACAGATTGGTCAAAGATTGTTTCATCAGTTATCTTCCGCGCAAGAGGAACTGCAGCAACAAAAGGAACAACAAATGGAGGCGACGACGGCCGGCGCCGCAGCCGCCGAGGAATCAGCGAGGAGGTCGGGAGATCTCGATGTCTTGAATAGCATGGCATCTGTAGGCGAACCGAAGTTACCTCTCGCGGACCAGTGCTTTCTACTTCCAACGGAACGCGCGTGTGTGGGTGGGTGCTACCGCGAAAGTTTTTGCTCGAACGAGTGCGCGCAAAACGCTTGGAATTCACACGAACGAGCCATGTGTATAGGTAACAAAAGCGGAGACCAAGACGAACAGGCGAAAAACCGCGCATCTATGATGCATCAGTTCATCGAGCACGCCAAGAATACGAACGATATCTTCATTTTAGCTGCCAAAGTAGTCGCTATGGTTACAGAAAATGCCAGCCTCGCCTTGAGCGACGCGAGTAATAATATCACATTTTTAGGGGAGGCTTTAGAAGTTGCATGGGAACCGTTTTCTCGCGTTCAGAAAGCTATTTGGTGGGATATCGTCGCCATTCCTTCAGATGTCGAGGAGAAAGACGAGGAAAGCTTTAGGCAGCAACTCATAGAGCTCGCATCAGGTTCTTTAGAGTTGTTATGCAAAGCGTGGCCAGACCGCGCTCAGGCGTTTCCTGGATTGTTCTCTTTACCGGTGTGGGGGGCCATCGTCGGGATGTTTGAGTTGAACAATTTAGAACTCGTCGTAGAGTCTCCGGTGGAAAACTATTTCCTCGCCGTTGATGGCTTAGCCGACGAGAACCAAAAGATGGCAATTTTACCACAAACGCAACCTTTTCTGGACGCGTTGGACGTGAAATACGACATTCCTTGTTTGGGAACGGCGCTTTTTGCGTTGCAATCCAACTGTAATCACGACTGCGATCCGAACTGTCATCCGTTCAAAGACGAGACCGATATAAACGGGAGTTGCGTCTTAGTCGCGCGTAAACCTATACGGAAAGGAGAGGAACTAACAATTAGCTATTTAGAAGACGACCAACTGGATTGGAGCAGGCGTCAAGATGCCTTGTCGGATTACGGTTTCGTGTGCAGATGTGCAAGGTGCGAATCCGAAGTCAGTCAAACTCGAGGACGACAAAAGATGAAAATGTAAAATGTAATATACCGTACATTTATGTTTTAGAATATGCTAAGACTATACGCAGGCTACTACGCTACGAGTTCTTCTTCGATTTTCAAGATGTACGTTGACGTCGTATCCAGAAAATATTCCGCTCGGTCTAAGTGCACGCAAGATGCCGCCGCCTCAATGTTGTTATCAAACGAACACAAGGAATTTCTCACTTTACTCTTGTTCTCGAATTTCGCTTCATTCAACGAAGAAACTAACTCATTGGCGTTGCCCTCCGATATCACATCGTTTATACCTCGAACGACCCGAATACCCCGTAAAGTGTCCGGTATTTCGTTCTTGACCGATGCTAAGAGCTTCTTTACGTCCCAATCATTTTCCAATGAAGAAACATATTTTAGCGCCGAAGTTGCGTTTGAGAAACACGTGCCCGATTTGCCTCTGTTTGTCCAATATCGCTCGTAAAAATCGTCGGTTGCAGTATTACGAGCATCTGCGGTGGGAAATTGCAGACTTTCGAAATCTTTCTTATTTCGCTCTGACGAAGATCCACCGCCGATTAGCGTCAAACTGTGTACGATATTTTTACTCTGTAACGCGTGTTTCAGCGCAAGCTCGCAGCCGGTGCCGTGCGCGATAATGTGGATGCCCTCGTCAGCTAAACCGCATTCCCTCCGAACGCCAGCAAGTTCCTCGAGTAAAAAATCATCTAGATTCGCATTTGAGTCTAATTTATGTTTCGACTTTCCTCGGTTTAACTGGTCGTAGAAGAAAATCTCCCTTCGGAAATCGTCGGGGGTGAACGCTAAGATTTCAATGGCTTCGAGATATTTCATATCGAGACGCTGGTCGTGCAAAACGAGCACTGGAAGGCACGTCTTGTTACCCTTCTTAAATTTACCCACCTGTCTCACGAACGTTTGCAGATTGTTCACGTAGCCCTCCGAAAACGTGCTTTGGTACGCAGCCTGCGACACGGGAGAGTCGACGTCTGCATAGTAGCCACAGAAAGGTTCTCTTGCTGCTTCAGCTTTTTCAGCGAAAGTTCCAGAGCACGACAAAGACGTCGTCAAAATCGCCAAAGACGAGAAGGATACAAAATCCCGTCTGTTTCGCTTGTTGTGTTCTGTGTTCTTTTTATTCTTGTTCTTGTTCTTCTTCTTGTTGTTGTCATTCGTGTTCGTGTCGTTTTTATCACGACGCTTGTCGTTGCAATAAACGCTCTTAGTTTTCTCGTTAGAAGCTTTGAAGTGCATCGCCCACGTTCTCCTTCTGTTCTTGTCGTTATTTCTCACGGAATTGAAACGCCTTAAAGACGAGGACAATGAGGAAGGAAAGAAGAAAGAGGAGGAGGAGGAGGTAGACGATGTCATTGTCGTCGGTGTGAGCGATGCGGTGTTGGATACCGTAAAGCGACTAAAGTGCAAAGCGCGTGCTCGAAATTTTTATATTTCTGGAGTTGTCGTTGAAAAGCGAATGGCCAAACCGAATGCCGAAACAAAAAAATTCATCGAGCACACAGAACACAAAAAAATTGCGAAAAGGAAAAATCTTCATAATAAAGTCTTTAGTAAGCGCAAACAATGGCGAAGAGAACGAAGAAAGTCGGTACGTTAATCACATCGAAGAATAGTTGTGCACCGTATGTGCGCTCACGCGAGATGATGCGTTGCGCGCATCGGATGGGATGTGGGACAAATGCACCGCTCGCATTTTCCGCCTAAAGCAAGCGGAAGCCCTGTCTCCCTCGTTTTCCGGGCTTTTTCTCGTTTCGAAATGCGCTTAGTTCGTATCAATCATTCGTGTAGATGGTCATATCAATGCGCACGTTAAACGTACATACGTTTTCTTAACGCGTTTATGCATCTTTCGGATCGATTACACGCTCGCGCAGTGGTCATTCCACGGCTTTGGATTTCTTTCTCTCCCAGAATTTTTGCGAGTCCGCCCCTCTCAACTCTCTCCTGTTTTGACGTGAAAACTCACCAAATGTCTTTTCTTTTCTCTCCTCTCTCAAACGTGCAGGTATCACCGGGAAATACGGTACGCGTTACGGTGCCTCCCTCCGTAAGGTTATTAAGAAGCAAGAAATCTCGCAACACTCGAAGTATTTCTGCGACTTCTGCGGTAAATATGCGGTCAAGCGTCAAGCTGTCGGAATTTGGGGGTGCAGCGGATGCCACAAGGTGAAAGCCGGCGGCGCGTACGCGTTGAACACTTCCGGTGCCGTCACCGTGAGATCCACCATTAGACGTCTCCGCGAAGCTGTCGAGAAGTGATTTCATTTGCTTCTCGATGTAGTAGTCGTATTTAGTTCTTAATAATCTAGTAGCAAAAATCAAAAACAAAAACAGAATATTCGCGTTTCTATAAAACTAATTTCGCGCGTAGTTTGCTCTCAAACATTAATATCACGCGTATGCGTGTGTTTGTCCATCTAATCTATCTATATCCTATCCTATTCATTTTACTGCACCTCGTGATTCCACATCGGGTCTTCCTCGGACAGTTCAAATGGTTCTTTAAATGTCGACTTTTGCAAAGTTTGCTGCCTCGTTCGTTTTCGGTTGGTTCTCGCTTTCAAGTTTCTCAGTTGATTCGATATCTGCGCTTGCATCTCCATGGTGCCGACTAGAGATTCAACATCTTTGTCAGCGCGCTTCTCCCTATCGGTGGCGACAGCTATTTTCTTCTCTCTTTCCCGCCTCAGATTCCTGAGTTGTTGTTTCCATTTTTCTTTCCACTCTCGCGTTTGGACGTTTTCTAAGTTGCCTCTGGTTGATTGAATTGTCTCGTATGCGGCTTTGATTTGTATGAACTTTTCCGCGGACTCTGGGGAACTGTTCACGTCTGGATGATACCTTTTGGCTTTCCGTTTATACGCCCGCTTGACGGCTTCTTGACTCGCTCCGACGGAAACGCCCAAGATGAAATACAAGTCTTCAGTCGATTGTGGATATTCAGGCAAGGACGCAGATACTCTCACACGATGTCCCCGCTTTTCTCTTCTCATTCCTCCTCTCGCGTTGAGCGACGACGCCGCAGATGATGCAGAGGTAAAGCCATTCTTTCTCGCGTCTATGTTTGGTGCATGCACGATCAGCTGGCATACAAAAGGGTGCGCATACATTCGCTTAATAATATCTTTCCTTTTGTTATGGTGCGTTTTTTTGTTGTCTGCTGTCTGTGTTTGACTTTTTTTGATTCTCTCTTCTTCATTTCTTCATTTCGCACCAAAAATCATGAAATGTGAAACAGCTGGCTGGCACAACTGTATTTTTCTTCAATTGTTGCAAAGTACTTGGTCGGCAGTAGAAGGATACGAAGAGCAGAATTCACGATGATCACTTCCATGCTCGCCTCTCGTGCGATTTTTGGAGAACCAATGATGATCCAATTGAAAATCTCGAACGCGTCATCATCAACATCATCAACAAAAAAAGGAAGGATTCCTAAAGCAACAACAAATGCCGCCGTCGGCGATACAAACGACGAAAACTCTGTTTCGTCTTCGTCTTCTTCATCGTCGTCATCATCATCAAATTCATCAAGATCAGGAAAGAAAGCGAATCATTCAGACGATATTGTGTATAGTAGTGGTAGTAATAATAACACCAACGACCCGGTG
>Ga0257106_1001161_pt1 | contig 13622 bp, 12 predicted proteins | sample LP_taG_3_FD_190177 | JGI IMG/M metagenome (GOLD analysis project Ga0257106, IMG submission 190177) | Marine microbial communities from Northeast Subartic Pacific Ocean, Canada - LP_J_2011_P26_10m | ecosystem: Environmental > Aquatic > Marine > Oceanic | place: Canada: Northeast Subartic Pacific...
TTTTTAAAATGAACGGAAGTGTTACTGCTGGTAACTCCTCTCAAATGAGTGATGGTGCTGCATTTGTATTAATTATGAGTGAAAAAATGGTTAAAGAGCTAAATATTGAACCTATTGCTAGACTAGTTAATTATGCAGTTGCAGGTGTTCCTCCAAAAATAATGGGAATTGGACCAGTTAAAGCTATTCCAAAAGTATTGAAACAAGCTGATATGAAAATAGATGATATTGATTTAATTGAACTAAATGAGGCTTTTTCCTCTCAATCTTTAGCAGTAATTAGAGAACTTGATTTAAACCAAGAGATAATAAATGTAAATGGTGGAGCAATTGCACTAGGACACCCGCTAGGTTGTTCGGGGGCAAAACTTTCTGTTCAATTATTTAATGAAATGAGGGGAAGAAAATCTAAATACGGTATGGTTACAATGTGTGTTGGCGCAGGGCAAGGTGCTGCTGGAATTTTTGAATTTTTAAAATAATATATATAATGGAAATAATAGAAAAAAATATAACAAGAGGAGGTGAATTCATTATTAAAGAAACAAATTCTAAAGATGTGTTTACTCCTGAAGACTTTAATGAAGAACAATTAATGATGAAACAAGCTGTTAAAGACTTTATTGAAAAAGAAGTCATGCCTCACCGTGAAAGATTTGAAAATAAGGATTACCAATTGACCGAGGATACTATGAAAAAAGCCGGTAAATTAGGTTTTTTAGGTGTAGCGGTTCCTCAACAATATGGTGGAATGGGAATGGGTTTTGTTTCTACCATGTTAGTATGTGAAGCAATTTCAGGAGCGTGTGGATCTTTATCTACAGCATTTGGAGCACATACAGGAATTGGAACAATGCCTATAGTTCTTTACGGAAATGAAGAACAAAACAAAAAATATGTTCCAAAGCTTGCAAGTGGCGAAATATTTGGTTCTTATTGTTTAACTGAACCATCAGCAGGATCTGATGCAAATAGCGGTAAAACAAAAGCAGTTATATCGAAAGATGGTTCTCACTATAAAATTACAGGTCAAAAAATGTGGATATCAAATGCTGGATTTGCTAAATTATTCATTGTTTTTGCTAGAATTGAAAATGATAAAAATATAACTGGGTTTATAGTTCCACAAGATCCTAACAACGGAATCACATTAGGTCAGGAAGAAAAAAAATTAGGTATTCATTCATCTTCAACAAGACAGGTCTTTTTCAATGAAACAAAAGTTCCCGTTGAAAATATGTTATCTGAAAGAGGGAGTGGTTTTAAAATAGCTATGAATTCTTTGAATGTTGGAAGAATCAAATTAGCAGTTGCATGCCTAGACGCCCAAAAAAGAGTAACAACACTTGCAATTCAGTATGCTAATGAAAGAATTCAATTTAAAACTAAAATTATAGATTTTGAAGCTATAAAAGAAAAAATCGCTAATATGACAACAGATACTTACGTAGGCGAATCAGCAACCTACAGAGCTGCAAAAAATATTGAAGACCGAATTAAGATAAGACATGATAGTGGAAATAGTTTTCAAGAATCTGAATTAAAGGGAGTGGAAGAATACGTAATTGAATGTTCTATACTTAAAGTAGCTGTTAGTGAGGATATGCAGAACATAGCTGATGAGGGTATTCAAGTATTTGGTGGAATGGGATTTTCTGCGGACACTCCAATGGAAGGAGCGTGGAGAGATTGTAGAATAGGAAGAATATATGAGGGAACTAATGAAATAAACAGAATGTTAAGTGTTGGAATGCTGATTAAAAAAGCAATGAAAGGACACATTGACTTTATTAATCCAGCTACTGCTGTGGCAGATGAGTTAATGGGGATTCCATCCTTTGATATACCGGATTTATCGGAGCTTTTTTCTCAAGAAAAACTAATTATAACAAATCTTAAGAAGGTGTTTTTAATGTTAGCCGGTGCAGGGATAAAAAAGTTCGGTGAAAAACTTGAGGAACATCAACAAATGCTGTTAGCTGTTTCCGATATATTAATTGAAATTTATATGGTAGAATCTGCTCTTTTAAGAACTGAAAAAAATTGTAATAGATTTGGAGAAGAATCTCAAACTGAACAAATAGCTATGACTCAATTATATCTTTACAAAGCTGTAGATATTATTCAATCAAGAGGAAAAGAAGTAATAATCTCTTTTTCGACAGGAGATGAGCAAAAAGGATTACTTATGGGTCTTAAAAGATTTACTAAATATTATCAATATCCTAATGTCATCGAATTAAAAAATAAAATTGCTCAAAAACTTAAAGAAGAAAATCAATATTGTTTTTAAATTATCAATCAGTAATTTATTTTTATAAATTTATATATGAAAACATTAAAATTTATATCTTTTTTTCTTTTTATAAATCTTGCATTCACACAGGATAAAAAAGTTATATATGATATAATTAATGAAATCTCATCTGATAGAATTGAAAAAGATACAAATGAATTAGTTTCATTTGGAACTAGACATACATTAAGCGATACAATTTCAAATAATAGAGGAATTGGGGCAGCCAGAAGGTGGATAAAGTTAACTTTTGAAGAAATATCAATTAAATGTGATAATTGTTTAGAGGTTATTTATCAAAAAAATTATTTTCCCAAAAACAATAGAAGATTAGTTAAAGATGTATGGATAAATAATGTTTTGGCAATTCAAAAAGGATATAAATATCCCAATAGATATATAATTATGAGTGGAGACATAGACAGCAGAGTTTCTAATCCAAATGACTTTGAATCTGATTCACCCGGAGCAAATGACAATGCTTCTGGAATGGCAGGAGTTATTGAAGTATCTAGGGTCCTAAGTAAATATAAATTTGAAAATAGTATTATTTATGCAGGGTTATCTGGTGAAGAACAAGGCTTGTATGGTGGAATTGGATTAGCGGAACATGCAAAAAAAAATGAATGGGATATTATTGGAGTTTTAAATAATGATATGATTGGAAATATTGAAGGAGTTGATGGAGTAATAGATAATTATACTTTTAGAATTTTTTCAGAACCCACACCAGCAAATGAATCAGAAAGATCAAGAAATAAAAGAAGGTTTTATGGTGGAGAAGTTGACGGAAATTCCAGACAACTAGCTAGATACATACACACTCAAGTAAAATTATTTATGCCAGAATTAAATCCAATGATGATCTATAGATTAGATAGATTTGGAAGAGGAGGCCACCATAGACCTTTTAATGACTTAGGATATGCAGGAGTTAGAATAATGGAAGCTCATGAAAATTATAATCGTCAGCATCAAGATATAAGATTAGAAAATGGAATTGAATACGGAGATGTAATTTCTGGCGTAAACTTTAACTATGCAAAAAAATTGACTGCTGTAAATGCAATTAATTTAGCTTCTCTGGCATGGAGTGCTTCAGCACCTAAAAATGTTAAAATTGGTGGAATTGTTGAGCCCTCTACAAAGCTAAAATGGGATCCCTCAGACGATGAAAATATTATTGGTTATAAAATTCATTGGAGAAAAACAACTTCTCCATATTGGGAAAATAGTAGGTTAGTTGGAAAAGTGAATAATTACACTTTAGATGGAATTGTTATAGACAACTATTTATTTGGTGTATCTAGTATTAGTGAAAAAGGATTTGAAAGCGTGGTAGTTTTTCCTAATGATATTTTTTAATAAATTAGTTTTTAATAATTTTTATAAAACTATCCCTGTCAGTGTCACCCTCTGTGTTAAAAAGCAAAATACGAGACTTTTGATTCAATCCTATGTGCTTTTTTAAATCATTTGCTTTCTTATCATTTAAACATTTTATTAAACCTGCTAAACCAGCTGCTCCAGATTCACCAGAAATTATTTGAAAATCTTTTTTATCAGGATTATAAAGTAGTCTCATTGAAGACATAACTTCATTATCTACAATTTTAATAACCCCATCACATCCATTTTTAATTATACTCCACGCAGATTTTGAAGGAATACCACAGTTTAACCCTGCCATTATTGTATTTAAACTTCCCCTAGGTGAAACTCTTTTACCGCTTTTAAAAGATTCAAAAACTCCGCAAGATTCATCTGGTTCTACTAAAATTATTTTAGGTCTATTTTTTTTGTAACGATTTAAATAATACCATATGCATGATGCCGCCCATGAACCTACTCCACATTGTAAAAAAACAATATCAAAGTTTGGTTTATTCAACTTATTAATTTCATTCTCCATCTCAATAAGGTGCGTTAAATAACCAGACATTATATATGCCGGAATAAGCTCATAATTATTCCAAGATGTATCTTGAACAAGTTCCCAATTCATCTTTTTAGAAATATCAAAAGCATATTTACAAGTGTTTTCATAATTTAAATCTAACTTTTTGACTGTAGCTCCATGTTTAGAAATAGCATCAATACGCAAATCAGATGTGCTCTTTGGTACAAAAACTACACATTTTTTGTTATACTTTTCAGCAGACCATGCTAAAGCTCTACCATGATTACCATCTGTTGCTGTACAAAAAACAGATACTGAAGGGTCATTTATTAAAATTTGATTAACTGCATATGAAGCTCCCAATACTTTGAATGCATTTAATCCAAATCTTGTAGACTCATCTTTGATATATAAATTAGAAATTTTTAAAAATTTTGAAAGTCCTGATAATTCAACTAAAGAAGATTTATTATATTCTTTTAATGATTGATGAAAAAAAAATGAGTTACTATTTTTTAGAATTTTATTTGTAAAATTATCATCTAAAGTATTATTGGGATTATTAAGAAAAAAATCACTCATAAAAAAATTAATCTAAACGAAAACCTTGTTTTTTCATCCAATCATCGTTATATATTTTACCAATATATCTACTGCCAGAATCATGAATTAAAACTACAACTACATCTTCTTTTTTAAAATGTTTTTTTAGCTGTAAAAGTCCTTTAACTGCGGCTCCACATGAATTTCCGGCAAATATACCCTCTTCTCTAGCTAACTTTCTAGTGTAAATTGCCGCATCCTCGTCTGTGACTTTCTCGAAAGCATCTATTAAATTAAAATTAACATTTTTGGGTAAAATATCTTCTCCGATTCCTTCAGTTGAATAAGGATATATTTCATTTTCGTCAAAAATGCCAGTTTCATGATATTTTTTAAAAACAGATCCATATGTATCTATTCCCCAAACTTTAATATTTGGATTTTTTTCTTTTAAAAATTTTGATACTCCTGAAATTGTACCACCTGTACCAACACCAACAACAAAATGAGTTATTTTCCCATCAGTTTGAGACCAAATTTCAGGCCCAGTAGATTCATAATGAGCAATAGTGTTGGAAGGATTATCATATTGATTTACATACCAAGCATTAGGCATTTCTTCACCAATTCTTTTGGAAGTTGAATAATATGATTTTGGATCCTCTGGTTTTACATTAGTTGGACAAACAATTACTTTCGCTCCAACCGCTCTTAAAACATCAAACTTTTCCTTAGACTGTTTGTCAGTTGATACACATATAAGTTTATAACCCTTAACTATAGCTGCTAGTGCCAAACCCATTCCAGTATTTCCAGAAGTTCCCTCAACAATTGTACCTCCTGGTCTTAATCTTCCATCATTTTCCGCATCTTCAATCATTTTTAATGCCATTCTATCCTTAACAGAATTCCCAGGATTAAAGTATTCTACCTTAGCAAGTACTAAAGCATCTATCCCTTTAGTTATTTTATTTAATTTAATTAGGGGTGTATTTCCTATTGTATCTAATATATTTTTAGAATATTTCATTTTTAAATTTAAAAACAAAGTTAAACTTTAAGATTTTTAAACTAGAGTTTACTCGGTAATTTATTAATTAATTTTTAAAGATTCAGTTGGAGATATTCGCTCAATTACATAGGAAGGTATTATTAACATTAATGAACAAAAAAGTAAAACACCTAAGTTTAAAGTTAAAATATTAATAAAATCTAAATCAAGAGGAACTACAGAAACGTAATAAGTTTCGGGATTTAGTTTAATATAGCCTGTTAATTTTTGAAAAAATATAAGACCTAGACCTATAATATTCCCAAGAAAAAGACCAATTGATATCAAAAAAACTCCGTTTGACAGAAAAATATATCTTATACTGTCTTGTCTGGTTCCCATAACTCTTAAAATACCTATTAGTTTTGTTTTTTCTAAAATAGTTACTAATAAGGCAGTAATCATATTTATTCCTCCTACCAATATCATAATTACGATGATAATAAATATATTCATATCAAATAATGCAATCCAATTAAAAATATCTGGAAATTTGTCAGCAATACTAATCACATCTAAATCAGATGGAGTATTCTTATACAATTGATTTGAAATTTTAGAAATAGCATCAAAATCTTTGATAAATATTTCAAAACTTCCAATTTGATTTAAGTCCCAATTATTCATTATTTGAATATGCCTAATATCGCCCAAAAAATATGTTTGATCAAACTCAATTAATCCGGAATTAAATATTCCGACGACTTTAAAATTTCTTTCATTTGGAAGCGAATAGCCTTTTTTAAAAAAAGTGGTATTAAATTTTTCACCTAAGTTAATAGACAATCTTTTAGACAAGTATTCTGAAATAATTACCTCATTATTTATTTCTTTAGTTATAGAGGGAAGTCTACCTTGGACTATGTTTTTAGAAAATTCTGAATAGTTAAAGTCTTTATTTATTCCTTTAAACACGACACCTTCAAATGTGGATTCTGTTGTTATAATAGCTGATTTATATGCGACTGTTTGTATATGGTAAATATTAGGATTTTTATTATTGTAAAAATCATGATTAATTGAAATTGGTTTTAAAGAAGATTGAGAAGAATTATTTTGAAAATTTGAAATAGAAATATGCCCAAAAAAAGAGGACATTTTATTTTGTATAGTTTTTTGAAGACCTTTTCCAGACGATATAGAGATCATCATCATTACCAACCCTAGTGTTATTGATAAAATTGATATTTTTATTATTGGGGCAGATATAGTATTTTTATATGGTCTGGTCCTTATAATTCGGGATGCAATAAATGATTCAAATCTCATAATAAATGAAATCTAATATAATTATAATCAAAAGTACCTTTTTTTTGATTTTAATAACCTTTAGCTTTTTATCTTTTTCACAAAATAATGATAAATTAATTTTTGGTGCTAATAGGACTGAGCTGTTTTTAGATGAAATAAAAGGATTAAATATTGCTATTGTTGCAAATCTTACTTCCACAATAAATTCGAGTAACAGTTCAATTCATCTAATAGATTCTTTATTAAAATTAAATATTAAAATTAAAAAAGTGTTTTCCCCAGAACATGGATTTAGAGGTATTGCAGATGCAGGCGAAAAAGTGGAGGATGGAATTGATATAAAAACTGGCCTTCCCATTATTTCATTGCATGGCATCAATAAAAAACCAACAAAAGAACAAATGAAAGATGTTGATGTTTTTATTTTTGATATTCAAGATGTAGGAGCTAGATTCTATACCTATATTTCAACACTTCATTATGTTATGGAAGCTGTAGCGGAAAATAACAAAAAATTAATAATTCTAGATAGACCTAATCCAAATGGACATTATATAGATGGACCTGTTTTAGAAAATAAATTTAAAAGTTTTGTTGGCATGCACCCTGTACCAATTGTCCATGGCATGACAATTGGCGAATTTGGAATAATGATTAATAATGAAAGTTGGTTGAAAAATAAAATTAAATGTAATTTAAAAGTTGTTCCTATTAAAAATTATAATAGAAATATAATTTATGAATTACCTATAAAACCATCCCCCAACCTTCCAAACAAAAAATCTATCAATTTATACCCTAGCTTATGCCTTTTTGAACAAACAACAATTAGTATTGGAAGAGGAACCAATAAGCAATTCCAAATAATTGGGAACCCAAACTGGGATAAAACTAATTTTAAATTTATACCTAAATCAATGTCTGGAGCAAAATATCCAAAATATTTAAATGAAGTATGCAATGGAATTGATTTAAGAAAAAATAGTTTACTAAATGAAATCAATTTAGATTGGTTAATAAATGCTTACAATAAATCCAAAAACAAATCTGTTTTTTTTAAAAGTGGGTTCAATAAATTAGCTGGAAACGAAAAACTTCAGCAACAAATTATTGATGGACTTGATCAGAATGAAATTAAACAAAGTTGGAAAAATGGAATTGAGCAATTTAAAACCATTAGATCAAAATATCTTTTATATAATTAAATTACTAGGGAATATTTAAATATTTATGCGTTTGTAATGAAATTTTCCATTTAGTATTTTTCATTACATAATCTACAATTATAGGAATCATATGGTCTCTTTTTTCCCATTCAGGTTGCAAATAAAGCAAACACTTTTTAGATACTTTTTTAGCTTGCTCCTCAGCATATTTTAAATCATGTTTATTAAAAACAATTATTTTTAATTCATTAGCTTTCTCATAAACTTCATTAATAGGACTTTTTCTTTTCTTTGGGGACAAACATATCCAATCCCAAACACCAGTTAATTTATTGGATCCTGAGGTTTCTATATGTATTTTTAAATTATTTTCTTTTAATAGTTCTGTTAGCGGGTTCATATTCCACATTAAAGGTTCTCCTCCTGTAATAACAACCATTTTGCAGTATTTTTTTGCTTTTTGAACTATTTTTTGAATTGAATAAATTGGATGAAGATCTGAATCCCAACTTTCTTTTACATCACACCAATGACAACCAACATCGCATCCCGCGATTCTTATAAAATAAGCCGCCGAACCTTTATAAAAACCCTCTCCTTGAATCGTATAAAAAGATTCCATAATGGGTAGTTTTAATCCTTTAGTTAAATTTAAATCGACTTGATTTTGATTCATATTACAAATATATAGTATATAATTAATTAAGATTTAAAAGGAATTAGTACTTTTAATAAAGTTTTAAAAACAATGAAATATCTATTAACTGTTCTTACTTTATATTGTATTGGATGTTCCAATAATGCCAATTATTTAATTGAAAAAGGTAAAGTTGGAAAAATAAATTCTAAATCAATTATAAAAGAGATTGATTCATTATTTTCTAACGATTCTATTGTCAAAAGAATCGGAGAAGGAGATTATATGTTTGAAAGTGAAGACAAGTATTTAATTTATGATAATTCTAAAAATCACCTTTTAACTTTAATACCAAAACAGCAACATGATCTGAATGAAAAAATTGAAACTGTTCAAATTTTTAGTGAGAAATTTCAAACTTCCAAAGGAATAAACATTAATAGTTCATTTGGTGATGTTGATAAAAAACACAATATATCTAGTATTCAAAACACAATTGATAATATTGTTGTCTTTGTCGATGAAATTGATGCTTATTTTATAATAGACAAACAAAACCTTTCTTTAGACCTTAGAATTGGTACTGAAAAAAAAATTGAGGCAATAAATGTTCCTTCAAGTTCTAAAATCAAAAGATTTATGATTGGCTGGAATTAAATTATTTAAAAATGAACACACTTTCTCCATTTCATTTAGCTATTCCAGTTAATAACTTAGATAAATGTAGAGTTTTTTACAGAGATATATTGGAATTGAAAGAAGGTAGAAGTAGTGATAATTGGGTTGACTTTAATTTCTTTGGTCACCAACTTGTTATTCATTTTGATAAAAATAAAACTAGTTCAAAAAAAAGCAATCCGGTGGATGGAAAAGAAGTACCAGTACCACATTATGGAGTAGTATTAAAATGGAGTGAATTTCATGAGTTTTCTGAATCTCTTAAAAAGAAAAAAATAATATTTATTATAGAGCCTTATATAAGATTTGAAGGACAAGTTGGGGAGCAAGCTACCATGTTTTTTAAGGATCCATCTGGAAATGCTTTGGAATTCAAATCTTTTAAAGATCCTAATCAGATATTTGCTAAATAATTAAACTTTTAAACTTTTTGAAAGAAGAGTATTTTTTAATAGCATAGCAATTGTCATTGGACCTACTCCACCAGGAACTGGTGTTATATAACTTGCCTTTAACTTAACGGAATCAAAATCAACATCCCCTTTAATTACATATCCCTTTGGATGAGATTCATCTTTAACTCTTGTAATTCCTACATCAATTATAACAACTCCATTTTTAACCATATTAGATTTTATAAAATCTGGAACCCCTAAGGCAGAAATAATAATATCTGCTTTTTTAGTAAAATTTTCTAGATTATTAGTCCTACTATGAACTAGTGTAACAGTAGAGTTGCCAGGATTTTCTTTTCTACTCATTAAAATGCTTATTGGTCTACCCACTATATTACTTCTTCCAATAACCACCGTATTTTTTCCTGAGGTTTCAATTTTATATCTTTTTAAAAGTTCAATAATTCCATATGGAGTTGCTGATATGAACGTTTCCATATTTAAAGCCATTTTTCCAAAATTAGTAGGGTGAAAACCATCAACATCTTTATTTGGATTTACGGCCATTAAAATTTTATCTTCATCAATATGTTTTGGCAAGGGTAACTGAACAATAAAACCATCTATTTTGTCATTATTATTTAGTTCTTCTATTTTTGCTAATAAGCTTTTCTCTGTAATATCCTCTGATAACTTAATAAGTGTTGATTTAAATCCAACTTCTTTACAGGACCTAACCTTACTACCAACATAAGTTAAGCTAGCTCCATCGCTTCCAACTAAAACAGCAGCTAAGTGAGGAGCTCTTCCACCATTTTTAATAATTTTATCAACTTCATTTTTAATCTCTTCTTTTATTATTTTAGAGATCTTTTTACCATCTATAATTTTCATAATTGTTTATTTCATTCCTTGCATCATTTGCATTAATTTTCCAGAACCTCCTCCTTGCATCATTTTCATCATTTTAGACATTTGTTCAAATTGTTTTAGTAACCTGTTCAATTCTTGAACATCTAAACCGCTTCCATTGGATATTCTTTTTTTTCTGTTAATATCAATAATTTTTGGGTTGGATCTTTCTTTTGGTGTCATAGAATAAATTAGGGCTTCAATGTGTTTAAATGAATCTTCATCAACTTCATTATCTCCCATTGCTTTACTAGCTCCAGGGATCATATTAACCATATCTTTAAGATTACCCATTTGTTTTATTTTCTTAATTTGTTCTAAGAAATCATCTAAACCAAATTGACTTTTTGCAATTTTTTTATTTAAAATACGAGCCTGCTTTTCATCATATAAATCTTGTGCTCTTTCAACCAAAGAAACTACATCACCCATTCCTAAAATTCTATCTGCCATTCTTTCGGGATGAAAGACATCAATCGCATCCATTTTTTCACCTGTTCCAATAAACTTAATAGCCTTATCTACAACAGACTTAATTGATAGAGCTGCTCCTCCCCTTGTATCTCCATCAAGTTTTGTAAGTACTACACCATCAAAATTTAAAATATCATTAAATGTCTTAGCTGTATTAACCGCATCTTGTCCAGTCATTGAATCAACAACAAATAAAGTTTCACATGGATTAATTGATTGATGAATATCCTTTATTTCATTCATCATTTTTTCATCAATCGCTAACCTACCTGCAGTATCAATAATAACAAGATTCTTCCCGTTTTTCTTTGCATGTGCAACCGCATCAGAAGCAATTTTAGTTGCATTTTTTTCATTATCATCATAATATACCTCAACTCCAATTTGTTCACCAATAACTTTTAACTGTTCTATGGCTGCAGGTCTGTATATATCACAAGCTACCAAAAGAGGTTTTTTAGATTTCTTTTTCAACAAATAACTAGCAAGTTTACCACTAAAAGTTGTTTTTCCAGATCCCTGAAGACCAGACATTAAAATAACAGTAAATGAATTTGATAAATTAATCCCTGATGATTCACCACCCATAAGAGCAGTTAATTCGTCCTTGACAATCTTAACCATTAATTGACCAGGATTGAGAGTTGTAAGAACATTTTGACCTATTGCCTTTTTCTTAACATTAGTTGTAAACTCTTTTGCGGTTTTAAAATTCACATCTGCCTCTAGTAAAGCTCTTCTAACCTCCTTTAAAGTTTCTGCAACATTAATCTCAGTAATTTTACCCTGTCCCTTAAGGACTTTAAATGCTGAGCTGAGTTTATCTGTAAGGTTATTAAACATCATATTTAATTTAATACAAATCTAGTAATTTGTAAATATTAGCATCAAAATTTAAAACTTTTAATTACTCTTTATTTTAAAGATAACCAATGTATGAGGAAAGGTAATGGCGGCTAAAAATGAAAAAAATATGCTAATAAGTAAGTTTTGATAATCTTTAAGAAAATAATACATTAATAAGAGGCCTATTATTGATATTGTCCAATAAAGAAAAGAGCTTTTGAAATAATTTAAAAATGATGTCATGTTATTAGAGCCATATATATATTGTGATTGTTCAATAATCGAAGGAATACTATGCCAAAAAACAAAATATATTCCAAAGGATAATATCAAACTAGAATTATAAAAAATTATTGATAATAAAATCAAAAGAAAAGATTGAACAATAAATTGATCAGATAAATATCTAAAATTTAGGAAACTTAACAATAGTAATCCTCCTGTTGAAAAATATAACAGATAATCATAAAATTTTAAGTCTATATTTAATCCTGTAATATCGAATATAATTTCACCTACCTCAGTATTATTTAACCAAAAAAGCAAAGAGAAAAGAAATAGACCATAAATAAAATAAAATAATTCTAGTTTTTTTTCTTTTTTATCGATAAATATTGTCCACTGGTGTTCTCCAAAATGGTACGAACTAAACAAAACAAAAAATATCAATGCCAGTGAGGGTGTAAAATAAAAAAAAATTCCCGATGAAATAACCATAATTAGATATGGAATTAATAATGAAATAATGGAATCATTATTATTAATATTGATTTTCAAAAGTAAAAGATCATTTGCTCCATGAATTATTCCAAAAGACAAGATCCCACTGAATATCAATAAGTTCTGAACTAACTCATTAAGTATTAAACTGAGAAATAGACAAAAAACGGACGATAAAAGTATTAATTTAAACGAAAAGTTGTCAAAAATATGTGATTTTAACAGCATATTTAAAAAAAATTTATTTACAAATGTAGGGATTAAGAATTGTTTTTATATATTTGAGGATTAACAAAACAATTAATTATAATAATTATGGAAAATTTTTTAAACGTAATGTATTTTTTTGGTGATACACCTGCTGCAGATGATTTAGTAGGAATTACCTTTTGGATTGGAACTATGGCAATGATGGCAGCATCAGCTTTTTTCTTTCTATCATTAAATTCAGTAGATGCTAAATGGAGAAATTCTATTTTAGTTTCTGGATTGATTACTTTCATTGCTGCAGTTCACTACATGTACATGAGAGACGCTCACGCCGCTGGAGACAGTACAACAGTATTCAGATATGTTGACTGGATTCTTACTGTTCCTTTAATGTGTGTTGAATTTTATTTAATTCTTAAAGGAGCTGGTGCGACAACTAAACACTTAAAGCAATTAGTATTCCTTTCTACAGTAATGCTTGTTACAGGATTTGTAGGTGAAGCTGGATTAGGAAATGCTGCTATTTGGGGATTATTATCTGGT
>Ga0257106_1001165_pt1 | contig 13588 bp, 6 predicted proteins | sample LP_taG_3_FD_190177 | JGI IMG/M metagenome (GOLD analysis project Ga0257106, IMG submission 190177) | Marine microbial communities from Northeast Subartic Pacific Ocean, Canada - LP_J_2011_P26_10m | ecosystem: Environmental > Aquatic > Marine > Oceanic | place: Canada: Northeast Subartic Pacific...
GTCCACCAAATTGCGATTATTTGCTCCAATTCTAATGCGACACTTTGCAAACGTTAGAACGAATGTTGACTGTAATTGAAGCGTTTTCATTCGCATTTGTGAAGATGACGAGATATTCGGATTTAAGTATCCATCAGTGGTTTCACTTCCGAACCTTGAATCCGGTGGCTCGAGACTTTTTTCTAGAATAGGTAAAATTTTATTGCCGAAAGCCGTTAATGAGTCCAATGCGATACATTTCTGTGGCATTACTTCAACTACATCGTCTTTGGTGGAGCGTTGATATCGAACATATATCGATCTTCGAAGCTCATTCTTCAGTATTGGAGCGATTGAATCGGAGAAATTACGATCATCGTCTGAATTCGATATGTTCCGAAGAGTCTGCTGCCACCGTGATGACAATGGTGGCGCTGCCTCAGAAGACGAACTTATTTCGGAAGACAAAAGTTTATGATCTTCTCGCTGATATTTAACAATCGCATCACCGAGTGAGCTCGAGAAATTTACACCGATCGCATTCGCAATCGAAATCTTTAAGCTGTCCTCTAAACAAGTATTGTCCGTCATCATCGGCGCGCGATTGAAACGAGCACACACATCGAATGCTTCAATTATGGGTTCCCAAGATGCAACGCGAGGATTGAAGAACGCTACATCTATCTTTGTACTGGCAGAACCGTCTCTTGACATACCATTCTCATCGCTGCCTTCAACTCCACGAACTACGACCGCAACGTCATTTATGCCAAGAGCAATAAAAGGGTCGCGCTTACCGGGTTCGCACAAGGTGAGCGCGATTCTCGGCAAAGAAACTTGGATCGAAGTTTCGTCGCTAGATTTGATGGGTATATCACCATCACTTGAATCGCTCAAGATTACAGCTTCGTGCGAGACATTTTCGTAATTCTCTTCGATGAATTCCTCAGGAATTAAGGGAGTGCGAAGTTGTGCAGCAAATCTCGATCTCACATACTCTTTCTTTTCCGAAAGGATAAAAGTCCCGCAGCTGTTCTCTAATCTCCAGAATTTAAGTTGATCATCACCACCGTCATACGCGCAATCTAATATCTCGCACTCTTTCAGTACTTCTCGTCTGACAACTTTGCACCCAATCGTCACAACGTCAGGCATGCTATCAGTTTCTGTTGCGATGCATCCAAGACTTACGTATTCTTCACTGGGAGGTATTGGAGACCATATAAAACAATCGTTCGAGGGCGAACGCCACGCTAAATTGAATCCAATTGGTAAAGAGGTGACATCAGCTGTGTCACTGATTGAGTGTACTGGAGTTGCGGGTGCATCTGCATCTATGGAAAAGCACACGTCACCGAGAAAAGAAAATCCTTTCGGTGGCACTGGGCGCCAGAATTTCAAGTTCGTATGCCGAGAGGCGCTTATTGGCAGATAGGAATTGCACGCTGCGACCAAAGTAGACAATGCCACTTTCTTTTTGACGACGTCACTAAGTTGCGATATACAATTTCTCGCCACACGAAGACTCGTAGAATCAAAACTTGAACGCACATCAGAAGATACCAGCCGCACTTGATAGCCGTGCGCATCCTTTATAAATTTTACATCGAAATCGGTTGGTTCCAAGAAGCTCGTTTTAGGCAAAAACTTTGTTTTAGTGGGATCATTGGTGCTGCGGCAGAGATTTACGGTGACGCCGTTCACAAAGGCGTTCAATTCTGATCTGGTGCTTGATCTCGCAATCTCACTTGGCATTGACTTATAGTCAACCGATGCGTACAGTTGTACGGACAATGTATTTCTACCGGCATTGGTAGTTTTCGCTGTTTTCCCGCGGTTCATCGTGGTATCAGAGTCGAGAACCAAGAGCTCAACGTTTCTTGCTAGGATGGAACACGTTGTAACACACTCTGTAGCACTTGTTGTTTTCAACTCCTTCTGTGTTGGTACTTTCATAAAGTCTCTGGGTTCGTTGTCCTTGCGTTTCGCAAAGGTTGCATTATCATAGATTATATTCGAACGCGTACCAAGACTGATAAATCTTTCCACGTCGCCTTCAATAACAGCATTCCTAATCGTAAGCGTTCGAAAATTACCTACACAAATTAGTGACGACGAATGCTTCATCACAGAATGCGGTAAAACTATTTTTCTCCCGTTCCCATCCAAGGTACACCACAGAGGTGTGTGTAATCCGTCACACAAAATTCGTTTTGCTGGAGAGAGGGTTATAATCTCAGCATCGTCAACTTCACCTTCTTTTCTTGGAGCCAGGGATATTAAATCCTTGTTCGAGAAACTGATATCGTTCTTCAAACGCCGCTCGAGTATTTGTCGTCTCAACTCGTCATCTCTAAGATTAAAAAAGTACAAAACCTCTCTCAGAAATTGAGGATCAACTTTTAGACGGCAAGACTGTAGATTTACTCCAAGATCAAATTTATCGGCTCTAGATAGTAAATCCAGCGTTAAAAGCGTCAACGACCTATCAGCGTGGTCGATTACTTCTGCGACAGCTGGTTCAGTTCCGTCCCGTAAATCTCGGACACTCAGAACAGGCAAAGTCAAGTGAACACTGTACGCGTCTGCGTCATTTCGTAAAGTTTCGTAGGAAACCCAGAGGCGACTGAGTATTAGCCTCGCCAACGGCGATGCTCTCGCGTTGAGCCGTGCTGAATTGAACATGGACAAGCACACCTCCGGTAGATTCACCGTAATCACGCTACTGAGAGAAGGCGCAGTATCAATTTCGCTTTCTGCTGCACCGTTCTCTTTCGGAACTTCAATTTCCGCGTACTCAAAAAGTGGTTCCTGGACGAAACCCGTCTCGGAGAAATTTCCAGTCAAAACGGCAAGTAATATATTGTATTCGACGTCATCAAGTTCTACGGTGATCGCGCCATCCGCGCAGAGACGCATTTCTTTTGCGCACATTTTTTCCGTTGGATCCCAAGATGGAGATATCAAATCGAGACTGAAAACTTGAGCAGGATCATTGCTTTCGCCTTTTGCGCAAAATAACGCCGGGTAGGAGCCGCGCTCACCTTTCCCGTTCACCATAAACAACTCAAAGTCTTTTAACTGAATTGACATTGTATCCATCAACACAGCACCTCGAGTTAGATGACTATCGCCGTATTTCCATTGCAAACTGTTGCATACAGAAACATGTTTTGCATCAAGACTTAGTGCTTCCTGAGATGAAGTAGATTTTGGAACAACAATCTTGGCTTGGGATAGCGCTACATCGTACTTAAACGTAGAAGGTCGCGTTACCCCTCGCCGCACGATCTCTGCGTTTCTCTCATTTTCAGGAAGCTTATCGATTGGAATTGCATCGGCAAGTAATCCACCAACGCTACTTAATAGCTGCGAAAAGAAATGCATCAGAAAAGTAACTTTTGACTTCTTCAAGTTGAGAAGCAGATGTTGCTCGTGACCTGGAAAATTCCTGTGCGAACGATTGAAGGTGCGATATTCGAAGTATGACTTCTCTTGTCCAGCACGATCAAGCTCTAGATTTTCTTCTTTTTTAACCGAGACAAAGTATCTGTGCGGATGCGACTCGGATAACGTTTCATTCATTACGCTCAAGCTACCAAGGGTACCAAACACTTTCATAGGATTCAACCCTTTTTGTGTTAATATTGCGATATCTGCGTCATGGATTCCAATCGAAGCTACTGCTGGATTGTTGCCGTTTTTTGCGATATCTTCGGGTTCAACAAATGTTCTCAATGATAATTCTTTGAATCTAACTGCCAGACGAAATTTTATGGGAACATCCTCCTCTTCCTTTTCATCATCATCATCGTTATCGCAATCACTCGTACTGGTATTTTCTACTTCAGATTCTGACGGGGAAGTCCTATTAGAGGACATTACAAGCAATAGCTCATCGTGAAATCGAGAAACGGTTGCTATCGTTGGTCGGCGAACGCCCAGAAAACAAATATCTGAAGTAACTTCGAGCTGGCCGTAGCAATTCGTAAAGGTCGGTGAATCTGTACTTGTCCAGCTATCGTATCGCATTTTAACACCCTTGCTTTCGCCATTTCCCGGTAAATTTGAGAGCTGAATGAAATATCCTCCCGAAAGCACGTCGTAAATTTCTAATTTGCCCGCTTCGATGACGTAACTTTCGTCCATATTTGTCGACGTTTTTATTGTTTTTGCACTCGTGGCTACAATTTCAACAATCGCATGCTCCGATCTTGCGCACTCAAATTCGGATAACCTTTCGACTCCACCAAACAATACGCCATCCACAACGGTATTGTTGTCTTTGCACCCCATTTTTTGTCCCCATAAAGCAACCGAGGCTCGCGAAACATCAACAGATACACGCGACGAAATTATTCTACTTATTTTGCTTCCTTCGCTTCTTTTCGAACTTGTCGCTACCTCTGTCGAAGTACCATCATCTGTGCGAGAGTTAATTGCAACACGTTCTGTATCATGCGTTCTATCCTTTTCATCATATTGTTGACTCTTTTTAAAAGAGTTCACTATGTTATATATCATCGCTAGCCGACATGGTGAGAGTGTGAACGCTAGATCTGGGATGTCTGCTTTCGCAATCATTCCCGGATTTTGTTCATCAGACGACGCTGTATTACTTTTCAATTCATCGAATACTTCGAATCCACTCCCGGCAATCTGTAAATCGAGACTGATTTTTAGGGGTTTGAGGATGAAATAAGCTTCGAAATCATTTCGCGAACGATTCTCTTTTGCGCCCTGCAGTAAAATTTCATGTCTCTCTTGGACGTCGAATGTACCAGAGGCGATGTAAGCCGCGAGATTCTCTGCCTTCACCGTGAACGCGTTATACTTTGGATCACCTCGAACCCCACTGTTTGCGCTACCTTGATCGCATTCTGGATAGTTGGAAACTATAAATTTACCTAAATCCAAGACAATTTTTTTATCACAACTAATCGTCGTATTCCCCTCAGCCGACGACGGTACAAGCGCAATTTTAGGAGCATCGATAGAAATTTCAAACTTCATTCGATTCAATACACTAGACAAACCAGAAGCAGTACGCTTGGCGACATTACTAGTTGCATTCGCAATTTCTTCCGCAAAATCTCCGAGGACTTCTGAGGTAAGTTCGTCAGACGCTGGTTTTTCAAAGAATCCAGTGATTGAGTCGATGAAGCGCTTTTCAACGACTAAGAATGTCGGCGCAGCGATCACGACAGCTTTCGAATCGTAAAATTCCACATCGAATGGTGGATACTCTTCGTAAGACACGGAAAGTGCTCCATTTGAAGAAACTGTGGAGGATGTAATAGTGCCTTCGGCTTTCCTGTCAATGCCGGATTGTAATATTTTTGTTCCATTCGCATCAACCACCCAACCTAAAATATTAAGAAAACTCGTCGCATTTCCATTATTGTAAACACCCCTAGAAGCTCTGAGATCTAGCGCGACTGAACTGACAATATCGCGATTGTCATTTTCCGTTATCGCGATGAACATTTTCGATACGTTAAGAGAAACTGATAGATCTTTTCCTTTCCAGAAACTTTCAGCAGATTTTTGTTGAGACTCGATCGTCTTCACGTCAAACACTTCTTCGAGTTTTGTGAAATCATCGTCGCTAAACAATGAGCCCATTTGTTCGTTTCTCTCCTCCTTTTCTTCATCGTCCTTGAAAGCGCTACTTCTACTGCTATCACCACTAGTACCACTGCCACTACTAAAGTAACTACCAAACCACGCTGAAATCTTTCCCTTCTTTTTATGAGGAAGAACTTCTTTCGCGTAGTATCTCTTCGCGTCATGGACGGCTGCGAGAGCGATAGAATTTGAATTGGTATCATTCATGCGCTCTCTCTCGAGATGTGCGATGCATCGGAAGGTCATCGCTGCGTGATAAGATATTTTTGAGTCTATTTCGTATACTTCATCGAGAAGATCGTCATTGTCTGCGCCGCCCGGTTGATTATAAATCGTCAAAAACCGTCTTCTCTTTCGAGACAAGTCGACGATATCTTCCCATTTCAGGGCGCTAGCGAAAGCGCGCTGCCGCCGCTTTCGAATTTTCATTTGCGCGGCTAAAATAGCATACTTCCACCACAGTTGAGGATGTGTCCGTGGTGACTCCCCTTCAAAGAGATTCGGCCGCAAATGCTCCGTTTCACTTCTCAACTGATGGACTTTGAACGCTTCCAAAACTCGAGCTATATTGTGATATTGTGCACGTTTAAGACGTACGCCAGCAGTATCAACGTAACACTCCATGAGTTGACGAGGTGTTTCGCCATCGTCAAATCTCTCGTCTGCGCGTTTCGTATAGATGAACGAGCCAGAAATCGGTTGCAAAATTCGATTATATCTAAGAACGTCCTTCTCCTTTTCGTCGTCTTCGTCGTCTCGGAAAGCCGGCGTGAACACATTTAACCATTGCTGCATATCCTTTGCATTCGGATCTGGATTTTCCGTAAAAAACACATTTGGCACGCGCTGCTTCCTATTATTATCATTGCTAGTAGTCGTATTGTTAGTGTTCTTCTCTTCCTCTTCGCTATCAAAGTAAATCGAGAATCCATCCAACGTTAACTTTTTCCGAAATTCTGCAAACGACGCCGATTTTACGAAATCCGGATTCCCATTTTTATCAACCGTGTGCGCGCTGACGTTACGAATCGTCAACCCGGCGGCGAACGCGTGGTTTGGAGTTGTCACTTCATCTTCGTACCGAATGTGTATATTCTCTATCGAAATTTGTAAGTTTGCGAGTATAATTTTCGCATACTTTTGCACGAATCCTACGTCGTCTCCTCCGCCGTGCTCCCCTCCCCTAAATTCGCCGCCGCCGCCTGCCTCCTCGCGGTGCGTTGGATCGAACAAACGTTTCACGAGCCATAATCTCTCAGCGTTATCTAATCTCTCAACTTTCTCATCGTTCCTCTTCTTCCCATCTTCATCTTCTTCTTTCTCAACCGCCGCGTCGTCCTCCTTTTTATGCTCTTCTCTCCTCTCCTTCGCCCGCTTCGCGACTTCCTCCGCGCTCAACCGTCTCGCCGACGCGAACACCTCCGATATCGTCACCACCACGGGTTCCTTTCCTAACTTTGCCCACGGGATTTTTACCCTCAAACTCCCGACGACGCCTCGCGTGAGATCAATCGGTAAGTTCAACCGCTCGAACGCTTCCGGTTTCAGTTGTAACCGACGTAAAATCACGTCGCCGGAAAGTACGCTGATTTTCAAAGCCGTTTTATCTATGCCTCGTATGTACTCCCCGGCGGCGCGCTGCAGCAAATCCGCCACTTGCGTTTCGAACATTTTTGAATTCTTCTTCGAGTTGTGCGAGCAATAATAGTAGCAGTAGTTGTATCAGTAGTATCAGAGACTTCTTCGAGCAAAGTGTGGCGTGTTCTTTGCTTAATTAATTCTGCAGAGAAAAAAGTGCATGCATGCAAAAAAACAGTTCAATTTGAGATATTTTTTAGGGGTCTACGTCTATTAGGGGAAATCCTTTTCTCTCTGCTTCTTCAGAAGTTGTCGTGGAGAGCAATAGTAGTGCATAGTAGTAGTAGTAACAGAAGAAAGAAAGTGCAAACAGTCCAATTTGAGATATACTCCGTCTAGGGGAAATTCTTATTTTCTCTGCTTCAGAAGTTGTTTGTTGCGGAGAAGATGATGATGACGAGGACGACGACGAGAACAACAACAACCGTTTTCACCTCCTCGAGCACAAGAAGCGAACGAATAATAATAAAACGATTACGATTCAGACGACGAGCAAAAGTCGAAGAAGATAAAGAAGAAGAAGAAGTCTTTGACGAAATCCCTGTCCTTTCCGGCGAGCGTTTCTTACAGTTACACCGGGAGAAAAGCACTCCTGATGATGATGATGAAAATTGTTTACTCGCCATGTACTCGTCGCACGTTCGGGCCATCACGACAGATTCCGACTCGTTTGTGATGAAAGTGGACGACCACGGGTTTCATCGCGGGCACGCGGTGTTCGACACGGTTTCTATCGACGCGGAGACGAGAACGTTTCAAGATTTGGATTACCATTTGGACCGATTGCAAACGAGCGCGGAGATGGCGTTTCTAACCTTCCCGAAAGGATTGGAGAGTTTGGATTCGCTGGCGCGAATAGTGAAGGAGACCGTGTCGGCGGCGTTTGAGGAGAAAGAGAGAAGACAACGCGGGAGGAGTCCTTCCTCCTCTGATTGTTTTTCTTCAATGATGCAAGCTCGGTTCTATTTAACAGCCGGCGTCGGGGGATTTTCCCTATCCGCGAAGGAGTGCGCTGAAGGGAGCAATTTTTATTGCGTGGTTATCGAGCGGACGAAAGCAGAAACGACGAAAGCGTTGCGCGCTCGAACGACACCGATTGCGGTGAAGAATAAACCATTTTCGAATATTAAATCGACGAATTATTTACAAAATTGCATGATAACGACCGACGCGGAGATGCACGGATGTGATGTTGGAATATGGTTATCAAACGATGGGAAAGTTTTAGAAGGACCGAGCGCGAACGTGGCGTTTGTCGATGACCGGGGAATCTTTATAGCGCCGAAAGTTGACGACGTTCTCGACGGCGTAACGATGAGAAGATGTTTTGAATTCATCGAGAAAGGATTGTTGGCTGACGTCGGCGTCGTCGAATGCGAACGAAGAGATTGTAGCTTCCGAGAATTAGTTTTAGAGAGACGAGCGAAAGAGTGTATGATGATAGGTAGCGTCGTTCAATGCGTACCGATCGAGAAGTGGGACGACGTTGATATTGGTCGAGACGAAGGTGAAAACGGTCGAAATAAAGTCGCCGTTCGCCTGAAAGAACTCTTAGAAAAGGATGCGAGAGGTATTAGAGTATCGTAAATACGAGCAAATCATCATATTTTACAACAGCATTCATTCAGGTAGATCTTAAGAGCCGCGGTAGGTTCCGTACCCAAACGGATTCAAAAGTAAAGGAACGTGATAATGCTCTTTCGTTCTTCCCGAAAACACCGTAAATCTTATAGGACACTCCGGATAGAAACTCTTCTGCCCAGTCGTCATTCGCACGTACTCTTGCACGTGAAAAACAAGCTCGTAATCTCCAGCAAACAACGTATCATCCCCTCCCATTAAATCCGTCACCCTCCCGTCGGCGTCGGTGTACCCTTCCTTCGAAATCCAAGGCGCCGCCGAACTCCGGTTATTCAGAGTAACTTTAATACCTTCCGCCGGTTTCCCCAACGCCGTATCCAACACGTGCGTCGTGATTGGCGATTTTTTCTTCTCGCTATTCGCAGCGCTACTGCTAATTATCGTTTGCTCGTTCAATACCTTCACCCTCTTCTTCATCGAAGACGACGCTTTTCCGTTCCCGTCGCCGAAGCTCAAGTTTAGCTTCTTCAACCTCAGCTCCGTAATCTTCATCTGCTCTCTCGCCGCGACCATCATCTCCGCCCACGGACTGTTCTCCATCCTGTCCTTCACGTTCGCCAACACAAACTCCGCCGACACTCCCGTCGCGCATATGATAAAAATCCGTCCAAATTTTTGTTCGTACGCCACATTCATCTCCCCCAACTCTCGCAACGTCTCTTCCGTCGCCGTCGCCATCGCGTTCGATTGTTCTCCCATGGCCCAATCCCCACTCGATGATGGAAACTTCTCCTTCAACTTCACCGGATCGTCCCCGATTCTCGGATGCCCTCGAAACGCTTCTTCCCAATCTCTCGAAGGGTTCAAGTCGTACCATATTTCTCGCGCCGCGTGCACCAACGCCGGCATAGATTTTTGCATCATCTGTTTCGCTTTGACATCAGAATTCGACGACGAATTCGACGACGCACAACAGCAGTCGGCGAGTCGAGACGCGAACTCGGTCGAGGAGCAACACTGAGAAAAAAGACGGCAAAGTTCCTCGCGCGACAAGGAGTGAAAGTCTACCACTGAAGAAGACATGATGATGATGATGTGATGATGTGTGTGTTCGTGTTTATGCGCGGATTACTTTGATGTGATGTGAGGTTTTCCTTCTAAAACGTCGTCGTCGTTTCTTCGTCAAGACTTCCCCATTTGCTTCTTGAGCGCTCGCAACATGTCCTCGACGGATTCATCTTTCGCCGCCACTTTCTTATTCGCTTTATCATCATCACTCTTCGGCGGTATCGTCGCTTTACTACTTGCACTACTACTACTTTTACTATAACTGCTGCTTTCGCGACTCGCGCTCGAATTCCCGCCGCCGTTCGTACTGTCGTCGTTCCTCGTTTTCTTCGCCGCTTCTTCTCTGGCGTCGTCGTATTTTTGGAAATCTTTCCTCTCGTTCTCCTCTAAAAACTCCACAAACTCCTCGCCGAGCGTCTCCAACTCTTCCCATATGCTCTTCGGCTTGGACGGGTCCCTTCCTTTGCGTCTTTCGCGCTCTTCGAACTCTTTCTCCACGTCGCGGAAGAAATCTGAAAAGCCGTAAAACGTTTCTTCTTCCTCCGCTTTCTGCCGTTGTTGTTGTTTGGGTGGTCGCGCGTACGACGAAGACGACGAAGAAGAAGCGCTCGTCGTCGTCGTCCACGGTCTACTACTACTCCCATTGCCGCCATTCTTCTTCCAAAAAAGTCGTTTCCTATCGTACTCCTTTCTCAAACGATCGTCCGAGAGCGTGTTGTACGCTCGCTTGCACTTGTTAAACTCCTCCGAAGCGTTTGGTTTCTTGTTCCTATCCGGGTGCGTTTCCAACGCTCTCTTTCGAAAGGCGGTTTTGATATCTCTCTTGGTCAATGATTCGTACGGTTGAGAAAGGTTGAGAATCTCGTACAAGTCCTCTGAATCGTCGTCGAATGGAGCGTTCGAAGAAGAAGATGACGCCGCAGTCGTCGCGCTCCTCCTCCTTCCATCATCATCTTCAACCCCTAGGGAGACTAAACTCCGATGAATCGTCTCCGTTCTCATTCGGTCTCGCGTTCGAAAATATCTTCGTTCAAATCGTCTGTTAAAGGTGTTGGTGTTGTTTTTCTCGATGCGTGTAGCGTGAGCGTGCGCGTAAAGCGTTCTCGTCGTCGTCATCTCTCTAAACTTCGCAGTATCAGAGAACTTCTCTCTGTTGTCTTCTTTCGTTTTTGTACGGCATTGGCGTCATAAAAACGCGCATTTAAGAAGTAGTGTTGTACCATTTATTCATCTCTCTCACACACACACACTCTCTCTCTCTCTGTGTGTGTGTGTGTGTGTGCTGCTGCTTTTAAAATGAAACGAATTTCGCAAGATGACGACGACGTAAACGACGACGGAGAAGAAGACAACAACAACAACAAAGAAGAGAGAAAAAAACAGTTGAAAAGAACGACGGGGAATCAGATTGCGTCGGATTCGCATCTCGATTTAATCGCACTCGCGAGTCATCGGAGCATAACGCCGGTGTTTTTCGAAGAGTTGGGCGCATCAGCACCGGCAGGAGCAGCAGTTAAACCCGCAGGAGCAGTTAAAGCCGCGACTGTAACTCCAACAGATGATGCGAATACTAATAGGATACAGATTGTGACTTCGAAACCGAGAGTGCTGATTCTACACACCGGTGGAACTTTGGGGATGAGAAACGATAGTTTTGAAGAGGAAACGGCAACGGTAGGGGTGATGGAAGGCATCGTTGGACACGGCGCACTTTCGTCGCCGAAAGGAGGTACGAGTAATAACACCTCGGGGTTACCGTCACCGATGATGTCGTCGCAAGGGGGAGCGGTGATATCGGGAGAAGAACAGGTCGGCGCGTATCAGAGACGCGTGAAAAAAGGAACCGGAGGTAATTACGATAACAAATTAGGTCCGCGGTCTTTATTGACGGATATTTTGAGTGCGGTGCCGGAGCTCTCAGCGTTTGCAAAGTTACGAGTTCGTGTTTTGTTCAATAAAGACTCGTGCCAGATTGTTCCGAGCGACTGGGTGTTCATAGCGAAGGCGTTACACGAAGCTCGAGAGGAATACGATGCTTTCGTTTTGGTTCACGGAACAGATACGCTCGCGTACACGACTTCGGCTTTGTCGTTGATGTTGGCGAATTTCGGGAAACCAATCATCGTGACGGGAAGCCAACTCCCACTCGCCATGCCCAGGTCAGACGCTCGACAAAACCTCATCGATTCAGTCTCGTGCGCGACGGCCGGTTTTGTGCCTCCGTTCATTTCGGTGAACGAAGTTGCGGTTTGTTTTGGAGGGAAATTGATGAGAGGGAACCGGGTGAGGAAGGTGTCCGCGACTATTTATTCCGCGTTTAGTTCGCCGAGTTTCCCGGATTTGGCGCATCTCGGCGTCGGCATCGATTTCAATCCGCAGTTACTGCTAAACGTGAAAGAAAAAGAATACGCGCCGAGATTTAAAATAAACCCAAACGTCATTCGAATCTCAATCATTCCTGGATGCGACCCGAATAAAGCGTACGGGGATTTGTACGAAAGAGGCGTTCGAGGTATCGTCTTGGAGGCGTTTGGCGTCGGTAATATGCCCAACGACGAATTTTGGATTCCTTGGTTACGAGTTCAACGAAAGAAAGGACTCGCAGTGTATCTCTCTTCGCAGTGCGAGAGAGGCACTTTGCATCCAGAGTTGTACATGGCGGGATCGTTCGCTTTAGAAATGGGCGTAAAAGGTGGTCCCATGATGTCGCCCGAATGCGCCGTCGTGAAACTCATGCTCGCGCTGGCAAACGACGACGTTGATTTAACCGTCCCGCTCGCCGGCGAGTTGTAACTAGTGCGTGTATGTTTAATTATAGCGTATGTTTAATGACCATCTCATTCATATACTAGTAGTGTATAAAATATTATAAACGTTTCTTTCCCATCTTCTCCGCAGCTATCTGCAACGCGTCTCGAACTTCATCTTCTGGCGCAATCGCAAACAAACTCGCCGGGTACACGCTACTCCCCCATTTCGGATGCATCACAATCTTACAACACCCAACATTTGTGCACTCGTAGTTCAACAGCGTCACCAACGCGTCCACCTCCCCGTACACCCTCTGCGAGTCTCGATGTATCATCGATAACCCAGAACACGGGTCGATGTAGTCGCACCAAAAGTTCTTCTCTCTCAACACATTCGTCGCAATCTCCGCGAACTTCAAAAACCGTTCCAAGCATAAATCCTTCTCCTCGTCCACTCTTTCCCCGGTTTTGATGATATCCACCGCGGTTTTTTGGCACGTCGGGACGATGATCAATTTCTCCACCTTCTCGTCATCATCTTCGGTAAAATTGAACATCGCTTGCGCTTCCGATTTGTGCTTTTTCGGGCACAAGTGTAAGGAGTATTCCAGCTCCGCGTATGAATGAGTAGTATTCGTCTCTTCTTCATCTCCTTCTTCTCGAAGGCCGACGACGACGGTCGTGATGATGTTGTTTTCTGCCCCTGACATTTATTTCCCTATTTTTTATAGTTGTTTGTTCTCCTTCAAAAAAAAATGAGCTCTAGAGAGAAAAGACTTGAGTTTTTCCCGCCAAATAAAAATTCAAAACCTTCAGAAAAAACAACAACAACAACAACAACTGAATTAACTGAATGCGCGCGAGGGTATCGTCGTCTCAAATCGCGATGATGATGAGAGCAACAACAACAACAACAACAACAAGAACAACAACTGCCGCTCTGG
>Ga0257106_1001166_pt1 | contig 13583 bp, 7 predicted proteins | sample LP_taG_3_FD_190177 | JGI IMG/M metagenome (GOLD analysis project Ga0257106, IMG submission 190177) | Marine microbial communities from Northeast Subartic Pacific Ocean, Canada - LP_J_2011_P26_10m | ecosystem: Environmental > Aquatic > Marine > Oceanic | place: Canada: Northeast Subartic Pacific...
GCGAGACGGTTACCCCCACCGCTACTACGCGTACTACAGATGTTGCTCTTCATACCGCGGAAAAAATTGAAGCCATTCACGAGATTTCCATCGTTTGCGACCGGTGCGGTAAGGACAGCTTCAGAGTAGCCGGAGAATTAGAACGCCACAAAACGACTCAGTGTATCATAGCAAAGACGAGTGAGGTGATAATAAGTGACTCGCTGATTGAAACAGCAGTAACGACGACGACGACGTCCGAAAATGAAAATGAAGCCAAACAAGGTGAACGCGACGGCGATAACGTCGGTAAAATTATCGTCGCAAACGCCATCGCGAACATAATCTCGGAGGAAGGAGAAGCAAACGAAAAGCAGCAGCAAGATGATACGAGGGAAATCCGAGAAGAAGCTTTTGTTGAAAGATTGAGAGAACAAAATCTATCGAGAGAAGAGGTCAAGAACGAAGAATTGATTGACGAAGAAGAAGAACGCGGCAAAGAGGAAACAACTGTTTTTGTTGATGTAAATACCGCAGCTGATGTTCCGCGCAAAGGTTGCCAGTCGTCGTCGCACAAAAGCGAGAAAAGAAGAGAGTTACCGCTCGCGGAGATTTTGCATATAGCAAAAGATGGCTTTCCATTCACGAAGCATGCGTCATCGGGTAATATATCACCCCCATCTGTCGTCATTAGCGACAGCGTTCATGAGAACACAATCAACACCATCGAACCGGCAAATCTGGAACAAGAAGAACGACGCAGAAAAGCGCCTGTTTCTCCTCTGGATGAAAACAAAGAAGATAAAAAAAAAACGACTCTCGGGCCCGTCGATGAAAGAGTCCGATGAAAGAGTTCGAGAGATGAAAGAGTGGAGGACGGAAAACGTGCACGCTCTGCATCACGGATACTAAAAGAGGACTTGTAATAATAAAATCAAACAATGCGGCGCTTAAAAAGAACGTAGAGATATGTTCTTCAGCTTCTATAATTGTGTAAGTAGTTAAAAATCAATCTCAGGATCTGGATTTTGGACGCTTAACCCGCTCCTCGGCGTCGTCGGTAAACTCATTGGCGTTTCGTTTCCGTGCGTTGTCGCGTTCGTCGCGTTATCTTCCGTCATCCCAGATTGACTGTACGTCGACCCGGGACCGCCGGTCGATAAAGTCCTGTGCGGCGCTTTCCCGAGGCCGGTCGGGATATCCAAACTCTCTCTTTGCGACCCGGACTCGCTCGAAGGCTCTCCTTTTTCCTTCTTCTTTTTGTTGTTGTTGTTATTATTATTAGTATTATGACTACTACTATTCTCTTTGCTGTGCGCCGCATACGCCCCGCGTTGCCAACTCGTGATAAAATCCCCTCGACTGCCGTGCCCTGCGCCTCGACTTCCCGGCGGGCCTACGCTCCCGTCCCTCGTCGTACTCGTCCCGCTTCTCGTGCTCCTCGGAGAGGAACTCAAATACGCCGCCCTGGCGGAATACGTCGACGAATATCCATCTTCGCTTTGCTCCGAATCACTCGTCGCCGCAAGATTCCCGCCTTGTAAGCGATTCAGTTTACGTTCCAGCAGAACGTTTTGTTGCAACAACTTCTGTATCTGCGCTTGAAGCTTGTTCACGATATTCTCCTCCTCGGTTTCCAGCGAGTGTTCGATGGCGACTTTTTCCCGTCTCAGTTTCTCTCCCTCACCGTGTAATCTCTGTATTTTCTCTCTCAACCGTTCTCGCTCTTTCGCTAGCGTTTTCTTCTCCTTCGCGAGCTGATCCACTTGTCGTTGCAGCCGGTTCCCGACGAACTCCGTCTCGCTTTCCAACTGTCTCTCCAACGCAACTTTTTCCCTCATCACTTCGTCTAACTTATTCTGCAACGCGTTCGAGATGTGTTCCTCTTCCTGGTCTATTTGTACCAACAGTTTATTCTTCTCCAGGTTCATCGTTTCGATTTTTCGCATGAGTGCGTTTGCGATTAACTCTTCTTCCTTTTCCATCTCCGAGACGACTTTCGTCGTCTGCGCTTTAATCGCGACGTTCTCTTCGAGCAATTTCGCGTTTTTCTCTTTCTCGCTTCGTAACTCGACCGCGAGTTTTTCCAACTGCGCTTGGAGTTCAATCACGTCCACCATTTTTTATTATCTTATTATAGATATATAATCTCTCTCTGAGTAGTACGCTCGATTAAGAGTGCGTGTCTTTATAAAACCTCAGTAAGAGGAGTAGTAGTGTAGTATATTCGCTTTTGTTAAGAAAAGTGCGGAAAAGAGAGAAAAAATAACCCAAAAAATCATGCAGAGTCACGTGCAAATTTTTGTTCGAGAGAGAAAGAAGAGAAAGCACAGAAAGAGAGAGAGAGAGTTAAGTATACTTTTAAGAACACCTCTGAAAAGAATTTGAGCAGAGAATAATTGTGTTACGATGCGTCTTTAATAACGCGCAAACGCGAACACCAGCGCTATTTGTTTTATATAGTATTTATCACGATGTGGATTAAAATTTCTAGAAGCGCTATTATAATAACATGGTGGTGGTGGTTTTCATCGCGACGGTCTCCTGTTGTTATTGTTGTTGTTTGGATTGTTGTTGTTGTTTGGAGGTTGCGCGTTCGCTAAACCTTGCGCAAACGCTTGGAGGCCGAAAGCGAGGAGAGGCGCCAAATCGTCACCCCGAGTGTTCGGCGGCGGCAAAGTACTACTACTCGTCGCGCCCGCGTGACCTCCTAAAACTTCGCTTCGTCCTTCGCTAATCCCATCCGCGTCTTCGGCAAATACCGTTTGGCCTCTCGTGTTTCTCATTCTGTTTTCCATGACTTTTAGCATTGGTTTTATCGCTCGACCGAACGGCGTTGTTAAGACTTCGTTCGGTAGGTGGACGATGTGTTCAGGAATCTTCTTCCCGACTAAAAACTCGCAACACTCGTCCGAGAAGTTGTTGCAGTTGTGTTCCAACAAATTATACGTGCCAACGTTAAACCGTGGATGTATTTCGTCCAGAAACGTTTGGAATAACTCCTCGTCGACTTGCGTCTCGCCCATTTTTAAGATCTGTTTCGGAACGCCAAACTGCGTCTGCTTTGGAATTCCAACTTGCATTCCGTGGCCAAACCAGTACTCTTTCCCGAAAATATGGACGGACGTGTGCCACACGCCGTCGATTTTCTTCCCCAGGAGTTGTTCCGAAAGCGCAGAGGCTAAGCCGTCGCTGTTTTAATGAGATAATGCATGCAAAGAGAAGAGAGGTGTAAGTCTATCTAAAGAGAGAGAAGAAAACGAAACGTCGCGGAAAGTGAAAGCAAAGAAAGGCGCGCACCTCAAATCGTACACGAACAGTTCAACCGCCACAAACTTTGCGTTTGAAGAGGAGGTCATTTAGTAGTACTACGTGTGTGTGTATATATATGTGTGTATATATATCGCGTGCGTGTTATCGTGCGCGTTTATTAAAAGGTGTTTTTTAATGAGGAAAAGAAGAGAACTTTTCTCTCACATGTGACAAACGCAGACACATTCGCGCTCCTTTATTAAGCTCTTGTTGTGCACAGTTTCTGCACCTACAGTACATCTAAATCTAAATCGCTATCTAATAATGACTCTGCTATGTGTATATATATTGTCAATCAAAGTCTGCAAAATTTTCTTCTGCCATCGACGCCTAACGATGGTCGCGTAATAACGCGTTTAATAACGCAATAGTATTATTCTTTAAATTAATGGGAGACGTACTCGCTGTACCGGCTGAGTTTGAGTCTTTCGCGAGTGCACAGGCTCTCCCAATCCGCTACGCCCGGGGCTAACGCCTCCAACGCGAGCGCGAAGGAGAGGACGGGTTTGTCGCAGCCGCCGGCGCGCCTCGCGTGTTTGACGACGTTCCAAAACACCCTCGGCGACGCCATGGCCATTCTTTCCGGGGCTAAATTAACTCGATCTTGGTCGTTTTCGGCGACTATTTTAAGAAGCGCGATTAAAAACGGCAGAGGAATTTCCGGGAAGACGTCTTGGAGTTGCGATTTTTGGTGTTGCGTTTTCAGCGCCAGCTCTTTGGCGATTGCGTACGTCGCCAAAAGACGACCGGCTGGGTCGTTCGGTAACGGTTGAATCGAGTATTGGTTGTTCAGAACCGCGGCAACTTTTTGCCTGCCTTGCGTTTCAATCATTCTTTCGTCGATGGCGTTGCGTAACTCGTTGCGTAACTCGGTAGTTGCGCCGCCTTGCGTCGCTCGGAGTAAAACAGCTGCGGATTGGGCCATACCTTCGCGTTGGCGCGAAAGGAAATCATCGTTGTCGTCCCTGCCATCCGGATCGTCAAGCATGCGAGCGGAGGCTATTTCCGAATCGGGTAGAATACCGTTGAGTTTTCTTCGGAGCTTTGCATCCGCGACGTCGTCGCGAACGTCGTCGTTTTTCTGTTGCTTGCGCTTCTTGCTGTGGTTGTTTTTCGCCGCAATTGGTTCTGGCGGAGGTATTTCCTCAGCAGCGACGACGTTGGTGGCGGTCATTAACGTTTCTTCTTCTTTCTTTAGTGTCAACGATGCTTCGGTTTCAACGCTCACAAAGTCGCGATTTCGCACGCCGAGTAAGCCGATGGCGCATGTTTTCGGTAAATCTTCGCAGCTTCGCATCGGAAAGCCGCACTCGATGATTGGTTTTTCCTCCGCTCGGATGCCGGTCGCTTCCAAGCACATCCGCTGAAGTTCGGCAACAGTCGTGTTTTCTCTGTTTGGTAGTCGTAATTCGTAAATGCTGCTTCTGTTACATTTTACGCGCATTTTCCATTCGTCGCTCGCATCGGCTTTGGTGATATTCTTGTGAATGTTGTTGACGACGTTCACCGCTTCTTCTTGTTGAATTTGTATCGTCGACGCGAAGTCTTCCTCTTCCTTCTCCGAAAAGAAATTCTCCTCGTGTGATTTCGGTTCTGCATTTTCCTCGATATCTACCAGCGACAACTTCTCCAAAACGCGCCTCCCCGATCGATTTACTTCTTCCGTGAGACTGTTCTCCATCTTCTCCGCCGACTGGTCGTTTTCTTCGTCCTTCTTCTCGTAGTTGTCGCGGGAGCGTTTTTCCTTCTCCTCCTTCTCCCATTTAATAAACGCCGCTCTCGCTTCGAGCATCGTTTCTTCCGCCGTACCTCGCGCGACGAGCACTTCCACGTGCACGATGCTTTGCTGTCCCATTCGGTGCGCTCGAGAAATTACTTGTTCCTCTAAACTCACATTCTCCAAAGGTTCCATCAAAAAGACGCGATTGACAAAGGAAAGATCCAAACCTTCCGCCGCAGATCGATCTAATAGTAAAACTGGACAGTCCGGATCGTCTCTAAACTGAGACAAAGCGGCATCTTTCTGCTCACGACTGTATCCTTGTCTGGAGAGCGATTGAAGCGGTACTCGACCTTCCGTTAAACACACGTCGACGACGTGTAAATGCGTCTTGAACGAGCTAAAGACGACAATCTTTGGCAACTTTTTTGTAGCGTCGAAAGACGCGTCAACCTCGCGTCTTAAGATGGGCAACTCAATTAATCCTTTCATTCGCGTGTCCGTTCTGTACCCGTATCTTAAATAGGGAACTTGATTCGCTAAGTGCTCCAAGTCAGCCTCGCTGAAATTTTCGCGATTGGCGTGCACTTCCACCAGATGCTCTTTGACTATTCTCTCCGTAGCTTCGACGCTTTCCAACTGTGTCTTAGTGACTGCTACGTTTAACTCGCGCAAACGGCTAAGCAAAAAATCAGCCTTGGAACTCTCGTGCGAAGAGCGCTCGTCGTTCATGTTTACCGTCCAACCTCTTTGCACGTACGAGCATTGTAACTCGATGAGATCCTGAGGTACTGGCTGACACGGCATCGGGTTGTCCTCGCGAGGCGTCGCCTCTTGCATTTTGTACGGAATTCCACACTTTGCGCATCCGCGAGGTGCCGGACGACGAACTCTCTTCGCATCATCATCATTATCATCATCGTTGCCGCCTTTCATCATCGTGCTCTTATTTTGTACGCACTCGACGCACAAAACGTGCGCGCACGGCGTGACCATCGGTAAATACGCCAAAATGCCGCAAACATCGCACACAAACTCGTACCGTGTCATAGCGGGAATCACGCGATTAATCATGCCTTGAATTTTCACGGCATCCGTCATATTCAGCTTCGCTTTCAAGTGCGCGGATAGATCTTGTTCTGCTTCATCGATTTCGTCGTTTGAATACGTCAAAGGCATATCGCCGATGACGCATGCAGCTTCGCGCAAGTTCACCACCGTCTGTCTCGCTTCTTTCGCGTTCTTTGAGCTCAGTAAACTTTGCTCGTGGTTTGGGTCGAACCAATCCGCGAGCAACATCGATCGTTGCACGTGCGAAACCATACGGTTGTAGGATAACGCGTGCTCTTTCGTAAAAGGTACGGAATGTGTAATTTTCCGAACCGGAGGTAACCTTATGTGCGATTTACACGTGCGAATCATTATGCGCTGCAAAAGCTCGAGTAAAATTCGCGCCGCTTCTGATCGCGCATAAATCATCGCGACGGATTTATCCGTATCGTTTTCTTCCTTCTTCTTCTTATTGTTATTCACGTTCCTTTGCTCGAGAGGTCTTGAGACTAACGTGGCAAAAAGTCTCGCGTTGGCGTCGAAAGGCGATTGCTTCAGAAAGCCGAGCAAAGGTTGCAAGTGCGCGACGGTTGCTCCGCGAAACGTTGCAGGCGTTGGCGTACCAGTCATGAGCCATTTTGCGTGACTTTTCAAGTTTGTAATGACGTGAAACCTGTTCGATAACGCCAAAGATGCACCGATTTGGTGGCCTTCGTCTAAGACGATGCGATTGAAATGAATCTGAAAAAACGCGGAATCCTTGTTTCCAAACTGAGACGAAAGCGCGGATAATGGCAAGATAATTATATCCTTATCCGCGAGTTCTTCCTTCCACTCTTCCATCCTCCCGTTCGTTCTCCATTCGTCCGTTCTATACGTGTCGCATTCGCAAATGTTTTCGAGCTTTTGTACGTACGAGCCTAAACCGTAATAATTGTTCCGCTCGGCTCTTCTTTCCGAGTCGTGCGTTTGATTGTGAATGACGCCAATTCTAGGAATACCGTCTTCGCGCTTTCGAGAGCCACAACAATAGGCTATTTGCTCGAGCCAATGCGCAACAAGCGGCTGCGGAACGATAATCAGCGTCGTTTTCGCGAGATAAATTCTCTTGCCACCGATAATCGTCGGATTGTCCAATTTTTGCAACTGCGGCACTTTGAAGCCGCTCTCCTCTCTTTCGATTTCGAGCCAAGCATCGTGAAGAGCGCGCTTGTCGAGCACGAGTATATCACCGGGTTCTCTCCCATTTTTTTTTTCTTCTTTATCTTCTTGTTGTTGCTGCACCGCAGATAAAGATGGTGGACCAAACGCGTATCCAGATTGAGATTTTGAACTCGCTCGTCGAATGATGTTGAACGCGTCTAAAACCATCGGTTGATCGTCGTTTCTTCGGAACGGTGGAATGACGAGATACTTCTTCTCCGATATTTCGCCCGCGTTGCGCAGGACGAATTCAATCACATCACGCGTTGGTTCTTTGCCGCTTCTTGCGTGAGAGAGTTTGAACGATTGCATAAAAAATCGCGTGTTTCGTTTCAAGCTTTCCCGGCCATCGTCGTTGGCGACATCTTTTGTATTCTTGTTCGCGTTGCGATAATAATACCCAGGCGGCGAGGACCACGTCGAAGCGTCTTCATTGAAATATAAATCTTCGTAGTTTCTACCACGACCAGATTTATTTTCGTTGGTCGCGTACGAGGCGAGCGTCGGCAACGCACCAACGAGCATACCTTTTTTTTCGAGATTGGCGTAGAGACCTAGGGGTGTCGACGCGCTGCTTCGACGCGACCGGCGTAAATTTGAAGTTGGCGTTTTCGATGGTGCTACTAACTGGTTGCTCCGCTTTTTCTTTCCTGGTTGTTCGTGTTTCTTGCTGTTTATCTTTGCTTCAGATGATGGCGTTTTTGCGTCCTTGTCCTCTGCATCTTCTTCTTTTATATCTTCTTCTTCCTCGTCGGCGGCGTCGTCCGCTGGCGTTGCTACTTGTTCTTCTTGAAATACCGGTTCGTCTACGTAATACGGAACCTTTTCTTCCATGTTCTCTTTCTCTGGATGTTCAAATTTTATCGTTAAGCCTTTCGGTGGCGGCGCGTAGCTCCCTCGAGTCGCTAATATTAAAGCGCACACCGTGACGGTTTTACCTAACCCTGGCTCGTCGCACAGAGCGCCTCCGCAGGAATCGCTGAAATAGTTTGGCGGCGTTCTCGAAAGAATCCCGGTACTCGTTTGCATGTAAAACGGAAACTCCTCCCGGTTACCGTTTTCATCATCGTCATCATTAGAAGCGAACAATTCCACCCATCCTGGTTCTAAAACCACCCCCAACGAATCCCTTCGCTCTCGCATTCTCATCCACGCCAACGCCGCTCTCTGATGCGGATGCAACGTCAACTTCAATCCGGGCGACGTCTGATCCATCACCGCTCGAAACCCTTTCGAAACGCACTGTAACCGTCCCGTGGATTTAGCATCTAAATTCTTCACGATTCTCTCCAACGCCAACGCCGGTAAATCCCCAGGACACGGAAACCTCTCGTCAAATCGATCAATCGTCGGCAACTTGGAATCCTTCCGCGCTTCCGGTCGAAGCTTTTCCAGTTGCGATTTTAACGTATCGTGTTCTCCCGCGCCTCGGTGCATCTGACACCCAATCACGCCGCAGAAACTCTTCGTCTTTGTCTTCTTCTCTCGTTTTGCTTCTTCTTTTCCTTGTTTTTGTTTTTGTTCTCGTTGTTCTCGTTGGTCCAAAAAATGTGTCAACACGAATGCTAAAGATTTCGGAAACTTTGCAATCCCATCCTCTCGTCGTTTCTCCGCCTCTTCCTTCTCTTCCTCTTCCTCGTTTGCTTTAAAAAACAATCCTCGAGGAAGTTTCCCACGCACGGCGGCGACGAACAACTTCTTTGCTTCTTTTTCTTCTTCCTCTTCCGTTGTACCATTCACTTTCTCCACCAAACGAATCTCCACGACATCTCTCGAGAGTAAATCGAGCACGTGTTTCTCCAACACCGACGATAACACTCCTCCTCCTCCTTTTTCAATCTCCCACTCCCCTCTCGAATGCGCTTCCTCCGTGAGCAGCGCGTGTTGTTTCAACGCGCCTCCTCGAGAAGAATGAGAAGTACACGCGCGCACGTGGACGCGAAACTCGCCTCTGCTTCGCATTTTGAGAGTGACGAGAAAAAGAGGAAAAGAGACGATGGTCTTCAGTATACGAACACGAATGCGAATACAAAGGCACGCGAGCAACACCACCACCAGCAATAATAATAACACGAACACGAATAACGCGGGAGGATAATAATAGCAACACTAATACTAATAATGTTTTCGACGAAACTGATTCACCCGAACCAGGAAATCGAGTACGAAATCGCGCACTCCCCCGTGAGAGCGTTGAAACATTCCTACGGGGGCAACTTGAGAAGAGCGAAAAGTTTAGATTTACCTCGAGACGCGTTCGAGAGACGCGTGTCGGAGGAGAAATTTAGAAGTTTGAAAGAGCACTTGAAACGATTCGAGGAGGAGAACAACGAGGACGGGGAGGAAAAGGATGAGCATTCGTTATCTTCTGAAGATGACGACGAGGAGAGGAGAGACGAGGAGGAAGACGAGATATCGCTGGCGGGGAACGCGAGAAGAAGACTAAGGAGAAATAGTAGCAGGAAGAGCAGTAACAGAAGCGATGAACGACGCGATGGAAAACATCATCGACGAGCGCTGCAGACGAGTAGTAGTAGTAAGAGCAGAAGAAAAAAGTATCGCTTCCCTTTAGCCTCTCTGATCGATTTCCGTAAGCTTGGGAGGCACAAGCGGTACGCGGATTTAACCATGTCTCGACCGCTCATGCGAGGGTGGTTGCACTGTTTGTTAGCTTCAGTTGGGTACCCGATATTACTATACAACAATAAGTCGGAATGGTTTCGAGTGCACCCGAGAACCTTTTGGTTGATGATGTGCACGCTGGTGCCGTATACGTGTTCGACGTTTTTACACTTCATTCCGTGGAAATCGAGGTTCGCGCACGACGTCGCGTTGAGCGCAGATTTTCTCGGGATATCCTTCGGGTTCACCTCACACACGGTGTTATTCTCCGGGGATTTATTTCAAGGCACAGAAGCGCGCGTCGCTGTATGCGCGACGTCGATTCTTTTCTTCATGCAAATCCTCGCGTTTCGCCAAAAGCAAACGTGCGTGATGAAATACATGCGAAGAGAACGGTTCCTCATTTTCGCGTTAAACATCGTCTTGTTGATGATCACCGAGACGAAATACATACACGGCGTCAGTTGGAAAACAAACGTAGCTATTCAGTTTACGAGTAAATTCCTATCGCCTTTTTACTTTGTCTATTGCACTCGCATGGATTGTAAACGACGAAGCCCGATGACGATTCCGGGCGTTTGGTGCGCGCACGAAAATTGGCATCTCATGATCTTTGCAAACCATTTGATGCAAATATACGCCATGATTCGGTTAGTCGGGGATTATTGTCCAGAAAATAGAGCGTGTAGCGACGTTTTGAGTAGCTGGTAGAAAAGTAGAGTAAGATTTATACCGCGCGCGTTTTCATCAAGGAGTACAATTTTGTAGGTGATCATAATATAATTAAAAGGCAAGTCACGTCACGTAAAAACAGGACCTCGATATATTTTTATCTGACGAAAGCGAGTATACCTCCGTGCGCGTTTTTAAAAGTTCCGTGCCAGCCGTTGGCGTACGTTCCCGCATCGTTGCTACCGTTTTCTCCCCACATCATGTAAGCTCCAGAGTGCGAACCTCCTACGTAAGGATTAAAATCGGTTCGCGACGCGAGAGCGCGCTTCTTTTTTTTATAGTTTTTTTTATATTTTTCATCTTCTCTCGGTATCTACTTCGGCACACACGAGCTGGCCGGGCCAGTGATGGCATTGTTACACGCCTTTGTCTCTCGGGGGGCGTACTATTGACGATTTCGTGGTGGGTTTGAAACTCTCGTCACGTCGCAGTCTGAAGGTAACAGTGGTATCCATCTCGACTGTTGATTTTCCCTCCATCGAAAACATTTGAAGAGCTACACGGGGACGAACCGCCATTGCAATACGTCTGATAATTTTCACCATCTATACTTTGCGTACCTCCCCATTGATTGTTTTGGAATGTATTCGTCGATTCAACAACATAAGCGTTCCAATCCGTAACTAATCGACACTCAGGTGTATCCCAAATATCCCGAAGTACAACTTCGACAGCTAAACACCACGCGAATGCGTAACACTTTGCCTTACATCGGTCCAGAGCTTGTTCAGCATTAGTACCGCTCGTGTGAGGGTTCAAATCGTAATAGCCTATCGAGAATTTTATTGGGTAATTGCCATCAGATTGACGACACTCGCCTTCACCAAGATACGAGTAAGCAAGGATTAACCAAGTACTTTTAATCGTATCGCACGAACTCGCCGGACCGGTGACGGCGTCGGCGCACGCGAATTTCGCTTCAAACGCAGTCGCTCCGAGAAACATGTTAATCGTCCTTCAAAAACGCCGGGAACTTATCTCGCGCGATATTTGTTCCGATCCTCGACGTATCCACACTTTCCATCATACATCGTCGAAACATCTCTAACTTTACGTCATCGCTTCCAAGGGAACGCAGATAATTTGCCGCAAACTTGTAGCCGCCATAGTTTTTCTTGTTGGCTTCAACTAGAACAACGTCCTTGATCGCTTCAAATACATTGTCTTCCATCCTATCGAACACACTCTTGCGCGCAGTTACGGACGCACCAAGCGGCGATAAAGACGCGCTCGATTCGTGTTGTTTCGATAATGCAAATTTTGACAATGCAACAAGTTGTGATCCGAATCCGCTAATACGACAGACGTTGTGTGTAAACACTGTTGTAAATTCGCCGCGAGCGGCTTTTTCGTGCAATCAACGCGAGAAGCGAATGCTTTGAATAAACGCAATCGCAGAGTGCATAACTGCGCGATTTGCGTCAAAGGCACTCGAAACGAAATCCAATCGTCGACGTTTAAAAGAGCCGATGGTACGCCTGGTTTCGGAAACGACTCGCCGGTGAGCGGATCGACTACCGGAGGATCGGCTTCAACTTTTACCGTATTTGCAATCAAAACTAAACTCGTTCCCGATATCAGCGTTGAATCTCTCACGTACATGTTCGATTCGTTTCGCGTGATCTCTTCAAAACACGCCAACGTTGTTGTTGACAACGAAGTGTTCTCCAATTCGTCTTGCGAAAATTCAAACCGCGCGTTCACCGAGCCTGGATGAATTCGTACGCGTTCACCTTTCAAAGCGACGGAGGAGGTGGTGGGGGTGAAGGCACGACAAACCCAGAAATCTCCCATTCCCATAAGCCGTTGTAGTTTTTGTTCGGTGAGTTCGGGTGCGGATACACGGTTATTCGAAACCACGCCGAAAACGCTGGATCAAAACTGATTTCAATTTCCTCTAGCGAAACGTACGTGACATCGGTTGCAAAACCAGCAGAGCTCGGGTTTGAAACACCAACGAAAGCACTTCCATCCCAGTACTCGATTGTGATATCGCCTTCAAAATGTTTCCCTCCCGGCTGAGTAAACTTCATCGACGTCACCAACTTGCTACCGGAAGCGAAATTGTACGTCCATTTTGAAGTCGGACCTGAATTGGTGTGTGCCCCATGACCCCAATCCGATATTGAAGCGTCGAATAAGTTTGAGGGACCACGAGCTGACCATTCACTAGTATAAAAATTCCATGCGTACACGCGATCGCCGTTGCTTAGTTCAGAATAAGCGTTTGGCAAATCGTCGCCAGATTGGACGACGAATCCATCCGCAGTGCTGTAGGAAATTTCCAGCTGATTATTGAGCGGATCGTTATTTGACAGCGAGGAGGGGACTGGCGGAGGACTCGGTGGTGGAGGAGGTGATGGTGGTGGTGGAGCTTTGAACACGTATACAGATCCAGAATTTGATCCGTTATTGTCGTCATAAAACGCCCCAATCAATGCCGTGTTGCCGTCCAAAGATACGGAGACACCAAAACTATCACCAGCAGCTGCATCGTTCGCGTAGATTTTACTCTGTTGCGCAAACGTCCCGTCAGCGCTCGAACGCGTAAAAATATAAACAGATCCAGAATTAGATACACCGTTATCGTCGTCGAGAACTGAACCAATCAATGCCGTGTCGCCGTACAAAGATAAGGAAACACCAAAACTATCAGAAGCAGCCGCATCGTTCGCGTGAAGTTTACTCTGTTGCGTAAACGTCCCGTCAGCGCTCGAACGCGTAAAAATATAAACAGATCCAGAATCAGATACACCGTTATCGTCGTCTTCGAACGCCCCAATCAATGCCGTGTCGCCGTACAAAGATACGGAGATACCAAAACCATCAGAAGCAGCCGCATCGTTCGCGTAGATTTTACTCTGTTGCGCAAACGTCCCGTCAGCGCTCGAACGCGTAAAAATATAAACAGATCCAGAATTAGATACACCGTTATCGTCGTCGAGAACTGAACCAATCAATGCCG
>Ga0257106_1001167_pt1 | contig 13580 bp, 8 predicted proteins | sample LP_taG_3_FD_190177 | JGI IMG/M metagenome (GOLD analysis project Ga0257106, IMG submission 190177) | Marine microbial communities from Northeast Subartic Pacific Ocean, Canada - LP_J_2011_P26_10m | ecosystem: Environmental > Aquatic > Marine > Oceanic | place: Canada: Northeast Subartic Pacific...
GGCGCCCGCGCCCGCGACGACGAAGACGAAGATGGCCGCGGGCGTCCTCGCGTTCCTCCGGCGCCCGCCGCCCGCGCGGTCCGCGACGGCGCGGCTCCGGCTGCGGACGACGTCCTTGGAATACGACCTGTCGCGCGCCGCGCTCATGGACTCGGGCGACGCGCCGACGACGGTGTCCCGGAGCCGCGCGGACCGGTCCCAGCTCTACGACGACCGCGAGCTCGGCGCGCCCCTGCCCGCGCCGCTCGCGCGGGCCGTCGGCGAGGCGCTGGGCCGCGGCGCGACGAAGAAGAAGAAGGGCAAGAAGCGCGCGCCGGCCGACGCCGCCGCCGCGCCCGTTTCCCTGAAAGCGCCCGCGCGGAGCGACGACATCTTCGAGGACGCGGGCGCCGACTACGCCCCCGGCCTCGCGACGCGGTCCGGCGACGGCGACGGCCTCTCGCTCCGCGAGCGCGCCGAGGCGTCGCGCCGCGCCGCGGCCATGGTCGACGACGACGACGACGCCGCCGCCGAGGCGGCGCCCGCGGCCGCGCCCCCCGCGCGGCCCGCGAAGACCGACGACGGCGACGACGACGACGACTTCGACGCCGCGGCCGCGCCGCCCCAACAGCAACAGTCCGCGGTGCGGCCGACGCCCGCCGGCGGCAACCGCCGCGAGCGGCGCAAGGCCAAGACCGGCGGCGTCGTCCACCGCGACCCCATCATGGGCACGGCCACGGTCGCCGCGCCCAAGCTGTCGCGCAACTTCGACGGCACGGACGGCGGCTACGGCGAGGCGACGCTCTACGACTCCGACGACGAGACCTACGCCATGACGAAGAAGCGCGAGGCCGCCGCGGACCACGAGGCCGCCGCGTACCGGTCCAAGAAGAAGAAGACCGCCGGGAGCGACGACGATTAAGACCAGCTAGTCTAGCCGGCGACGGCCAGATTCGCCGCCAGGTTCGCGAGAGCGACGACGATTAAGACTCGCTAGTCTAGCCGGCGACGGCCACGTAACCGTCGTCGCTCCCCTAGCCGGCGACGGCCAGATTCGCCGCCAGGTTCGCGGCGAGCGACGACGATTAAGACTACTAGTCTAGCCGGCGACGGCCACGTAACCGTCGTCGCTCCCCTATCCGGCGACGGCCAGATTCGCCGCCAGGTTCGCGGCGAGCACCGCGGCGCCCGGCTGCGAGTCCGGGCCGCCGACGCCGTCGACGTGGCGCCGCACCCAGGGCGGCCGCGCCACGTCCAGGCCCCGGAGCACGCGCGCGAGGCTGTGCTGGCGGAGCTCGACGTGGTCCAGCGCCGTCTTCAGCGCGCGGGCCGCCGCGGTTTCCAGCGCGCCGTCCGCGTCCGTGAATTCCCGGAGCGCCGCGACGAAGGGCTCCGCGGCGCGCGCGACGTCCGCGGGCGTCGCCGGCGCGAAGGGCGCGACGGGCGTGCCGCTTCGTAGCGCCGCCCGCTCGCCGTCGGACAGGCCCTCGAAGGCCGCGACGACGTCGCGGCCGTCCGCGCACGCGAAGGTCTTCTGGACGTGGATGTCCATGAGCAGGGGGCAGGGGAGCACCTGGCCCGTGACGTTCGACTCCCGCAGACCGGCGAGGTTCGTCGACAGCACGGGGATGCCCCGGAGCGCCGCCTCGACGGCCACCAAGCCAAAGGGCTCGGGCCAGACCGACGGCGCGAGCAGCACCCGCGTGCGTCGCCAGACCTGGGCGTCCATGCGCTCCGAGGGCACGCCGCTCGCGAAGACGACGTTCGGCAGCCGCTTCAGCGCCTGGATCTCCGCCTCGGAGTCGCGCGTCCATCGCGTCGACACGCAGAGGAACGGCACGTCCGGGCAGCGCCGCGCGAGCTCGGCGACGATCGCCGCGCCCTTGGCCGCGCAGGGGCTGATGAGCGTGGCAAATAAGTTCGTGGGCCCGTCGCTCTCGGAGCCCGTCGCGCGGTGCAGCTCGCGGCAGATCTCCGCGGTCAAGGGTTGGCCTCCGAAGCTCGGCGCGCCCTTCACATCATAGACCGGCAGCGTCCGCCCGCCGTAGGCCGCGTAGTCCGCGCCGTAGCAGACGACGGCCTTCTGGCCCTTTTCGCCGTGCTTGACGACGGCGCGCTTCACGTAGGCGGACGTGCAGAGCAGCGTGCACCGCCGGAAGTCGTGGGACGACTGGGCGCACTCCTCCGCGACGACCGGGTCGGTCTTCGCCGCCGTCACGCAGGGCGGCCAGGGGCCCCAGGGCAGGGAGTGCTGGTCGTGGACCGGGCAGCACTTGTGCCGCGCGGGCACGTGCTCGATGGCGAATTTCAGGTGCTCCATCTGCGTCGCGATGACGACATCGTAGACCTCGTTCATGAGGCCGAGCCGGCGCGCGGCCGGCGACAGGGCGACGTCGTCCTCGGAGTCGGAGCCGGCGGACTTCTTGAAGATGTCGTAGGCCGCGTCCTCCTCCGACGCCGTCGCCGCGGTGACGACGTCCGGATGCTTTTGCCACAGCGCGTCCAACGCCTTCATGAGCCCCTGCTTCGGCCCGCGCAGCACCTTGATGCCCTCCCAGGCGTCGACCTGGGGCGTCCGGTCCGCGTCGTAGAGGTGCTGGCGGTCGACGAGGTCGTCGATGGCCAGCACGTCCAATTCGCAGAACGTCGCGCAGTAGCGCACGAGCGCGTGGGACGCGACGAGGCCGCCCGTGGCGCGCGTGCTCCAGTTGTAGACCGTGTGTTTCGCCCGCTCGTCGCTGTCGAAGAAGAAGATGTTCGCGGGCACGACCAAAGCCAACTTGACGCGCCGCCCGCGCGGCGGCGGCGCGGGCGGCGGCGGCGGCGGCGGCGGCACCTGGTCCGCGACGAAGGACTCGAAGGAATTGCGGATCTGGGGCGACCGCTCGACGAGCTGCGCGAACTGGTCCAGCGTCAGCCCCGCGAACTGGCTCCCGGGCTTCGCGACGGAGCCATAGAGCATCGGGAGGCTCGCGCGGAGCGCGGGCGACATGGCGCTAGTCATGCTTCTCCTTCTGGATCTCGCGCCAGACGTACCAGCCGGCGAGGGCCTGGCCGAGGAGCACGGCGACGATGGCGGCGACGAAGCGCGGGTCCTGGAGGATGCTAAAGTCCTACGCAGCGGTGGTTGGGGGTGTGTGTGTTGGGTTTGCTTTCGACGCCGCGCGCGCGCGAGGAGCGGCTCGTCCTCGTCGCCGCCGATCTCCGTGGACCACCACTTCAGCTGCTCGTCGCCGCCGCTGGTGTGCACTACCATTCGCTTGGGTGGCCGGCGCGCGAGGCTCGGACTTTGGTTTAGCGATTTTTATTCTTGACTTTGTGGTAATTAGGCACAGTCGAGCATCGTTGCGCATGGCCCGCTTGTTCCGGCTCCTGCGCAGGAGCCTGGCCTCGAACGACGCGGCTCCAACGCCGGCCGTCCCGAGCGGCGCGGCTCCACCGCCGAACGACGCGGCTCCACCGCCGCCCGAAGCCCTGCTCTGCAGCGTGCACGACCAGCTCGCCACCATCGCGAGCTACCTCGAGCCCGCCGACGCGTTGGCGCTCGACGCGAGCGCCAAGGACACGCGCTGCGTCGCGCTGGAGCCCCTGCGGACCATCACCGCCGACGCGAAGAGCTGGCAGGGCGCGTACAACGAGTACGCCGCGTATCCCTGGCTCGACCTTCCCGCCTTTGGGCGGCGGCCGCACACGGCGCGCCTCGAGTTCCTCTGGCGCGACCAGGGCTGGGGCAACCAGAAGGGCATGCTCAGCGTCGTGCGGAACGGCGGCGCGGCGCCGGGCGACTACCAGCCCTGGTCCGCCGACGTCGTCTGCGGCCGCGACCCCGCGCCGCACCACCTCACGCGGGCGTCCATGAGCTTCGCGCCGCGGCCCGGCGAGGGATACAAGCTCTGGGTGCGCGTCGGCGGCGGCGGCGGCCACGCGCTCACCGTCGTCTCCGTGCGCGCGCGGGTCCTCGCCTACTCGTAAGGAACAACAACAACATTACTTAGCCGGACGCGGGCCGCGGCGGCTCGGCGGGCGCGGGGAGCACCTTGACCTTCTTGGGCGCGGGCCGCCGCCGCGGGCGCTTCTTGATGCCCACGAGGCGCCGCGCGCCGAGCCAGACCCTGCGCAGGCGGGCGGCGTGCTTGTTGGGCACCTTGGGGATGCGGTCGAGGCGGTCCGCGAGCGAGCCCGGGAGCGAGAACTCGACCTTGGGCTTCTTCTTCGGGAGGAAGGCCTTGGCGAAGCGGTTGACGTGCTTCATGAGGTAGAGCTGGTAGAACGTCGGCGGGCCGTCGTCGTCGTCCATCTCGCGGACGTCATCGATGGCCTCGCGCTCGACGACGTTGCCGTCCTCGTCGAAGATCAAGCCGTCGTCGACGAGCGTGCCGTCGTCGTCGTCCTCGCCGGCGTCCTTGGCCTCCTCCTCGGCCTCGAGGGGGTGCAGCTCGTCGTAGACGCGCTGGTTGTACTCGGACCGCGCGTTCTTGCACTTGAAGCACATGACGTCGTCGTCCGGGATCGCCGCGTCGCAGACGTGGCAGATGACGGGCCGCTCCCAGAGCGACTCCTGGGACTCCCAGTTCATCCAGTACGGCAACCCCTCGTTCGCGTCCCAGAGCCGCTCCCACTTCGACTTCTTGTTGCCGAACGCGCCGACCTGGTCGTTGCGCCGCGCGCGGAACTCGAGCTCCTGCTCCTCCTCCCGCTTGGCGATCTCCTTGGCGACGCGCTCGTCCTCGGACTCGCGGAACTGGGCGACCAGGATCTCCTTGGCCTGGGCCTTGATGCGCCGCATCTTCTTCCGGCCCGCGAAGCGCATGCGGAGCCCCGCGAGGAACGTGGGCTCGTACTCGTCGTCGAGCTCGTCGATGGGCGGCTTCAGCATGAGCGACGCCACCGTCGTGTTCCAGACGCCGCCCCGGTCGTACAAGTAGTCCGTGTACTCCATGGTCCAGATGGCCTTGACCTCCGTCCAGAACTCGCCGTAGCCCTCCATCGTCTCCAGATCCTCCTCGAAGCGCAGGTCCGCGTCGGGCCCGACGGCGAGGCGGTGCCGCGTCGCGCCCTCCGTGACGCGCGCCCGCCGCGCCTTGATGACCCAGTCCTCGTAGGCCTTCCAGAACTTCTCCCGGTTCACCAGCCGGATCGCGAGGTCGCCGAAGACGACCTCGTCGTCGCGCTCCGCGACCAGCCGGTCCATGATGGCCCGGGCCTTCTTCTCGTCCTTGACCTCGACGCTCTCCTTGGCGCGGCGCCGCTCCTCGGCGCGCTTCTCCCGCCGCTTCTGGTTCTCCTCCTTGAGCTTCACCTCGCGCAGCTTCTGCGCCTCGATGCGCTCCCGGATCTCCATCTCCTTCAAATTCCGGTTCCGCTCCTCCTCCTCGACGCGCGCCTGGTGCTTGATCTCCAGGATCTTCTTCAGCGACTCCCAGGACTCCTGCGCGCCCGCGTCGTAGCCCGAGAAGTAGACGCGTCTTCTTTGGCTCTCGGCCTCCCAGTACTTGACGCCCAAAATGCGAATCCTGAGCATGCGCTGGAGGTCGAAGGCCGGCATGAGGATGTAGTTGTGCACCTCGATGAGCTGCTCGAGCTCCTCGAGCGAGATGTTGCCGTCCTTGTTCACGTCCATCTTCTCGAGGATTTCCGGGTCCGACTTGGGCACGTTGTAGACCATGCGCAGCATGGCGTCGGCCTCGGCCATGTCGATCTTCCCCTCGCGGTCCACGTCGAAGATGTTGTAGGCGAGCTTGGCTATCAAAGACGCGTCGTACGTGTTCCAGTTCCAGACGCCGATGAGGAATTCGTTGAAGTCCAGAAAGCCGCTGTTGTCGAGGTCGAGCATGCCAAAGACGCGCTCGCTAAACTTCGTGAGCGGGTACTTGAGCCAGGCGTGGAACTCCTTGACGCTGACCTCGCCGCTGTTGTCGTCGTCGATGTCGATGAACGCGAGGAAGACCTACGGCGCGACGCGTCGAGAGTTTTTTCTACGAGTGAAATGCCACGCGGCTCGTGCGCGCCTCCTTGCCCTTGTCGTACTTGAAGCCGAGAATCTCAAAGGTCTCCTTGAGGTCCGGGTAGACGACCTCGTCGTAGTACTTGTCCGGCTTCATGCCGCCCAGGTAGCGCCGCTTCGCCGACTCGTCGGACGCGAGGCCCGACCATTTCGCGAGCTTCGCGCCGACGAAGATCACGAGCTGCTCGAAGTCGTCCCGCATCTTGCCCATGGCGGCGGTGGGCGGTCCGCGCGGCCCGCGGGCCGCACGACCTCCGAGGCAGCCCCAGCGCTACCGGTGGCGCGTCAACCTGCGGTAAAACAAAGTCGTTGAAGGGGAGTACTTAAGCAGCTCGCCAACCGTGCGGCACATGTCTTCCCATCATGTGCAGAGTTCACAGAGTGGTGTTCGAAAACACCGGCTGGGCACGTTAGGGTCAATTCTACCAGCGCTTATGAGGGCGCGAGAATTGCGGGAGCCAAATCATGGCGGGCTCGCTTGGTGAGCTCTGGCGCGCGGCGCGCTCAGTTGCCGCCGCGGAGGCGGAGGACGAGGTGCAGCGTCGACTCCTTCTGGATGTTGTAGTCGCTGAGCGTGCGGCCGTCCTCGAGCTGCTTGCCCGCGAAGATGAGGCGCTGCTGGTCCGGGGGGATGCCCTCCTTGTCCTGGATTTTCTGCTTCACGTTGTCGATGGTGTCGCTGGGCTCGACGTCGAGCGTGATCGTCTTACCCGTCAGGGTCTTGACGAAGATCTGCATCCCGCCGCGCAGCCGGAGCACGAGGTGGAGCGTGCTCTCTTTCTGGATGTTGTAGTCGGAGAGGGTGCGGCCGTCCTCGAGCTGCTTGCCCGCGAAGATCAACCGCTGTTGATCCGGCGGGATGCCCTCCTTGTCCTGGATCTTCTGCTTCACGTTGTCGATGGTGTCCGAGGGCTCCACGTCGAGCGTGATCGTCTTGCCTACAGAGCAGGCGATCGTCAACCAAGGCCTCGGGAACCACTTCTTCCCCGCCGCGCCAAGGCGCCAGAGCCCGCGAAGACCCGCCGCGCCAGAGTCGGCGACGACAGACGTCGCGTCGCGAGCCAGGGCGTCGCCCAGCGCGTCGCCGCGCGCCCCCGGCGCCGTGGTCCCGGCCGCGAGGCCCGGGGCCTCGGTCGCGGCGAAGCCCTCGGCCGCCGCCGCGCCGACTTGGGGCTCCGCTCCAGCAAGTCGGCGACGACAGACGTCGCGTCGCAAGCCAGGGCGTCGCCCAGCGCGTCGCCGCGCGCCCCCGGCGCCGCGACGACGGCCACGAGGCCCAGGGCCTCGGTCGCGGCGAAGCCCTCGGCGCCAGCTCGGCAGGCGGCGCGACGACTTCGCGCGTCGCGCGGAGACCATCGACGAGGGCTTTGCGGGTCACGACGGCGTCTAGCGGCTCGGCCCAGCGGTTTTGAAGTCGCGGGACGCTGGGTGGCACCGGTGAGCGTCTTGACGAAGATCTGCATCCCGCCCCGCAAGCGCAGGACGAGATGCAGAGTGGACTCCTTTTGAATGTTGTAATCAGAGAGCGTGCGCCTAGAAGAGGGGACAGGTCATAGTTCGAAGCGCGAGTCGTGCGGCGCCGGCGCGCGCCCGTCCTCGAGCTGCTTTCCGGCAAATATCAGCCGCTGCTGATCCGGGGGGATGCCCTCCTTGTCCTGGATCTTCTGCTTCACGTTGTCGATGGTGTCGCTGGGCTCGACGTCGAGCGTGATGGTCTTGCCTACGGAGCACGCGCTCGCGCGTCGCCCGACGTCTCAGAACGACTTCGTCCCCGCCGCGCCAAGGCGTCGAGGCGTTCGCGACGGCTCCGCGCCCGTCGACAACTCTCCAGTCTGCGTCACGGCGAGCCGCGACGGCGCCCAGCGCGTCGCCGGCCACTGGCAGCGCCGCAGCGGCTGCCAGTCGCTCGAGCGAGGCCAGCCGACGACGACGTCGTGCGCCGTCACACGCTCGTTCACAGCTCTCGAGCTCTCAAACGACGGTCGCCGCTGGACGCGGGGGTGTGCCGGTCAAAGTCTTGACGAAGATCTGCGCGGGGGCGGCGGGTGAGAAGCGCGGAACGTGGGAGGGGCGCGCGCGCCGAGCGAGCAGCTGGGCGGAACTGTGTCGCCGTTTCTCGTCGCGCGGCCGAGCCAAACGGCCCCACGCGCCGCGCCGCGGCCCGTTAGAGTCGCGCGGGTCGTAGCGAAGCTAGAGGGCCCGAGAGGCTCGGAGAGACCGGCGCGCCGCCGCCCCCGCGCGCGGATTCGCGTTCGGGCGGCCCTCGCCGCGTCAGCGAGGCGGAACGTCAAAACCACGTCGAATCTCGGCGCGCCACCGCGTAGGAATTCGAAGGTAGGGTTTCGAACCCCATAGGGGCTGCATTCAACACGGGTGCTCACCTGCATGATTCCGAGGTAGGGGCTTAAGCTGGACGAACTCGGTGGCGGGAAGTCAGACGAAGAGAGCGCGCGGAAGTCTCGAGATGGGAGAGAGAGAGAGGTTTGTGTTGCCGATACTAGGTTCAGTAGGACAAAAAATACGGGCCCGAAAGCGACCCCAGGGGCGCGTCGCGCGATCGTCGGCGGCGCCACGCTTAGTCCCTGGCCTATGGGGACAGCGGGAGGGTCCGTCGAAGTGCGCCGTGTGCCCGCCGCGCGGTTCCGCGGACGCAGCCGCGCGGGCGTTCGCGATTGTGCCCGTGAGAATCGAGGAAGCGACCAGGACGACGTGCAGCGCTCCAATGTTCACGGCTCCACACCCGAAACTCAGCTCGACGTCTGCGTCGCGCGCGCAGCGTCGCGGACACATGCACCGTTGCGGCAATTCAAGCATCGAGTAGGCCTCGAGCCCGAGCGAGGCCGTGAGCGCGAGCGCGTCCACCGCGCTGCGCGCCACCTACGCCGTGAGCGCGAGCGCTTCCGCAATTCAAGCATCGAGTAGGCCTCGAGCCCGAGCGAGGCCGTGAGCGCGAACCGCTGAGCGCTGCGCGCCACAACCACGCCATGGCCGACGGCGACGGCGACGACGCGGAGACGCTCGCGGAGCGCTTAGCGTGGGCGCGCGGCGGCGAGCTCGTCTCGACTCTCGAAGAGCTCGAAGCGCTGGCCGCGGCCTACCCGGGCCCCACGGGCGACGCGGCGCTCGGCGCGCTCGTCGACGTTTTGGCCGGCCACGAGGAGCACGAGCCCGAGGCGGTGCAGCAGGCCGCCGAGGTCGTCGCGCGGCTCGTCGACGGCCGCAGCGCCGACGGCCGCAGGAACGGCGCGGGCTTCCTCAAGGAGCCGCGGCACGTCGTCGTGCTGTTGGACGTCTTGGAGACGTCGGACGCGTACACGGCCGTCGTCGTCTTAGAACTGATCGCGTCGCTGCACGGGTCCCACGGCGAGGCGCTCGTCGGCGCGCTGCTCGGCGCGCCCGCCGGCGGCGCGCGATTGCTAGAAACGCTCGGCGACGCGCGCGAGCCCGTGCGGAACGCGTCGACGGCACTCCTCGAGCGGCTGACGCGGGTCGGCGACGCGCCGTCGGGCCCCGCGGACGAGCTCCGCACCTGCTGCGCCTTCAGCGAGGTCTTCCCGCGGCTCTGGGCGCGCCTCGAGGAGGCGCCGGCCGGCGCCGCGGGCCGCGACTGCCTCCGCCTCGCGGCGAACGTCCTCGCGGGCCCCGCGGTGTGCCTCGCGCTCTTCGCCGACGCGGCGCCGGCCGGCGGCCTCGGCGCCTTGCCCCGCTACCTCGAGCTCCTCGCCGACGACGACGAGGCCGCCGAAGCTCGCAAGACGGCGCTCGCGGCGCTCGACGTCGCGCGGCGCTACGCCGGCGCGCCGGGCTCGGACCGGCCCGCGCGCCAATCCGGCGCGTGGGCCTTCGAGGACCTGCGGCTCTCGCTCGTCGCTCTAGCCTTCACGGACGACGCCGGCGGCGCCGTCGCGCTCGACGGCGACGCCGCCTACGACGACGGGCTCGTCGTCGACCCGTCGAGCGACGGGTGGTGGTCCGCGGCGACGGCCGAGGACGCCGCCGCGCGCCGCGACGACGTGCGCGCGGGCGCGCTCGACGTCCTCGCGCGGCTCCTGGACGACCACGAGGCCAACGGCCTGGCCATGTGCGAGGCGCGCGTCCCGACCTGTGTGGGAAACAACCGCCGGTTCGGGACGTCCCGACCAAACTTTGAAGTTCTAGAGAGCTCGGTCAAATCGAAGTCGATTCGGCTGATTTTTGGACGAATCGATGGCTCTCGTCGAGTTCTCGAAGCACAGCCGAAGAGACCGGCGCACTCCGTTCAATTACGCGCACATTGAAGTCGGGTTGAAGATTTGATTTAGGTCCCGACGGACGGCGCGCGGTCGCCGCTCGCGCCGAAATTCGTGCTCGAGGTCGCGACGCGGCCGCCCCTCTTCGGGCCGGCGGCCGCGGCCGCGCGCGACGTCGCGCGCGTCATGTGGGCCACGGAGGGCGCGGCCATCGTCGCCGTCATGCACGCCGTCGCGCCGCCGCCGAGCGACGACGGCGACGCGGAGGCGCCCGACGAGTCGGCCGTCGGCGCGCTCGCGGCGGCGCTGCGGTCGCCGGACCGCTCCGCGACGGCGCTGAGCTTGTTCCGGGGCCTCCTGGGCAAGAACGTGTCCGTGCGCGAGCTCGCGCTCCGCGCGCCGTCGGCGACCGGAAGCCCGCTCTTCGAGGACGTCTTCCGCGACCACGTCGCGGCCGACGGCGCGGCCGTCGCCGACGGCCTCGCGCTGCTCTGCGCGCGGCGGCGTCCCAAAAGTTCGAGAAAGACTTTGGAAAGAACCCCGGAGAGAGCCTTTGGAAAGAAACCGTCGCTCCTTTGAAAGAAACCCGTCGTAGGCGCCTGGCTCGACGGCTGCGGCGCGGCGGCCCTCGCGCTGCTCGGCGACCCGGACGCCGTCGAGACGCTCGCGGGCCTCTGCGGCGCGTCGGCCGACTCCGCGGACGCGAAGCGGACGCGGGGCCTCGCGTGCCTCGCGTTGGGCCTCTGCCTCGACCACCTCGGCGACGAGCCGAAGCAGGGCTGGACCAAGGCGTCGCTCCTCGCGCTGTTGAAGCAGCGCGTCGGCTTCGGCGCGTTCGCGCGCGCGGCCCGCGTCTGTACTCGAAAGAAATTTTCGCCGGTGAAGAACACTTCCATTAACTCTCTTTCATACTATCAAGCATGGTGAGCACACATTCATTAAACAGTCGTCCGAGGCTCCTGTTTTCGCGCGTTTCGAACAATTCCGCGGACGCAAAACGTCGTCACGTCGAAACGTTCGCAGGCGGTCGCTCGACGGCCTCGCGGACGACGCGCGGGCCGCCGCGCGGCGCCGCCGCGACGCGGGCGCCGCGCGCGACGTCTTCGAGGCGGACCCGGCCTTCGCCGCCTGGGCGACGGCCGCGGCCGGCGCCGCGCGCGGCGTCGTCGTCGGCGGCCTGCTCGGCGGCGGCGCCGCGGCCGCGGCCGACGACGACGCGCCCGTGGTGTCGTCGGCGATCCTCGCGGAGCGCGACGCGGAGATCGCGGCGCTCAAGGCCACGGTCGCCGCGGGCGCCGACGCCGCCGCGGAGCGCGACGTGCTCGCCGACGCGCTCGAGAACCAGGCCTCGGAGCTGAAGCGCGTCGCCGAGGCGCTCGACGCCGTCGAGGGCAGGAACGGCGCCCTCGAGGCCCAGGTCGCGGCCCTGGCCTCGTCGGCGGACCCCGCCGACGACACGACGCTGCGCCTGCGCGTCGCCGAGCTCGAGGCGCGGAACTCGACGCTCGAAGCCCAGGCCAGGGAGGACGCGGACGCTTTGGCGACGCGCGTCGGCGAGGCCTCGGCCCTCCAGCGCCGCGTCGACGAGCTCGCGCCCCTGCTCGCCGCGGAGCAAGAGGCCCGCGCCGCCGACGTCGCGCGGCTCCAGGGCGAGCTCGAGCGCGCGCGCGCGGACCTCGAGACCGAGGCGCAGCGCGTCGCCTCGGAGGCCGAGTCCGTCGAGCGCGACAAGGGCGAGCAGGTCGCCGAGCTCGAGGAGCTGCGCACGTCCCGCCGCCGCTTGACGCGACGCACGTCCGAGTTCTCCCAGACCATGAAGACGCTCTTCGCGATCAGCGACCACATCCACGACGAGCTAGTGGCGGGCGACGACGACGACGCGAAACTCGGCATGATGCAACAGCTCCTGCCCGTCAAGGTCGAGGAGCTCGTCGCCCAGCGCGTCACGGAGGCGGCGGCGTCGTCGGTTCCGACGGGCGACGTCGCGGCGCTGGAGGCGAAGCTCGCGGCGGCCGAGGCCGCGCTCCGCGAGAACGCGCCCGCGGACGTCGCGGCGTTGGAACAGAAGCTCGCGGCGGCCGAGGCGGCCCGCGACGCCGCGCAGAAGGAGGCCGACGGCGCCGTCGACGATCTGGCGGACCTCGAGGACCGCCTCTTCGCCGCGGAGGCGAAGCTCAAGAAGCCTCCGGGCGACTCCGACGACGACGTCGCGCCGGCGCCGACGGCCGCGGACCTGAGCCCCGCGTCGCTGAGCGCCGACGAGGGCATCATGGCGGCGATCATGGCCGAGCGCGACATGCTCAAGACGCGGCTCAAGGAGCAGGAGGACGCCGTGAAGCACGCGGACGCCGTCGTCGCGGACGCCGCGGCCGTCGAGGCGCGCCACGCCCGGGAGATCGAGGGCCGCGAGGAGAGCCTGCGCCAGCTCGCCGCCGACGCCGACGGCGCCGCCGAGGAGGCGGCGCGGGCCGCGGCGGCGCTCGCGGAGGCCCGGGAACCGCTGGAGCGCGTCACCGCGGAGCGCGACGCCGCGGTGAGCGACGTCCGCACGGTCTACGCGGACTTCCAGGAGCTCCAGGCCCAGGCCCAGGCCATGTACGGCGAGCTCGAGGCCGCGCGGGCCCAGCTCGCGGCGGCGGCTACCGCGCCGGCGACGCCGGGGCCCTTCGACGGCGGCGCGGCGCCCGCGCCGGGCCCCTTCGACGCGCCGCCGGCCGAGTTCGCCGACGTGCCCCTGACGCCCGCGGGCGGCGACGCCGTGCCGCGGGGCGAGTTCGAAGCGCTGCAGGGCCTGCTCGACGCGTCGAACGCGGCGCTCGCGGACGTGACCGCGGCGAACGACGCGTCCGCGGCGCGCGTCGCCGAGCTCGTCGCCGCGGCCGAGGAGGCGGAGACGGACCGCAAGTACCGCAAGAAGGACTCGCTGCGCGCCTTCGAGAACGCCGTCAAGAAGCTCGAGGCCGCCGAGGCGTCCGCGGCGGAGAAGCAGCGGGCCATCGACGCGCTCGAGGCCGGCGCCGAAGCCGCCGCTGCCCGCGTCGCGGAGCTCGAGGCGGCGCGGCGGCCCGTCTTCGACGCCGCGGCGGCGTTGCCGGGCTTCCCCGCGACGCCGCCCGCCCCGGGCCCCTTCGACGACGCCGGCGGCGCCGCGGCGCCCGGCCCCTTCGACGCGCCGGCCGGCGAGCCCGCGCCGGACCTCAAGGAGGCGCTGTCCATCGTCGAGAGCTGTGTGGAAACCAACCACTGGTTTGGGTGGTCCTGACCAAACTTGAGAATTCTCTAGCTCGGTCAAATCGACGTCGATTCGGCTGATTTTTGGACGCATCGATCGCTCTCGTCGAGTTCTCGAAGCTTAGCCGAAGAGCTTG
>Ga0257106_1001168_pt1 | contig 13578 bp, 5 predicted proteins | sample LP_taG_3_FD_190177 | JGI IMG/M metagenome (GOLD analysis project Ga0257106, IMG submission 190177) | Marine microbial communities from Northeast Subartic Pacific Ocean, Canada - LP_J_2011_P26_10m | ecosystem: Environmental > Aquatic > Marine > Oceanic | place: Canada: Northeast Subartic Pacific...
CGTCGCGGCGGAGCCGCGCAACCGGTCCGCGCCCGTCGTCTACGTCGGCGGCGACCGCCTCGAGCCGCGGACGCCGGGCGCGTCGCAGAACTGCGCCTGGGCAGGAAAAGGGTGCGAAATTCCCAACTTCAAAGGCTCCTATCTCGGCCGTTTTCCACTCGTTTCGGCTGATTTTGGGACGAGCGATCATCCCTCGGAGCGCTCTCGACGCGTGGATGTTTTTTTCGGAACGCGCGCGCGCGGAACACTCACGTTGAAGCAACGTTGAATCACCCTTTTCCTGCCCTGAACTGCGCGCTCGTCGTCGCGGCCTTCGCCGCGGCCCTCGCGGAGGCCTTCGACGAGGTCGCGGCCGCCGTCGCGCGCGGCGCGCGGCCCCTCGACGCGGCCGCGGCGCTCTGGGCCCGGGGCCGCGACGCCGTCTACGGCGGCAGCTGCTACTCGGCGAAGTGGCGCGCCGAGGCCGCGGCGCGGGGCCTCGCGGGCGCGCCGTCGGGCGTCGACGCCGTCGAGCGCGCCTTCGCGCGGCCCGGCGCGGCGGCCGTGCTCGCGCGCGTCTTCCCCGAGGACGGCGCGGCGGACCGGTGGCGGAGGACGCTCCACGACGCCTACGCCGTCGCCGTCGAGCTCGAGGCCCGCGTCGCCGCGGCCATGGTCGCGCGCGTGCTGCCCGCGCTCCGCGCCGGCGGCCACGACGCGGCGCCGCTGGAGCGCGCGGCCGCGGACCTCGCCGCCGCCGCCGACGCCATCGAGGGCGACGACTCGGACGACGACGACGGCGACCGCGGCGGCGGCGGCGACCGCGTCGTCGCCATCCGCGTCGACGACGGCGAGGCGGAGCGCACGCCGGAGCCGCGACGCGGCGACGAGGCGTTCCTCGCGGCGCGGCGCTGCCTCGACATCCGCCGGGGGCCCATGGCGCGCGTCGCCGCGCTGTCCGCGGACGCCGAGGCGAAGCTCGGAACCGCGTGGCCCTTCCCGACGGCCTTCGACCTCGTCTTCTCGTCCGCCGCCGACCCGAGCGACCCCGGGTAGGTTGCCCCTTCTTAGTCTTGGTTCTGCCCGCGGCTGAACGGGGCGCCTATGAACTAAATGTTTTAAGTTTCGCGCGCGCGTGCTGCGACGACGCGCGCCTTCAAATCGTCCACGCGCGCGGCGCGCTGCGCCTGGAGCCAGAGCGGCCGCATAATTCCGAAGACGGTGCCGTCCGCGACGAGCATGCTGGCAGCCCACACCGATATCGGTCCCATGAAGTCGCCGAGGTCGGCGCCAAAAGCGTGAAGCATCGCGAGTTGAGGGCCGACGTTGAGCAACGCGAAGGCGTACTCGAATTTGAGATTGTCGCCGAGCATGAACGAATGGCAGACGCCGTAGAGGATGACAAGCACGTAGTGGAGCGGGGCGGCACACGTGTCGCGCACGCGAAGGTACTCGCGCGCGCGCTCAACGTCGGACAGCGGCGCGAGGTGCAGCGCGCGGAGCAAGTTGTTCCCTGCGCGGTAGCAGGCCCCGATGTAGGGCAACTTTCGCAGGCACGCCGCCTGGAGCGCCGGCGACGCAAAAAAACACGCGGTCGACGCCACGACGACCACCGCCGTCCAGATATGCCCCGCGGCGCCGCCGACGCCGGTGGCGACAAAGCCCGCGCTCTCCGCGACCCGCGCGAACACGCAAACGGCCCAATAGACGAGCGCCACGCGTCCTCGGAGCAGCTGCTCAAACTCGGGGAGGCGAAGCGGCTGCTTCTCGTCGCGCCGCGAGCTCGTGGGCTCGCGGTCGCGCGGCGCGTCCGTCTCCGCCGCTGGCGTCTCGAGCTCCCGCGCGGGCGAGTCCTTGAGCTCCCGCGGCGCGTCTTGCCGCCGCTCCGCGGCGATTCGCGCCCTCGCGCGGCGCACCCGGTCGACGCGGATCTCGAGCTGGCGGTCCGCGGCGCGCTGCGACTCGAGCCAGAGCGGTCGCACCAGGACGAAGAAGCAGCCGTCCGCGAGGAGAACCGTGAGCACCCACCCGACCAGCGGCGTAAGGAAATCGCTCGCGTCCGCCCCTGCGCCTCGAATCACCGCGAGGCTGAGACCGACGTTAACGACGGCGAAACCGTACTGGAACAATTTGAATTGGCCCCCGGTGATGAACGAATGGCAGATGCCCTGGAAGGCGACGAGCACGTAGTAGAGCGGGTGGCACGCGCTCGCTCGCGCGCGCGAGAGCTCGTGCGCGAGCTCGTCGTCGGAGAGCTGCGTGAGACGGAGCGCGCGGAGCGCGTGGTTCCCGAACGTAAAGCAGGCCACGAGGTAGTGCGCGCTCCGCAGGCACGCCGCTTGGGACGCCGGCGACGCAAAAAAACACGCGGTCGACGCCACGACGACCAGCGCCGTCCAGATCTGACCCGCGGCGCCGCCGGCGCCGGTGGCGATGAGGCCCGCGCTCTCCGCGACGCGCGCGACTAAGCAAACGGCCCAACAGACGAGCGCCACGCGTCTTCGGAGCAGCTGCTCGTAGTCGGAGACCCGGAGTAGCTGCTTGTGGTCATCGCGCGCGCGCGCGAGCTCGCGGTCGAGGTCCGCCGCGCGCGTGTCGTGCCGCGCCGCGTCCGTCCCCGCCGCCGTCGCCTTGAAGGCGTCGGCGATCTCCCGCGGGTCCCGGGGCCGCCACGTGGCGCGCGGGGCGACCGGCCAATACTCTGCGATGCGCGCGTTTTCGACGCGGAGCTCGTGCTGGCGCCGGAGCTCGAGCTGGGAATTCGCGGCGTCCGCAGCCCGCCGCACGCGGACGCACACCGGCCGGATAAACGCGAAGAAGAGGACGTCGGAGAGGAGTAACGCGAGGATCCCCGTGAATAGCGGTACCAAGAAATCGTCGACGTTCGCACCCGCGCCGGCTATCGTGGCGATAACCATGCCGAGGTGACCAAGGGTGAAAAGCCACTTGAATGTGAATTTTCCGTCGGTGACGAACGAAAGGCAGATCCCATAGATGACCATCAGCGCGACGGTGAGCGGACTGGTAGACAGTTTGCTCGCGCGGAGGACCTCATGCGCGCGCTCGGCGGCGGACAGCTGCGCGAGGTGCGAGGCGCGGACCGCGTGGTGCGTGACCATTTCGCCGGCCGCGAGGTAGTGCGCGTGCCGCAGGCACGACGCTTGGAACGCCGGCGACGCGAAAACGACCGCGGTCGACGCCAGGACGACGAACGCCGTGAAGATGCGGCCCGCGACGCCGCCGGTGCCGGTGGCGATCAAGCCCGCGACCTCTGCGATGCGCGCGAAGACCATGACCGCCCACAAGAGGAGCGCCGCGCGTCTTCGGAGCAGCTGCTCGAGCGGCTCGTCCCGCGAGCGCGCGGGCTCGCGGTCGAGGTCCGCCTCTCGGACGTCGTCGCGCGGCGCGGCCGCCCCGGCCGTCGGCGTCTCGACGGCGTCGGCGACCTCGCGCGCGGGCGACGCCCGGGCGGGCCGCGTCGCGCGCGGGGCGACCAGCCGCTCCGCGGCGACGCGGCGCGGTGCGACCGGCCGCTCCGCGGCGAGGCGCGCCTTGTCGCGGCTCAGGTGGTCGACGCGGAGCTCGAGCTGGCGGCGGAGCTCGAAGTGGCGGAACGCGGCCCGCTGCGCCTGGGCCCACGCGGGGCGGACGACGCCGAAGACGACGACGTCCGCGAGCAGCATCGTGACGATCCACGCGAACAAAGGTGCCAGGAACTCGCCGACGTCCGCGCCGGAGAAGCGGATCACCGAGACGTAGAGGCCGACGTTCACGAGGACGTAGAGGCCCTTGAATCTGAGATGGCCGACGGTGATGAGCGCGTGGCAGATGCCCTGGACGGCGACAATCGCGACGTTGAGCGGGTGCTCGTAGGTTTCGCTCGCGCGGAGGACCTCGCGCGCGCGCTCGGCGGCGGACAGCTGCGCGAGGTGTAAGGCGCGGACCCCGTGGCGCCCGACCGTGTAGCCGGCCGCGAGGTAGTGCGCGTTCCGCAGGCACGCCGCCTGGACGGCCGGCGACGCCGTAAGAGCCGCGGTCGACGCGACGACGAGAAACGCCGTCCAGACCAGGCCTAAGACGCCGCCGGTGCCGGTGAAGATGAACTTCGCGCTCTCCGCGACGCGCGCGAAGACCACGACCGCCCACAAGAGGAGCGCCGCCCGGCTTCTGAGCGGCCGCTCAAAGTCGGGGGGGCGGAGCGGCCGCTCGTCGTCGTCCCGCGAGCGCGTCGGCTCGCGGCCGAGGTCCGCCACGCGGGCGTCGTCGCCGGGCGCGTCGGTCCCCGCCGTCTCGAGGGCGTCGGCCAGCTCCCGCGCGCGCGACTCGAGCTCCCGCGTCGCTCGCGGGGCGACTGGCCCCCGCCCCGCGGCGACTACGCTCTCCTTCTCGCTTGTCAGCTCCTCGACGCGGAGCTCGAACTTGCGGTCCGCGGCGCGCTGCGCCGTGAGCCAAAGCGGACGCACGAACCCAAAGAAGCAGCCGTCCGCGAGGAGAACCGTGAGCACCCACGCGAACATCGGCGCGATAAAGTCTCCGACGTCCTGGCCGGCGCTGCGGATCACGGCGACGTGGAGTAAGACGAGGGCGATGGCAAAGACGTACTGGAATAGGACGTGGCCGCCGCCGATGAACGAATGGCAGATGGCCTGGACGACCATGAGCACGTAGTGGAGCGGGTGGTCGACCGTCGCGCGCGCGCGGAGGAATACTCGCGCGCGCTCGTCGTCGGACAGCTGCGCGAGGTGCAGCGCGCGGACCACGTGGTTCCCGGCCCGGAAAAGCGCCACGACGTAGGGCGAGTTCCGCAGGCACGCCGCCTGGAACGCCGGCGACGCAAAAAAACACGCGGTCGACGCCACGACGACCAGCGCCGTCCAGATCTTACCCGCGGCGCCGCCGGCGCCGGTGGCGATGAGGCCCGCGCTCTCCGCGACGCGCGCGACTAAGCAAACGGCCCAATAGAGCAGCGTCACGCGTCTTCGGAGCAGCTGCTCGTAGTCGGAGACCTGGAGCAGCCGCGCGTGGTCGTCGCGCGCGCGCGCGAGCTCGCGGTCGAGGTCCGCCACGCGGGTCGACGCGTGGCGGACCTCGACCGCGTCGGCGATCTCGCGCGCGTGCGAGTCCTTGAGCTCCCGCGTCGCGCGCACGGCGTCGGCGAGGTCCGTGGCGTGCGAATCCTCGAGCTCCTCCAAATCTTGCGCGTGGAGATCCCAGAGCTCCTCAATGTCGCCGGCGTGGGCGTTCGCGAGCGCCGCGCGCGCGGCGTCCGCGGCCTCGCGGGCCGCCGTCGCGAGCTCCGTCGCGTGCGCGCTCTCGAGCACCTCGAGGTCACACGCGTGGTCCTGCGTGAGCGCGGCGCGGGCGGCCTCGGCCGCCGCGCGCGCGGCCTCGGCGGCGAAGAGCTCCGCCGAGAGCGCCGCGTTCGCCGCGCGCGCGGCCTCGGCGTCTTCCGCGCGCTCCGCGAGCGCGACGCGGGCGGCCTCGGAGGCGCCTTCCGCGCGCTCCGCGAGCGCGACGCGGGCGGTCTCGGAGGCTGCGAGATCCGCCGCGAGCGCTGCGTTCGCTGCACGCGCGGCTCCCGCGTCGTCGACGAGCGCCGCGTTCGCCGCGCGCGCGGCCTCGGCGTCTTCCGCGCGCTCCGCGAGCGCGACGCGGGCGGCCTCGGAGGCTGCGAGATCCGCCGCGAGCGCTGCGTTCGCTGCACGCGCGGCTCCCGCGTCGTCGACGAGCGCCGCGTTCGCCGCGCGCGCGGCCTCGGCGTCTTCCGCGCGCTCCGCGAACGCCGCGCGGGCGGCCCGGGCCTCCTCGGCGAGCGCCGCGTTCGCCGCGCGGGCGACCTCGGCGTCGTCGGCCGTCGCCGCGAGCTCGGCCTCGAGCTCGGCCCTCGTCGACGCGAGCGCGCGGTCGAAGGCCTCGGCCGCGAGCGCGGCCGACACATGGAGCTCCGTCCTCGTCACCTCGCGGCGGCCCTCGGCGAGGTCGCGGAGGGAGTTCCGCGCGGCGCCGTGGCCCTTGGCGGCCGCGCGCTCGTACCATCGCTTCGCCGCCTCGAGGTCGCGGTCGGCGGCGAGCCCGAGCTGGAGGTAGCGGCCGACGTAGAACTCGGCGAGCGTGAAGCCCTGGTCCGCGGAGTGGACGTAGTAGGCGAACGCGGCCTCGAACTCGCGGCGCTCGTAGAGCGTCGTGCCGTAGTCGCACTGCGCCTTGGCGTGGCCCCGGTCCGCGGCCGCGCGGCAGAGCTCGAGCGCGCGCTCGTCGTCGCGCGCGACGCCGTCGCCGACGTGCAGCGCGTAGGCCAGCGCGACCGTCGCCTCGACGTCGCCGAGGTCGCTCGCGCGGCCGTAGAGCTCGACGGCCCGCGGCGCGTCGCGCGCGAGGCCCAGCGCGCCCGCGCTGTGGACCTGGCCGAGTTGGTAGAGCGCCGCGGCCGATCCCTCTCCCGCGCGGCGCCGGAGCGCCGCGAGGAACGCCTCCGGCGCGAGCGGCGGCGCGCGGCAGAGCGGGCACGGGCCGTCGCAGATGCGGTGCGCGCAGGCGACGCAGACGTTCATGGCGCAGCACACGCGGAAGCTCGACCCGACGTTGACGTCCCACGCCTCGCGGCAGATCGGGCACCGCGAACCGTACCGCGGCGACAGCGGCTCCGGCGACGGGTTCGCCTCGCGCCGCGCGCGGGCCGCCTCGTGCTCCGCGGCGATGCGCGCGCGCGCCTCGTCGGCGTCCGACCGCGGCGCGGGGCCGTAGACGACCGCCTCGGGCGGCGGCGACGGCGCCGCCGCGTCGGCGTCGCGAATCCGCTCGCACGCCTCGCGGTGGCCGCGGTCGCGCCAGTCGACGGTCTTGCAGGCCTGAGAGCAATACGCGATCGTGCCGCAGACACAGTTGAACGTGGACGGCTCGCCACAGATGCCGCAGGCCTTGAGCGCCTGTCGCGCCTTGCGCCGCGACTTCAGGGCTTGATATTCATCGCGTTTGTCCCGCCAGTCGCCCATCGAGGGCGACGGGGGGGGGGCTTGGTTCGCGTGTACGGGGGGCCTTTGGTTGGCGTGGACGAGGAGGCCTGATGTCTTGAAGCTCGACGTCGACGCAAAAAATGCGCCTGTGAGACTTCCTTGAGCCTCCCCTCCCCCGCGGTTCCTCCCGGGCCCCCTACGTTTAGAGACGCGTCAAGGCAAAAAATCAGCAGGAATTCTCCGCACGGGACAAACCACGCAGAATGCGAGGCGCGTGCACTGGGGGCCCACCAAAGCCACACCGGCGCGTCTCTCGATCGGGGACGCTACGCACCCCTTGGGATTAGGTTCAGAGCTGCTCGGCCTGCCGGGGCTCGCCGGCTCTGAGGGGCACGTTCTCGGCCGAGGGAGATTAAATAGGGTGCCGACTCGAAGGGGAAGGGGAATACATAGTGGAGCCGCCACCATCTAGACGAGCTTCGGCTCCGACACCACGCCGAGCTCCGTCTCCTGCCGCCGCTCCTGCTGCTTCCCCGAGACGCGGTTCCGCTTGTAGACCAAACTTGCAAGGCCCACCAACAAAACACCACCGACCAAAACGCCAACCAAGATCAGCGTCGTCGAAGCGTTGTCCGTGTCGTCGGTATCGGAATCTTCCGCTTCCGAGATGTCGTTTCCGAAGACGGTGATCTCGTTCATGAAGATGCGCCAGCACGACGCGCACTCGAACCACACGTACTTGCCGACGAGCGGCTCGTCGCACACGAGGTCGTTCCAGTAGGTGTTGATCACGTAGTCCTCGGAACTCTGGTCGGAGAGGTATCGACCCTCGACGCACGTCGTCCCCTCGGAATCGTAGTCGGGCTCGACGTCGTCCTCCGTGACGAAGATCTTGAACCCGTCGATCTCGTTGGTCCGGGACGTGAAGTAGACGAGCACCTTGTTGACCGCGTACGTGGAATCCAGCACGAGCCGGATCTTGGAGTCGTCGGCGTAGCCGCGGGAGAAGTCGCTCCCGTCGCAGGCTTGAGCGATGGGATAGCTGTCCGTCGCGTACCCCGACGTGCACGCGCACGTGCACGTCTCGACGCCGGCGAGGCTGAAGCCCGAGGGCGCGCCCGTGAATTCGAACGTAGGCGAGGCGGACGGCTGGGCCGACGTCGTCGGCGCCAAAGAGAAGCTCGGCGCGGGCGACGACGACGGCGCGGGCGACGGCGCGCCGAAGGAGACCGTGGAGGACGTCACGATCCTGAACGAGCGCTCGGCGGGCCCCGTGAAGACGCGGCCCGGGACGCCTTTCTCGGAGATGACGCCGTCCTCCCACGTGATCCAGGGGTCCTTGGGGAGCTTGACGCGCGTCGCGCCGTCGACCACTTCGACGGACTCGATCTCGAAGAAGGAGCGCACGTCGTTTTGTACCTATAAAACCATGGTGTAGACTCATCACACCGCATCGTTTTGCGCACCTTTTGGTACGCGATGGTTTCGTGCTCGGTCGACGAATGCGCGTACTGGCCCATCGACACCAGGATCCACTCGCCCTCGAGCCCCTCCGTCGGCAGCGACGACGACGTGAGCAGGTAAAAGTCGTAGCCCTCCTGGACCATGCCCGTGACGAAGCCCTCGAAGACGCGGGCGCCCGGCGCCGGCGTCGCGCGGTCGACCTGCAAGCTCCCCGTACCGCCGACGAGAATGTGCGTCTTGCTGCCGCCCGCGCCCTCCACCACCCCGCCGACGTGGCCCTCCAACCGAAACGCGCCGTCGGCCGTCTCCACGGGCGCGATCTCCGGCTGAGCTAGAGGAAGCGTCGCGTTGTAGCCCTCCGTCGGCGGCGTCAGACGCGCCAGCCAGACGTCGGCCGTGCCGTCGGCCTTGTGGATCCGCACGGCCGCGCTCTCGTCGTCCTCGTCCAACAGCTCCAACTTTTCGACGCGGACGACGCGGCGCGGGTCGGCTTCGCGGTCGGCCGCGGACGCGTAGGGCTCGAAGACGTGGACAAACAGACTGCTCAGCGGCTCGTCCACCTCGGGGTCGAGCGCCGGCGGGTCCAGCGCCGTCGAGAGCTACAACAGGTGCGACGTTCTTCACAGCTTGAGGACGCTCAAACACACGCGCGACGCTGGTCTCGACCGCGCGGCGCACGAGGAGCCCGGACTGGAAGCACGCGCCCTCGATGGCTTGGTCGCCGCAGTAGGCGTCGTCGTACGAGTCGCCCTCGCGGCCGTTCACGGGCGTCTTGTGCAGGAAGAGCTCCGTCGACACGGTGGCCGGCACCACCGCGGGGGTAAACCCAACGGCCGGCGCGCGCGTCGCGACCGCGAAGCCCGAGACCTAAAAGAAGCTCTCCGAGAGTGAAACAACGGAGTATAAAATGGGGTCGTGCGCCGCCCTCGACGGCGATCTCCGTCCAGAAGACGTAGCTCTGCTCTTCGGCGACGAAGTGGACGAACCTCCCCGTCACCGCCCCACCGCACGCGAACGTCTCCCAATCGTCGTAGATCGACGGGCCCGTCGCGGCGACGTGGCACACCGATGCCTCGGGAAACGCCCCAAAGTCCAACGCCTCGTCCGTCTCCGTGACATACAGCCCAAAAGCCGTCGTGAACTGCGTGTAGCGGTGCGAGATCAGGTCGACGGCCGTCACCCCGTAAACCCCCCCGAGGTCGATGACCCAGCTCGCGGGCTTGTCGTCCGGGCACCTCCGCGCGGAGGCGCAGAACGACCGCAGCGCGTACTCGCCGTCGATGCAGTTGTCCAGCGAGCCGTGGTCCTGGTCGCAGGGCGACGAGATGGACGCGAGCGGCAGCGCCGCGGTCGCGCCCGTGGGCGCGGTCGTCGCGGTCGGCGCGGGCGTCGCCGCGGCCGTCGCGCCCGCCGTGGGCGCGGCCGTCGCGTCGACGGCCGGCTCGCTCAGCCCCCAGACGTTCAGGCCCGGCTCCTTCGTCGCATCGACGCAGAGGGGCAGCGCCTTGGCGTTGCAGCGGGATTGGAACGTCGCGGTCCACTCCGCCGGCGCGACGCCCGAGGACGCGTTCCGCATCATGCCGTACATGTTGTAGTCCTCGCTGTAGGGCCCGTCCTCGGCGAAGTCGTAGCCCGGGGGCATCATCGTGCCGACCGCCGCGAGGTCGAAGGACGCCGAGGGGTCGTTGTCCATCATCGTGTCGCCGTGCAGGTTGTACTCGTGCACGGACCCGCCGAGGACCCGGAAGACGTCGAGCGTGTAGGGGTTGTCGTGCTCCCGCGTGTTGTGGACGACGAGCCGCGTGTAGCGCTGGGACCACGGCTGGTAGCTGCGGTAGCCGTCGCTCTCGACGACGGCGACGCCCGCGACGTCCTTCTCGAAGAGGACCGCCTCGGCGCCGCGCTGCATCCAGCCGTTGATCTTGCCCGTCCCCGTGCCGTCGTAGTAGGTGTGCTCGCCGGCCTTGGTCGGCGGGTAGAGGTCGCCGAAGAACTCGCCGGGCCAGGCGGATTCGGTCATCCGCACGTACTTGAAGGACGGCATCTGCCACTTGTTGATGGCCACGAAGTTCTGGCGCGCGCCGTAGGGGCCGTCGAAGGACCGGGACGCGCCGCGCCAGTAGCGGCGCCCGTCGAGGAGCGTGTGGCCGAAGGCCGTGAGGTAGACGCCGTTCGCGGCGTTCGCGCTGTGGTGCATGCCGTTGGGGAACATCTCCAGGTTAAGCTGCGTCGCGCCCGTGCCGACGGCGCCGTCGCTCCTCAGCGCCACGGAGCCGTAGCCCGCGAGGAGCGTCGAGTGGTCGCTGCGCGCCGCGGGGAAGGAGAAGTCGTAGTAGTGCGGATCCGAGGCGAGGATCCCCGTCGTGAAGTTGTAGAACGCGTAGTTCCCCGCGACGTCGTCGCGCGAGGCCCAGGGGCAATTGCCGGTCTTGACATCGCCGAAGTAGGACTTGCGGGACGTGTCCCCGTTGGGCGCCTGGGAGCAGGACGGCAGCTCGACGTTCAGGTCCGCCCGGTGGCCGTCGAAGGACAGCTCCGCGAGGTGCGCGAGCTCGTCCGCGTTCCCCGCGCAGGCCGCGCCGTCCGGGAATGTCGCGCAGTAGCGCATGAGCGCCGTCGCGACCTCGGAGACCCAGCAGATGGCGTGGACGGAGTAGAGGTAGGTCTCGTGCCAGAGGCCCTCGCGGCTCTGCTTCGTCGAGATGACGCGCAGGAACGTGACGAGCTGCGCCGCGAAGGACTCGTGGCCGGCCGGGAGCATCTCGAGCAGGTCCACGGGGAAGGACGTGGGCAGCAGGTTGGACACGATGTGGTAGTAGAGGTCGCCGCCCTCGAGGTCCTCGCCGCCGTCCGCGAAGTCGCAGGCCGCGTACCACGCGAGCCGCCGCCCGAAGAGGTCCGCGTTGATCTTCTCCGTGACGTCGTAGCCGAGCTCCGCGGACAGCGCGTCTGCCGCGGCGGAGCCGTAGGCCGCCAGCGCGTCCGCGTCGAAGGCGACGGCCTCGCCGAGCACGTCCGGGAACCCGTAAAACGACTTCCAGGAGTCGAACATCGAAGGGATGCCGACCATGAGGCGATGGCCGCCGTCGAGGGTGCAGCACTTGCCCCGCGACGTCTCGCCGCCCATGTAGCAGCTGTTCGGCCAGCCGTTGTGATCCGCGTCGCGGAAGTACGACACGAGGCTCTCCTGCGTGCCCCAGGCGCTGTCCGCGTCCTTCCAGAGGAAGTACCCGAAATTCGTCGCGAACCGGTCGAGCATCCGCAGCCCCACCTTCGCGTACGTCTCGTTCCCCGTGCTGGCGTAGTCCCGCGCGAGCCGGTCCAGCGAGGTCAGGAAGAAGTCGTTCTTGTACTGGTCGACGCAGCCCTGCAGGTAGATGCCGTACCGCCAGTCGCTCTCGTAGCGCGTCTCGCCGCGCCAGCCCGTGTCCCCGCAGGCGGAGCACTGGTGCAGGCCATCGGGGTAGGCGCTCTTGATCGCCGTGACCTCGACGTGGTGGCCCGCCAGCGTCGGTCCGAGCGTCGTCGTGTTCTCCTCGAAGTCGCCGTTCGGAAAGGACACGCCCGTCGTCGCGCACGTGAGGAAATCGGGGTCGGCCGCGTCCCAGATCCACAGGCCGACGTCCACGTCTGGAGCGTCGGTGGCGCTGTAGTCGACGGCCGGCGACGGGAGCGCGCACGACTGGTAGTCATAGTAGGAGTTGCCGCCGGGCTGCTGCGACGGGGCGAAGCTCATGAGGTGCTCCGGCGTGTAGGTCTGCAAGAGGACGTCGGACGGCCACGCGGATGCAGGGGCAAGAAGAAGGGCTGCTGCCGCAGCGGCCGCATTGCGAGGAACGCGCACCATCCCAGGGTGATTGCACGAGTCTGGTCTCAAGGGGTAATATAGTATTGTAGATTTATATCCCCTTGCTGGTCTGCGGTTTCCGCGGCAACAACGAGGAAACCAAGGCTTCACCGTGGTCGGGCAGCGAACGATGGGCCTCCGCGTGCTCATCATTAACCCGTCGGCGGAGGAGGCGCCGGGCCTGCTCCTCGCGCCCATGATCGAGGCCGGCTGCGACGTCGTGGAGCTCGCGAGCCGCGCCGTCGTGGACCTCATGGTCGCCAAAGCCCACGTCACGGCGACGGTCGTGGACCGCTTTCCGGCGTCGTCCTTCGGCTTCGATCTCCTGGTCGTGCTCGGCAGCCCCCTGGGCGTGCTCACGGGCGCCGGCGAGGACGCCGACGACCAGACGCCGCGGCGCGCCGTGGCGCAGATCGAGGCCCTGATCCGCGACTTCCACGACCGCCGCAAGCCCGTGCTCGGCATCTGCCTCGGGTCCCAGCTCGTCGCGCGGACCTTCGGCGGCGCCGTGACGCCCCTGCCCAAGGACGACGCCCACACGGCCCTGCCCTGCGACCTCGCGGACCCGCCGAAGGGCCTGGAGTTCGGCTGGCTGCCGCTGGACTTCTCGGCCGCGGCGGCCGACGACGCGCTCGTCGCCGCGGCGCTGGAGCGCTGGCGCGGCGCGACGCCGCCGACGCCCCTCGCGCCGAAGTTCATGCAGCTCCACGGCGACACCTTCGCGCCGCCGCCGGGCGCCGTCCTCCTCGCGACGCGGCCGACGTGCGCGCGCCAGGCGTTCCGCTACGGCGAGTCGACGTACGCGTTCCAGTGCCACGTCGAGGTCGACGAGGACCTGTCGCGGGCCTGGTTCGAGGAGTACGTGACGGGCGAGGACTCCTTCGCCGAGGAGGCGGACTGGGAGCCCCTCGAGGACGCGGCCGACGTCGCCGGCATGCGCGCCGCGCACGCCGCCGCGCGCGACGAGGGGTCCATCCTCCGCGCGGCCGCGTTCACGACGGCGTTCGCGCGGGGGCTCCTGGCGCGCGCGGCCGCGAACAAGCGCCGCCGCCTCTCCCGGCGCCTCGGCGCCGCCGCCGCGGTCGCGGGCGTCGCGGCCGCCGTCGCGCTGGGCCTCAGGCGCGCCGCGCGGTAGCGTAGCGCGCGCGCGCGCGCTCCTGGGACTTCGATGGCCGTCTTATTTCGCCTCGACGGCGGCCGCCGGCGCGGCCGCCGGCGCGCGCGCGTCGGCGCCGGCGTCGACGGCCGCGAGGAGGTCGGCCGCGGACCGCGCCCAGTCCCCCCGCGCCTTGGCCACCGCGGCCCGGTGCTCCTCCTCGAGGTAGCCCTTGACGC
>Ga0257106_1001169_pt1 | contig 13576 bp, 16 predicted proteins | sample LP_taG_3_FD_190177 | JGI IMG/M metagenome (GOLD analysis project Ga0257106, IMG submission 190177) | Marine microbial communities from Northeast Subartic Pacific Ocean, Canada - LP_J_2011_P26_10m | ecosystem: Environmental > Aquatic > Marine > Oceanic | place: Canada: Northeast Subartic Pacific...
TGTAACTAGTGCGACTTACAAAAAAGATAAATTAAATATTTCAGATGATGTCATGCATTTTGATTATCCTCACTTTAGCTCACCTGAACTAAGTGTTGAAAGCGCAGAAACATCTATAACTATTAAAAATTTTATTTCTACTTTGCCAGAAATATTAAAAACACCCTTTATTCTCAGAGAATATGAAGGAAAAAGTTATGAGGAGATAGCAAATATAATTGATTGTCCCTTGGGGACAGTAAGATCAAGAATCTTTAGAGCAAGAGAAGCTACATTAAATTTTATAAAAGAGGAACTAACTAATGACTGATAAAAATGAAAAGCTGTCAGCGTTATTTGACGGCGAGCTAACCCCATTTGAAATAGATGAATTATTATTAAATATTGATAATGAAGGAGTTCAGGATAAATTAAAAGATTATGCAAAACTTAGTGCAATAATTTCAACAGACAAGAAAGAACAATCAAAAAATAATGTGACTCACATAAAATTTCCAGTTTTTTTACAATACAGACCCTGGTTATCTAATGGAATGTCGGCAGCTGCAGCTGTTATTTTGACAGTTTTTTTAATAAATCCATCTGATTCAGATAGGCTTGGATTTAATAGCGAGGCTCAGTCTCAAATTCAAGCGGCTATAAATAGTGACGAAGCTAAAAATAATATCCTTAGAATTGAAGAAGGCTTATTAGAGCACATGTTAAATGTTCTTGATCAGACTAATATAAAGACCAAAAATCAATACAACCCTAACTTAACAAATGTCGGTTTTAAGAGTTCATCTAATAGACCGGGACACTATACTAATGGAAAAGAAAATTTCTATATGCATATTGCAGACAAAGATTTGGGGCTAAGAAATCTAAGATATTGGAAGTCAGGAAAAAATATGGTCTACCTATATCCATTACCTGGTGGTAAAGTGATAACCCTTTATGGAAATCTCAGTATAGAAGAAGCAAATAAGATCATTGGCTCAATACAAATTAGATAGGAATCATTATGAACAAATTTTTAAACACTAGTTTTGTCTTTATCTTTGTTTTTGCATTAAGTTTAAATATTCATGCTGCTGGCTTGCCATCAAATATTGCAAGTCTTGTTGAAGACTCTGCTCCTGCAGTCGTTAATATTACATCTAGAAAAGAAGTACCTGCTCAAAATTCATATAGAGGAATGCCACCAGAGCTAGAAAGATTTTTTGGGATTCCCAGAGGTTATGAAGAGGCGCCGCAGCAAAAAAGGAAAGCAGAAGGTTATGGGTCTGGATTTATTTTTAAAGAGAATTATATTTTAACTAATTTCCATGTAGTTGATGGAGCGACAGAAGTTATTGTATCTTTAGTAGATCGAAGAGAATACGTTGCAGAGGTAGTTGGTGTAGATGCCTTATCTGATTTAGCAGTTTTAAAAATTAATGGAAAAAAATTACCAAAAGTTAAAGTTGGAGACAGTGAATCCTTAAGAGTAGGAGACTGGGTAGTTGCAATAGGATCGCCGTATAGTTTTGATTTTTCAGTTACTGCTGGAATTGTAAGTGCTAAAGGTCGAAGTATTCAAAATAATAATATTGGAAATTATGTCCCTTTTTTACAAACTGATGTTGCAATAAATCCAGGAAATTCTGGCGGACCTTTATTTGATTTACAAGGAAAGGTAGTTGGTATTAATTCTCAAATATATTCTAGAAGTGGAGGTTATCAAGGCCTTGCTTTCGCAATTCCAATCAATGTTGCAATTGATGTTGCAGAACAAATTATAGACTCTGGAATCGTAGCTAGAGGTTATTTAGGGGTTAGGGTTGGTGAAGTTGATAATGATCTTGCAGAGGCTCTTGGAATGGATAAGCCTTATGGAGCTTTAATAAACGATTTAGAAGAAGGTGAGTCTGGAGATAACGGCGGTTTGATTCCAGGAGATGTTATTTTAGATTTTGATGGAAAGGAAATTAAATTTAGTGCAGATCTTCCTCATGTCGTAGGTCAAATAAAACCAAATACGGAATCTACTGCGACTATCTTTAGAGATGGCAAGGAAATGGAGTTAACTTTTACTCTTGGAGAACTACCTTCTGGCGATAAACCATTTGTGCCTGCAAAGAGTAATAATAATTCTGATATGTTAGGACTTCAAATTGAAGAAATTGATAGAGAGAATCCACAGATGGCAAATTTGGAGGATGGTGTAATTGTTTCAAAGGTTACTTCAGGGTCTCCTGCATCAGGCAAAATACAAAGAGGTGATGTTATTACTCATATACGTTATAGAAATATGAAATATAAGATAGATAGCCTTGAATCTTTTTCGGACACCATAGAAAAACTTGAATCTGGATCAATAGTAGCTGTTTTTGGTAAAAGAAATAACGCTCGTTTTATTGTTCCAATCAGATTAAATTAAAAATATTTATAAATAGACTCCTCTAAAGCTAATAACTTAATAGCTTTCCTTGTAAAATGTATTCATATGAAGAACATTAGAAACTTTTCTGTAATTGCCCATATTGACCATGGCAAATCAACCCTGTCTGATAGATTGATTGAATTTTGTGGCGGCCTTTCTGCAAGAGAGATGTCTGAGCAGATTCTTGACTCAATGGATATTGAAAGAGAAAGGGGCATAACTATTAAAGCACAGGCAGTTACGCTTAATTACAAGAAAGATGGAGAAGTCTATCAATTAAATTTTATTGATACACCAGGCCATGTAGATTTTTCTTATGAAGTATCTAGATCTTTGTCAGCATGCGAGGGAGCACTTTTAGTTGTTGACGGCTCGCAAGGAGTTGAAGCTCAAACTTTAGCTAATTGTTATACAGCTGTTGATCAAGGACTGGAAGTAGTTCCTGTTATTAACAAGATCGATTTACCCCAATCTGATCCTGAAAGAGTTAAAAAAGAAATAGAAGACATGATAGGAATTAATTCTGAAAATGCACCTCTTGTAAGTGCAAAAACTGGTGAAGGAACAGAAGAATTATTAGATATGCTTGTTAGAGATATTCCGCCGCCAATTGGCAGCCCAGACGAACCTTTGCAGGCGTTAATTATTGATTCGTGGTTTGATCCTTATTTAGGAGTTGTCTCACTTATTAGAATCATGAACGGTACTCTAAAAACTGGACAAAAATTTAAGATATTCTCTTCTGGACAGAGCTATTTAGCAGATGAAATAGGAATTTTTTCACCAAAAAAAAATAAAACAAAAATACTTGCAGCTGGGGAGGTTGGGTATTTAGTTGCCGGGATAAAAGATATTAAAGGTGCTCCAGTTGGAGATACTGTTTTGGAGTTCAATGATGAAGTGACTGCGGCTTTACCTGGATTTCAAAAAGTGAATCCAAAAGTATTTGCTTCATTATTTACAGTCAGCTCAGAGGATTATGAAAAATTCAGAGATGCCTTATCGAAATTAATCTTAAATGACTCTTCTTTGGTTTATGAGCCAGAAGTTTCAGATGCACTAGGTTTTGGTTTTAGATGTGGATTTCTTGGTACTCTCCATATGGAAGTTATTCGAGAGAGACTTGAAAGAGAATATGATTTAGATCTTATATCTACAGCTCCTTCAGTTGAATATGAAATTTTAAAAACAGATGGTACTGTTTTCAAATGTGATAATCCCTCCCAGATGCCTGTATCAAATGAGATTGATGAAATTAGAGAGCCAATAGTTCTTGTAAATGTTTTAACTCCAAATGATTATGTTGGAAGTGTTATTACTCTTTGTACGAGTAAAAGAGGCATCCAAAAAGAGATGAATTACTTTGGAACTCAAGTATCTATAATATTTGAGATGCCATTATCTGGTGTGATTGTAGATTTTTTTGATCAGATAAAATCTTCGACCAAGGGATTTGCATCTATTGAATACAGCTTGATAGGCTTTAGGGCATCTGATCTTACAAAGATAGATATTCTAATTAATGATCAAAAGGTTGACGCTCTGTCTATGATTGTTCACAAATCTTTTTCTATGATGAAAGCTCGAGAGATTGCTAAAAATCTTCAGAAACTAATACCAAGACAAATGTTTGATGTGCCTATTCAAGTCGCACTAGGATCTAAGATTATTTCACGTGAAACAGTCAAAGCTCTCAGAAAAAATGTGACAGCTAAATGTTATGGTGGTGATATATCTAGAAAGAAAAAACTTTTAGAAAAACAAAAGAAAGGTAAGAAGAAAATGAAGCAGCTTGGAAGAGTATCAATTCCACAAGATGCTTTTCTCAATTATTTTAGTTCAGGGGAATAGTAAATGTTTTCAGATCCTCTATTTTTATTAGCTTCAATTGGGATAATCATTTGCCTTTCAATCTGGGTGCTAGAAGCAATTAAAATGGATAATGCTTCTACCTCAGATATGCAAACACCTAGTCAATCCAAGCTATCAAAAATAGGTTTTGTTTTAGGTCTCATTATTCTATACAGCGTTTTTATTAATGCGGGTGATCTAAGTATCATTCTTCTTCTTGCAACAATGATAAGTCTAGTAATATGGATTACTGGTCAATTTATAAGCAATACATACCTAAAAGCTTCAGGAAGAAGTTGGTTTATACCAATTTTTTTAATATTTGTGTTAAGAACATTTATGTATGAACCCTATCAAATTCCATCTGGGTCAATGATTCCAGGATTAAAAGTCGGAGATTTTATTCTAGTTAACAAGCATTCATACGGTTTAAAGCTCGAGAGGACAGGTAAAGCCTTTGCTATGGCAAAAGATCCAGAACTAGGGGATGTAGTTGTCTTTATTCCTCCTCATAAACCCATGCCATTTGTTAAAAGATTGATAGGTAAGCCAGGAGATAAGATAAGTTATATTAATAAGAAACTGTACTTAAATGACATTGCTGTTCCTCAAAATTATTATAAAACTAAATCAGGTATTGATTTTTATCTTGAGAATTTTAATGGTAAAGAGATAACGGTTCAGCATATGAGATCAAGACCATCCAGTGCTCCATCTGAGTGGATTGTTCCAGATGGTATGTATTTTGCAGTTGGTGATAACCGTGATAATTCTAACGATAGTAGATATTGGGGTTTTATTCCAAGAGATAACTTCATGGGCACTGCTGATTACATTTGGATGAGTTGGGAATGTTGGACTTGTATGCCTTCGTTCAACCGAGCAGGAAGCATTAAGTGAAACTTGAAGATTTTGAATTAGTTATCAACTATACCTTTAACAATCAAAGTCATTTATTACATGCAATTCAGCATAAAAGTTTTAATAAAAATCTTAATAATGAAAGATTAGAGTTTTTAGGAGATTCAATCTTAAATTCTGTAATTGCAGAATATCTTTTTATTAAGTTTCCAAATTACCAAGAAGGAGTTTTAACAAGAGCAAGAGCATTGCTTGTTAAAGGAAGCGCATTAACAAAAAAAGCCAATCAAATTGGCCTTGATAAGGTTATTAAATTATCAAAAGGTATGATTAATTTATCTGATGACAGAAAATTCTCAACATTAGAGGGTGCATTTGAGGCAGTTATTGGAGCTATTTTTATTGATGGAGGTTGGGAAAATAGCAAAAATGTTATCTATAAAATATATGAAGATGATTTTAAGAATTTATCATTGGATGATGACTTTAAAGATCCTAAATCTATCTTACAAGAAGCCATGCAGGCTGAGGGTTTAAATCCTCCGCAATATAATACAATTGAAATAAAGGATAATAAATTTAGATCAACACTCGAAGTCAAAAAAATTGAATATAGCTCTATTGGAAAGTCAAAAAAAACTGCTGAAACTAAATTAGCAGAGAGCATTCTTGCTAAAGGAGACTTTCTTTAATGCAAGAATCTTTTTGTGGTTATATTTCTATAGTTGGTAAGCCTAATGTTGGCAAATCAACTATTCTCAATCATATATTGGGTAAAAAGGTATCCATTACCTCTAGAAAATCTCAAACAACACGAAATAATATTCTTGGAATTAAGACTATTGATAATAAGCAGATGATTTTTGCTGATACCCCTGGAATGCATATTAAATCAACAAAAGTAATGAATAGATTACTTAATAAATCAGCTGCAAGTCTTATTGAAGATTCTGATTTAGTGTTATTTGTTATTCAAAGAGCTTCAATGCAAGAATTAGATCATCTGGTCCTAGAAAAAATTAAGGAATCTGATTCAAAAGTAATTTGTGTTATTAATAAATCTGATCAAGTTGATGATAAAAATAAATTGTTGCCTCTAATTGCTCAACTCCAAGAGGCTTATAATTTCCTAGAAATCATTCCTATAGCAGCTATAAATGATGAGGGTGTCAATGAGTTAGAAAAATTAATTTTGGACTATCTTCCAAAAAATCAGCATATATATGGCGAAGAGGGATCAGAGATTAATCAAGATAATTTTATGGTTTCAGAGCTTGTTAGAGAAAAAATTATTAGATCGCTAGGTGATGAATTGCCACATGACACCTTTGTGCAAGTTGAACAACTGGAAGATGAAAAAGATATTGTAAGAATACATGCTGTTATTTATGTAGCTAGACAAACCCAAAAACAAATTGTTATTGGTCATAAAGGCGAAGTTCTAAAAAGGATTGGTACCCAAGCAAGACTTGATTTAGAAAAATATTATGGCAAAAAAGTTTTTTTAAAAACTTGGGTCAAAGTAAAGAAAAACTGGAACACAGATTCTGATTATTTGCATAGCTTAGGTGTTGGTGGAAGTTATGAGTCCTAATGATTGGGAGGAATGCTTCTTGCTTCATCAAAGGTCATATGGAGATACAAGCATAATTGCTGAAATTTTTACTAGAAAATCTGGAAAAATGTCAGTAATAGCTCGAGGAGCTAAAAAACCAAAGTCTAAGTTTTTTGGATATCTAGTTCCATTTTCAAAACTCCAAATAACTTATTCAGGCAGATCTGAATTAAAAACACTAACTAATATCGATAGAGATTTATCTCTTTTAGATAATAATCTCTCTAAAAAAAGCTATAGCTTACTTTATATTAATGAATTGATGATTAAGCTTCTTCCAAAAGATGCTGCAAATGAAGATTTATTTAATCTGTATAGCAACTTTATTGAAGCTTCTGCGAAGGCAGTAGATATGAGATTTTTATTACGAAGTTTTGAATTAGACCTTTTAGAAATGCTTGGCTACGGAATAAATTTCCAAACAGATATAGATGCACATGAGCCAATAGAAGCTACTTTGGATTATATTTTTATTGCAGAAAGAGGTTTTCAATCATCTGATAAGGATCCTGATTTTTCAGGCCAAGATATCATAGATATTAGAAATAGAAATTTAGTAAATGTTTCTAGCAATAAATTAAAACAGTTAACGCAAGCCACAATTATGTTTTGTCTTGAAGGCAAGGATTTAAATAGCAGACAAATTTTTAGAAGGTTGCAAAAATGATCTATGGCATTGGCACAGACATAGTTTTAATAAGTAGGATAAAAAATACCGAAGCTTTTGCAAATAAAATATTATCAAGTGATGAATTAATGATTTGGCAAGATTATTCATCTGCTAAACAACAAAGCTTTTTAGCAAAACAATTTGCCTGCAAAGAAGCTATAGCAAAAGCCTTAGGCACTGGGTTTAGAGATAAAATATATCCAAAAGATATTGAAATCCTAAGAAATGATTTAGGAAAACCATATATCAATCCTCTGGATAGTTTAAAAAAAATATTTAGTGATTTAAAAATCATTGGCAGCCATGTTAGTATTGCAGACGAAACTGATTACGTAGTTGCATTCGCTATTATAGAAAAATGAATAAATTAATCCTATTGGGACCCCCTGGCGCAGGCAAGGGAACACAAGCTGACTTGATATGTAGTTTTCTAAATATTCCAAAAATTAGTACTGGGGATATGTTAAGAGAGGCAATTGCCTCGGGTACCGAGCTGGGTAAGCGAGTATCAGGAGTATTAAGCTCTGGAGCATTGGTTTCTGACGAAATAATAGGTTCAATAATTGTTGAGCGCATTCAAAAAGCAGATTGTAAAAATGGTTTCTTATTTGATGGAGTTCCAAGGACCTTAGGTCAGGCAAGCATGCTTGTTGATATGAATGTAGATTTTTCTCATGTAATTGAAATAGAGGTTAATGACCAAGTTATTGTTGATAGGATGTCTGGCAGACGTTTTCATATAGCTTCAGGGAGAAGCTATCATGTAAAATATAATCCACCAAAAAATGAAGGTATTGATGACCTCACTGGCGAGGACTTAGTTCAACGGGAAGATGATAAGCCTGAAACTGTTTCAAAGAGGCTAGATGTTTATCATGAAGAAACAAAACCACTTTCTGAATTTTATGCTCAAAAATCCAATAGTAATGAGTTAATTTATTTTAAGGTTGACGGTGCAGGGTCTGTAGAATCTGTATTTGAATCTATTAAAACTAATTTATAAATAAACATGAAGCTTCTTGCAATAGATAGCTCTGGTGATTCTTCTTCTGTAGCCTTTATATATGAAGATGAAATTTTATCTTACTCAAAAATACATGCTAGAAAAGAAAGACCAAATTGGAATAATCTTTTAGCATCAGTTGGGATTAATTTACAAATTCATATCTCAGAAATTGATTGTTTTGCCTTCGGAAGAGGTCCTGGTTCATATACTGGCATAAGGAGCTTAGCTAGCTTTATGAAAGGCTTGAGTTGGACGCAAAAAAAACCCCTTATTGGTATATCAAATTTACAATCTATAGCCTACCAAGCAAAGACTAAAGCAGATAATAAACAATTTAATGTAATAAATGTGGCACTGAAATCAGATCTAGATGAGGTTTATTTCTGCAAATATCCCAGCTCAGATTTGTTAGAAAATCAATCAGATGAAAAAATAATGTCTTTTAAAGAATTATCTGATCCAATGCTTTTAAGCAATCCATCTGCAATTTATGCTGGAAATGGATGGGATGATAAAAGAATTAAATTAGATGCTAACTCTATAATTAACATTAATTCAGATGCTTTATCGATAGCTCATCTAGCAGAGTTAAAATTTAATAACCAAGATAAATTTTTACCTGAAGATGCAAATCCAGTATATTTAAAAGATACTAATTACAAAAAGATTTCTGATGAATGATATTTTTTTAAGTATTTTATTGGCATTTATACAAGGTTTAACTGAGTTTTTGCCAGTCTCAAGTTCCGCTCATCTATTGTTTCCAAGCCTATTATTTGGAGCTAATGATCTTGGTTTGAGTTTTGATATTGCAACTCATGGAGGAACACTTTTTGCAGTACTTTTTTACTTTAGGCTTGATATAAAAAAAATGCTCTTATCAATTAATCCTTTTTTTAATAATCATGATGTTGAAAGTAGACAATTAGTAGCGCACCTTATTGTTGCTACGCTTCCAATAATTATCTTTGGACTTATTGGTTCTGACTTTATTGCAAACAGAAACTTTGGGGTGACCTATATAGCCTGGGCAAACTTAATCTTTGCTGCTATTTTATTTTTTGCATATAGATATAGCTCACAATCCAAGACAATACTACAACTAAGCATTTTTACTGTTCTTTTTATTGGGTTTTTTCAAGTGTTTGCCTTAATTCCGGGCGCCTCAAGATCAGGGACAGCAATTACAGCTGCTCTTCTGATTGGTCTTAATTTAAAGGACGCATCAAGGTTTGCATTTTTACTTAGTATTCCAACCATACTTGGAGCATTAACATTCTTGCTCATTGATAGCTTTAATTCATTTGAAGTAATTAACTTTTTGAGTTTATTTATTGGTTTTAGTATTTCTGCTATTTTTGCTTTCTTTACTATTAAATTTTTCTTAGCTTTTATCGACAAGATTGGGATGTACCCATTTGTTATATATAGACTAGCGCTTGGATTAGGCCTTCTTCTTATTGTATGACCTGTGTTGTATGGATAGACAATCATGATTACAAAGAAGAATTAAATCTTGTAGCAAAAGATCTTAATTTAGAATTAGTTACAAAATATCCTCAGAGCGGTTCAGTTATTTCTTTAAATAAATCTGGTTTATATTTTATAAATGATATTACTAATCCCGCTGATATTCTCCATGTTGATTTTCTTACTGGTTCAATGGGATGGAGGCTTAAAAGATCAGACCATGAGACTTTGTTAAAAAAAACATTGGGCAAAACAAAAGATTCCTTAACTATCTTCGATGGAACAGCTGGCTTTCTTTCAGATGCAATAATATTTTTATCACTTGGCCACAAAGTTATAGCTTGCGAGCAAAGTAGAATTTTGTATTTATTGGTAAAAGATGCATGTAACAGAGCTGCAAATGAACTTCCTTTTTTATCAAATTTAAACTTAATACATGGAAATTCACTTGAGATATATAAAGACCAGATAAATATAGATACTGTATATTTAGATCCTCTATACCCAGAAACTAAAAAACATATTTTAAGAGCAAGCAATATAAATGCCATAAAAGGTATTTTAAAAATAGAAAAGATAGAGGATATGGCCGATTCACTTTTTTTAGAGTTTAAAGAATTAAATTACAAAAAAATAATTTTAAAAAGGCCTATAAAAGGTGAAAAAATTTGTAATAATATTAATTATCAAATCAAAGGCAAGTCAACTAGGTTTGATATATACATTTAAAACATTTAATAAGGAGATGATCGTATGAATCCATTTGCAATGATGAAAGATGCGAAAAATATGGAAAAAATGCTGAAACCCGCATTAGATAAATTTATGAAAGAATCAGGCTTTGTAAAAAAAGAGGAACTAGAGCCTCTAAAAAGAAGAGTTGCTGAACTAGAGGCCGAGGTAACTAAGCTTAAAAGCTAAGTTATTTTTATATCAAGCTAGATCCATCAGATATATCGCGCATTATTGAAATGGCATGGGAGGATAGGACTCCATTTGATGCCATAGAGGCAACTTATGGCTTGAATCAAAATCAAGTTGAAGATCTAATGCGAGATAATCTTAAAAAGACTAGTTATGTTGTTTGGAGAAAAAGAGCTCAGGGACGAAAAACTAAGCATGTTGGTTTAAGAGAATTTGGAAAAGTTGGAAGACATCATTCATATGATCAGCACAAGCATAGAAAGTAGCCAGATAAAAATAGAAAATTTATATAAGTCTATTTTTTCAGATACTCCGAATACAAATTTTATTTTTAAATCAGACTATGTTTCTATTATTCATATTGATTCTTCAAATAGCGATCCAGCTGTAATAGAAATAATTGAACAAGAAGAACATTACAAGGTTTCATATTGGGACGGTTATTCTTTAGCTGAGGTTGTATACGAAAAAGATTTAGTGAAAGCACTAAAACTATTTAAGCGTTTTGCAAGAAAGCTATCTAAGAATTTAAACAAAAAATGGGATTAATTCCTTCTAAAAATAAATTAATCTATACTTTTTTAATTAGCTTTATTGTATCTTGTGGCGGCAGCGGGTCATCAAATAGTATTAATGATCCGGCAATGCCTTTAACAATAGATATATCCGGACTCCAATCAGAGATTTTTTCATTCGATCCAATTGAATTAAGTATTTCATCAAACTATTCTAACTGCTCTTATAATTTGGCTAGTGATGATATTTTCTGGAATGAGGTTGAGAATAATACATTTAAATTTAACGCTCCGATAATTTTTGAAGATCAACAAAGTTATACGATTAAAGTTTCTTCTTTAAGAACTGAATCTTGTCCATATGGTCAAAAAAATATTGAACTATCCGTAAAGAAGATGCCTACAAAGTTTAATGCTAGCCCAAGCAATAGTAATGATTTAAAGACAGATTATTATCATATTGCTGATATTGGTTTTGGTGGTCTTGAAATAACTGAAAGATATTCTGCAACCATTTGTTACCCAACACCAGATGATTGTGTTTACTATAATGATGAGCTATTTGGACAAGATGCTCACAACATGGCAACGGGTGACTTTAATGGCGATGGTCATGAGGATGTGGTTGTAGCATGGGCAATTTTCCCACATACCATTGAAGAGGATCAAAAAATTGATGCACCAATCCATATTTATCTCAATGATGGAAAAGGTCACCTCTATGAGGATATGTCTATATATGCAACTGGCACTTATCCAACTCATCCATTTGCTTATAGGGTTGTTGTAAGAGATTTTAATAAAGATGGCATAGACGATATATTTGCAGGATCAATGGGTAAATCTGTCAGGTATGAAGATTATTCAGAGAATTATATAAAGCCTTATCCACATTTATTACTATTAAGCAATAACGATGGAGTTTTTGAAGACAAAAGCATAAATATTGAAGATCAAAATAATGGAGATGGTCAAAAATGTGCATTTGCTCATGAAGCTAGCGGAGGTGACTTTGATGCGGATGGAGATTTTGATATTTTTGCTTGTAATATACTTTTAGTAAATGATGGCTTTGGTCATTTCACCATTCATGAATATATTAATATTGAATGGCATCAATCGCATATGAGTCCTATGAGCAGCTTAATTGTAGATTTAAATAATGATAATTATGGAGATTTATTATTTTGGAATTTTGATAATCGATATTTATTTGAATCCCTGCCAGAGGAGGGAACAATCCTATTAAGCAATGGAACTAGTGACATATCTTTATGGACAAAGCTTGATTTACCAAAAGGACCGCATGAAATAAATCATAATAAATATAATCATGCAGCCTCTGGAGATATCAATGGTGATGGTTTTCAGGATATCGTAGTTGCAATTACAAGAGATGAGCCATACTACGAGGGAGCATATATCCAAATTCTGGTAAATGATCAAACAGGATTTTTAGCTGATGAAACCTCCTCAAGATTTGTTGAACAAATAAGATCTGAAAATCATCATGGAGAAGGTAATATTTATCTAAGAGATATCGATAATGATGGAGATTTAGATATTTTTCACTCTACTAGAGATTTTGTAAATTCTACTTCTGGAGCACACATTGCAATAAATGATGGCCAAGGAAATTTTATTTCAAATGAGTTAATTTTGCCTTCTCGACCAATTTCAAATTCAGGATGGAGTTCAACAAGTGGACTAATGAAAGGATTGCCTATAAATTTAGATAAGAAAGGGTGTTTAGATTTAATATCTACTTCTGATTCTTGGAGTAACAACAATTCAACTAATAATTATTTATTTAGTATTTTTAATATTAATTGTTCATTTTAAAAATGGTGCCCCATGCCTGAGTCGAACAGGCACTCCCGAAGGAACGCGATTTTGAATCGCGCGCGTCTACCAATTCCGCCAATAGGGCACGCTCGGCATTGTAGCTAAGTATTATCTACTTTAAAATCACAAACTCATGAAAACCTCAGATTTTAATTACTACTTACCTGAAGAATTAATAGCTAATTACCCACTAGATAATAGGAGTGCAAGCAAACTATTAGTTCACTCTAACAAGATAGAGCACCTTTTTTTTAGAGACATCTTAAAATTTTTTACAAAAGGTGATTTATTAGTTCTTAATAATACCTCAGTCATTCCTGCAAGAGTCTTTGGAACAAAAGAATCAGGAGGAGCAGTTGAAGTTATGCTTGAAAGAATATTGGAAGATAATAAAGCCTTAGTGCAAATACGTTCT
>Ga0257106_1001170_pt1 | contig 13562 bp, 21 predicted proteins | sample LP_taG_3_FD_190177 | JGI IMG/M metagenome (GOLD analysis project Ga0257106, IMG submission 190177) | Marine microbial communities from Northeast Subartic Pacific Ocean, Canada - LP_J_2011_P26_10m | ecosystem: Environmental > Aquatic > Marine > Oceanic | place: Canada: Northeast Subartic Pacific...
CTTAGCGATGGACTTCCCAATACCTCGGAGCTTCATAGCATCTTTACCACTGGTGATCTTGTAAGAAAGATTGTAGATGGTATCACCAGCCTTGGTGTATGCATCGCGCTTGAAATTGTCTTCAGCCTTGTCAGCATACTCGTAGATCATTTCAGCGAGGCCAGTATTGTGGGAGACAAAGTATTCCTCATCGTCAGTCTCAGAAACGAATGAACCCTCATCATCCGAGTCAGAATCATACTTAGCGAGGCCGAGAGGGTCATTGGATGCAACGGATTCCTCATCAGAAACGTCGGACTCTGCGTAATCAGAATCCTGTTCATCGATGTAGATATCAATCTTGGCAGCGATACCTCTACCAATACCATTGAGGTTGAGTAGGCTCTCACCACTCTCAACCTCATAAGGGAGGTTTCCAATGATATCCGCGGCTGTCTCGTAGGCAGCAGTCTTGTAGAAGTCGGAGGTCATGTTTCCAAGTTCCAGAAGATACTTAACAAGTCCTTGGTTGAGAGACTTCTTCGTCACACGAGCTGTTGTGTCAGTGTACGAAGGAGAGATGCGCATCATGTACTTGAGCTCGTTGAGTTCAGTAAGGGCATTGACCTTCTCTTCACTAGCCTCATGGAATAACTTCTTGAGCCGCTCAATCTTGTAACGAGATTCTTCATACGAGTCAACGTCACCCATGACGGCGCGGATCTTCTTGAAGTCTCGGATTTCCTTCTTGAGACCAATCTCGTTGAAAGTGACGGTGCGAATGGTTTCGCCTTGTTCGTCACAGAGACTCTGGAGTTCGTGGTTCTCCTTCTCGAGCTTGAGGATGTAGTCGGTAATGGAACGGGAGTTCATGGTAGTAGACATTGTAAGTTTTATAAAAACAATGTATTCTTGCTTCACTTAGGTGTTTAAAGGATAAATTCTATCAAAATGTATGTTGAGTTTATTACGACCAACATTTATTGCCAAACCCTGTGTAGTAAAAATACGCGCATCAAAACATAAGAAAAGTAAACCCGTGGTTAAAATTAAGAGACATCCACCTGGACTCATTTTAATAAATCTTCTACTCGCCTTCTCAATAATGATAATCTACAGTTTTCAAAAAGATGACGAAGATTAAAGATAACATCTTCTATTTAAAAAAATGGTAGCTCTCGCTAGACCTATTTACACCCAAAAAACACCTACAAAATTTCTTCAGACGAGGGTAAGAACTAACAGACGCCTGGTCAAACCTGTACACGTCCGAGCCGCTTTACCTTCTCCAGATCTTGTGAACTATGCACAACTTCAACTTGTCACTTGGATTTTACCTATGACAATCGCGGGTCGTCTACTTAAGGTGAAATGGCCGGAGCTTGTGGTCGGTCTCACTGTCATGACTGTGGCTAAACTATCCCTAGCAGCAAATGGTGTTATCAATTACTAAATATAATCTATGCTTCTAGTAAATGTTAACTAGACTTCTATATGTACGACCTAGTGTTCGTGTCCGCGCTAAAAAAGACGACTTCGTAGCTCCCGCTGATGCACCAGGTGAGGGGAAAAGACGTATTCCCAATGAGGAAGAAAACAAGGATATACACCCACTAAAGAAGTTCATTGTAGACAAATTCAAAATCAAGGAGATTGATTATGAAAAGTTCAATAAGGAAAGTAAATGGGCTATTCGCCCAGGTAAAAAGAAGGGGGATAAAGAATAGAGATGTTAAATAGAAAACATGTCTTTCGCACTCACCTTCGTTATCCCAACCACGCGAAATGTTAAAACTCGTGTATTTACAGATCCTGCCCAATACGACGCAGAAGTTAACGCAGCCCGCGGGTTTAATAAACCATTAACTACCCGTGCGCGTCCACCAATGACACAAGTTATGGAAGATTTTTCTCATCTGAATGAAGCTTCTCAACTTATCAACCACGTGACCGAACGTGAAGTCATTGAGGCGCAGAATTTCTGGGCGGACTCCATCGTGGATATTTCCAACTCTTTCCTAAGTGGTGGAGACTATGTGAGTCTCGCGGGTGAGCGTGCGGGGGAATTGTATGGATACGAACATTCTAATGTTCTCTTCAAACCCACGAAAGCTGCAGAACAACAGTTTCGTCCTACCGCTAACGATGCGATGTCTTACTTTGTGGGCCACGATGCTGTAATCAGTGGTTTCAAAGAAGACCAGGGGTTCGCTATCAATGCCAAAAAGGGTTTCAGTAGGGTAATCTTCAATAATCACCAGATTGACTGTCATGGTGATGTAGCTCACGCTATGGGTACCTACGAGTTCACATGTGCAACCACTGGTGAAATTTCAGAGGTTGAATATACATTCGGCTACAAGCGCAACATGGATGGTAAGGTGCGCATCTGTTTACATCATTCCTCCATCCCGTATGCATCGGCTAATAAAACATCTCACGTGGAACGAAATGAAACGTCTCAAGTGAAGCGCAAAATTGTTTTTGATCCCGCACAATTTGATGAGAAGGAGAATGAACTTCGTCATGTAAAATCTAATTGGTAATTATATTAAGTTTGAATTTCTTGTCAAACTTTAAACTAATCTTTCCCTCGTCCACAAGACGCTTAATCGTTTCGCCAACCTCTAGGTTTTCGTTATACGCCTTAGTATGTTCTGGACTAGCTGGTAAATTGGGCATGAGCATGTTAAACGCCACCATCTTCTGTGCTACCGAAAGTTCTCGATCTTGTAGAATAGGTAATATATCTTTAGGAATTAATGAAGGGTCCATTATTCTTTATTTGGACGATTTCTTTAAATGATACCTAAGTGAAAATGATCCTCCCGTATTTCCAAGTAATATTCAACAATCAAAATATGGTTTGTTTCGAAAACGATTCCGTCTATAAACTCGGTGCCTCGTTCACCATGAGGAACATCTTGAGCATCATCGATAAGATGAATGTTGCCATACCTCATCATGAATTCGAAGCTGAACCTATCGGTGAAGGTGGCATTCGCGTGAAAGGATATACGGCAGGTGCACCATTCAAAACCATTCGTTTCCATTTTGACAACTGGCCTTGGTGTCCAGATGGTGTCAAAGAGGAGGATATTGACAGAAGATTAATTGTCAACGACTTCACTGGTAAGAAGAGATTGTATTCGAATTTTAGGTGTTTGTATGGGGCACCTGAATGGACGAAAGATGAAGTTGAGTGTGTCAATAGGATTCTCTGTGAAGAGGGGATGAAGAGAGTTAGGGCTTAGAATTAGTTATTAATATTACTGCAGGTGCTGAACCCTTTGGTGGTTTTTTACAGAAAATCTTACACTCACAACAATCCTTTATACACACGAGTTGCTTTTTAGTCGCATAACATCGTGTAGGTAACATGATATCTTTGGATATGTAACGTGCTATTTGGTCAAGAAGTATCATCCTATACTTTTAGTCAAGATAAAGAATAAGTGGGATTAACATATAGATGTACGGTCGCCGGAAGGCAAAACCAATTGGATTTTCTAGTCGTGATGATCCTAGAAGGTTAGTTATTCGTTCAGAAGAGTCTAAACCACCACCCCCACTTTATATCGCTCCACCCGAACTCTTACCAGTTGGTGTACATTATATAGTTGACCTAGATAATGTGGATAATGATTTGGTTACGGATAATGATAAACTATCTAAGATTTGTAATCACTCGTTAGAAAAGGGTGAAGCAACAATATTAGATAAGATGATACATCACTTTGAACCACATGGATTAACCTTATTGTACTTACTCTCAGAAAGTCACTTTTCAATGCATACATGGCCTGAACACCAAAAAATTCGTATAGACTTCTTCACATGTGAACAAAATGAAAGTAAATGTATTTCTGTGATCGATCATTTAAAAAGTGAGTTTGAATCCAGTCATATGAAAATCAATATACTAAGGCGTTAATTTTCATGTTATAAATTGTTCTATCATATAAGATGAAGACTGTATTACTTGTTTTACTCATAATCTCAGTAGGTCTATTTATCTATAGGAATAAAACTAAGTCAAATATTAATACATGGGGATTGGAAATATTACACCACCTCGAAAGTCCATATCAAACTATTGACTTGGCAAGAGATAAAAAGACGAATCATGTTGCTATGTTTTTAAATGGTGCGATACAAAATCACACCAAAGAGTTCAATAAATCACATTACGCAATGGTTGATATACCAATTAAACTGTTAAACACTCCATTGAAAAATATCCTTATTTTGGGAGGAGGTGATGGATATCCAGCTATGCGAGCTCTAAAACAAAAAGATGTGTACATCAAGAATGTTGAAATTGATCACGTGTTGATTGACTTTGTAAAAACGAATCCAATTATGAGAAAATATACACAAGATGCGTTTAATGACCCGAGACTGGATTTATCAGCTATGGATGCCTATAAGTATATCTATACAGAAAAACGGAAGTTTGACATAATTGTGTATGATATAGCTAGAACCACGACAAATAATACAGTTACAGACTTTGCGCCGTGTGATGATTATGTAGTAGAAAATCTACTTAGTGATGGAGGTATATTAAATTATACTATGGATCTATATGGTAATATTCCCGAATTTTCGGATCTATTTATAAACTACTGTAAATTGAAGAAGAAAAGTAATAAGAAACACTTGGTACTCCTTCTTCAAAGTAAAGAAGATTTTGATCGTTTCAGTTCCTCGTGTCCGATAGGTATAAAAAAGCTAAAGGAAAAATATCCGATGAGTGAAATTGGTATCATGATGTACAATTTGAAATCTTCGTGTGGAATATATCATTATAACGAAGAATTATACTTTTACATTTCTAAACAACCATTCAATAAAACAAATGAAGATATAGAATTTTATCCGTTTGAAAATATTACAACAAATGTCTAACGTCTATAACAATATCATGTTCAACTCTTTCAAGGGGTAATTTAACCCACAACTGACCACTCATATTATGTACTATTTTAGCTTCAAATGGTCCACCAACACTTACATAATTATCACCATCAGAGCGCCAATCTAAATCTCCTACATTGGCCATTTCCTCTTTGATGATGAGAAGCCTGTAAATACCGTTGAATGGTTTACTCTTAGCCAACATGAAATGATAATCGTGATGTCTTGTCGCCAAAAAATCTATTTTGTCTCTTAGTGTTCTATGTCTCGTCGTACGTGAACCACTATATTCAACCACAGAATTGTTTAGAATCTGTCCAGATTTACATGAAATGCGAGAAGATTCTAAATCATCAATCCGCATATCTTCACCAACACGATGGGATTCGTTTGGTCTCCACGTCGTTGTAAAATTAATATCTATAAACGAATTGTGAAGAACTTCTTCCCAGTAAGTAGATTTAAGTGGCTGATCAAATGTATTATGGTAATTTGACACATTTTTTCTAATAGATTCAGTTAATCTATTTACATTATGACCAGTGGATAAAAAGGTGGTCATTCTAATTGCACCACTCATCATACTTACTGTATTGTCGATAATAGTTGTAAGTACCTCAGCGGCAATGATTTCGTCTTCAGACATATTTAAAGTTATCGGAGTATAATCAGACATGATGGAGTCTCGTGTGATTAATGATGATCTACTGAAGATTACTCCTGACTTAGGTACAGAAAGTGCACAAATTGTGATCGCAGATCCCCCGTATAATATTGGAAAAGACTTTGGAAACAAGAGTGATAAACAGCCGATGGGTGAGTATCTTAAGTGGTGTGACGATTGGATCAAAGAATGTTTACGAATTTTACGCAAGGATGGTACAATGTTCATCTATGGCTTCAGTGAAATCCTAGCTCTCATCCTAGCTCGTATTCCAGAAGAAGTGAATAGACGTTGGGTAGTGTGGCACTATACAAACAAGACAACTCCATCACTTAATTTCTGGCAACGTTCCCATGAATCTATTATCGTTCTATGGAAAGATTCAAAGGTCTTTCACAGAGACGACGTCCGAGAACCATACACCCAAGGATTCGTAAATGGTGCAGCCGGTAAAACGCGTAAAGGAACAAAGGGGCGCTTTTCTAAACAAAGTGAACCTACTGGAACCCCTGAACAAATTACTACAGCTGAAAAGGCGGTACATGATCAAGAACAAAAGATGAAGAATAAGAAAAATCGTGATGCATCGGAAACCGATATTTTAAAGAATCTAAAAAAGGAAGTTGATAAACTCAAGGGTCTTGCAGCCGATACAACGTATACGGCACACCCCGGTGGTGCTCTTCCTAGGGATGTTATCAAAATACCAGCTCTAGCTGGGGGTGCCGGAAAGAATGAACGCGTGGATCATCCCACCCAAAAGCCATTGGAGTTGTGCGAAAAACTTCTAAAGTCATGTAAACAGCCACCAGAAAACGGGTATGTTTTTGTACCATTCGCGGGTTCTGGTAGTGAATGTGTAGCGGCGAAGAAGCTTGATCTACCTTACATTGGTGTAGAAATCAATAAGGAATATTGTGATCTTATTCACAATCGTATAAGTGGTATTCCGTAGCCCAAATCTTCAAGGATTGGATCGTTTTTGTAATCAACTTGATAATATATCTTTTTTACCCCACTACTCGCAAGAGCTTTGAAACAGTTAATACACGGATAATGTGTGATATAGGCTTCGGCATCATCGATGGAGACACCTCTCTTCGCTGCATCGGTGATGGCATTAATCTCTGCATGAATCGTGGCTTGCTCATGACCCCAACGTATGATAGACCTATGGTCCGTACCAGCGAGGAATCCGTTGTACCCCATACTTATGAGTCTATTGTTCTTCACTATAACACACCCCACTTTTAGTCTATCACATGGGGAGCGAATAGATGCCAGAGTCGCAGCTTTCATGAAATAGTCGTTCCAAGAGATTCGTTCCTTAGGTTCTTCAGGTGGAGGGGAGCGCTGACGCCTAGCATCCTTGGTCATAGACATGAAACGAGGTGATGAACGTAGGGCGCGGGGGCTATCCATTTTATACTTAAACACAAATAATCTTTAAACGTGTCGCATCTATTGAATATAAAGATAATACCCTTTTACTAAAATTATACTATCTAGGAAAAGTTTTACACGAACCACTTACCAAATATTTTAACACGCTCATTGCAAGAGGAAGGCTTGGCTGGGTTGCTTTTACTTCTCCTCCTTGGTGGTGTACGAAGATGAAATCTAAGATAGCTTAAAAAATAACTTTCATACTTAGATATGGTATACAATTTTATAGAGGTATGCGCCGGAGCGGGTGGTATGTCTCAGGGCTTCATGAATGCTGGTATGAAACCCCTGTTATTATTAGATAATGACAAAGATTCATGTCGTACATTGAAAGTAAATCACCCAGATGTTAACGTTCAATGTATTGGTATGGAAACAATTGATGTATCTGAATATACGGATAAAGTGGATGTGTTATGTGGAGGAATTCCATGTCAGTCATGGTCTCAAGCTGGGAGAAGAGAAGGTGTCAACGATTCTAGGGGACATTTAGTCTATACATTCAGAGATCTAGTAAAAACTATAAAACCTAAAATGTTTGTGATTGAAAATGTAAAAGGAATGACAACTCTAAACAAAGGAGAAGCTTTTCGTGAAATCTTGGATATATTAAAATGCGATAACTTCTATGATATTAAACACAAAGTTCTCAATGCAAACGATTATGGTGTTGCACAAAAACGTGAACGACTTTTTATAGTGGGTAAGTACAACCGAATTATCCAATCGGAAATGGATGACGATATTCCTATCGGAACATTACTCGAAAATAACAAATTAAGGTCAGAATACAATTTTCCAGGTGAGATGGATTATAAACCGGTGTTACGCGACGTTCTTTTAGATGTACCGGAAAGTGATGGTGCGGAATATTCCGAAAAGAAGAAAGAAATTTTTAAACTCATTCCCGAAGGTGGTTGCTGGGTAGATTTACCTGAAAATATACAGAAAGAATACATGGGTAAGAGTTTCTATTCGGGTGGAGGAAAGCGTGGAATAGCCAAACGTCTTTCAATGTCAAAACCTTCATTAACATTGTTGTGTTCTCCACAACAAAAACAAACTGAAAGATGTCACCCAACCGAATTAAGACCACTCAATGTGAGAGAGTATGCTAGAATTCAGAGTTTTCCAGATACTTTTAAATTTGAAGGAACTGTGAATTCTCAATACAAACAGATTGGAAATGCTGTACCAGTTAATTTGGCGTATCACGTTGGAAAAAGTGTAATAAATGCACTAAATACCACTTAAGTTAGAGTCGAATGTATGAATTTCATTACAAAATGACCGAGTTTTTACCAACTGAGGATAAGGTACTGGAAATCATCAAAAGATGGTCTAATCCACCAACAAAAAAGATCAAAACTAAATCTGAAAATTATGATCGTATTTTGAAAGTTCTTTACGGGCATCATCCGGACTTTGAAAAATGGTTGAAGGATCCGGAACTCAAAAAACAAATGGAGATGAACGTAGGATATTTCATACAGGATTTAATTGGGAATATGAAAGATCATATAAATTACGAACAGGGTCATGAGACTGGTCTTGACGGCGAAAATAATATCAAAAATCCGGTTAAGTATGAAGTAAAGGTGGATGAAAGGACGACAAATAGTTCATCTTTAGATGAATGCATCAATAAACTGAAAAGGGCTACTGAAGGTACCAGCACCAAACCACTATTGATTCAGTTTTTTAGAGAAAAAATGCCAACGCTGCGTTCTAAATACAGTGATATCCAAATTACGGGTGAATCTTATATAAATAATTATATATCCATGGATGTAGGTGGAGTTAATGGTCTTATTACATATCTAGAGAGAACATCATATGTTCATGAAATTATCGAAGAGATCCTCCAAAGAGTTGTACTCTCAAATCAGTAGGATGTTTTAATCAACGCAAATCCTTATCCGCCGTGTAATATGTCTTCCCCTTAGTGGCGAAGCTATGGACCCTAGCATACCCCCACGCTTGTGGAGAGGCTCCCGGACGATGCCCGGTTCTCCACGCAGCGAGCCCCCTGTTATAGATTTTTTGGACAGTCTTTAGAGGAATCTTAGTAGCCTTAGCAATTTCAGGGAGGGATTTGGCTCCCGGATACATCTTCCTAAACTTTTGGGTGTAGGAGGAAGTTTTTGTCTTCTGTCCCTTGTCCGTCTTGAATCCTTTATAATCTCTCTTGAGCATCTTCTTATAGCGTGCCTCAACCTCCCCGAGAGTTGTGAGCCCCCTGAAATATTTGAGAGGTGCATAGATCTTACCTTCAGATTTACGCAGTTGCCCCACCTTCTTGGTGATGGCAGCATCAGTGAGAGGCATCTTATTTTTTAGTTATATTTTTTATCACACAGAATATAAATGGGACGAACGTGTTCTCTGATGATATGTGATAGTACTAGACCTAAACATATTGATTTGTTTTTAAACAGTGTATGGGGAAGGTACACTGAACCAGTTAATCTTGAATTAAATACAGTACATTGTAACAATGTGTCTCTAAGAAGGATTCTATCTATGAAGAAGGTACTGGATCATCATAGACCAAACTCTCGTAAATATGTGGAAAGTAGTACGATCATAGTTGGATCGCAATTCGCACGAAGGGTCTTACAAGTTGGACTATTTCTTGTTAGACCTGAGAAACCCGTGTTTATTAAGGTCGCCCCATGAGTTTCTTCACATGCTCCACGAACGTCTCCCCGCGATGAGATTCCGGGAACGTTTTGAAGTACAACGTAAATACGTCTGTACCATTTAAATGAACGTGGAGGAGATAAATCAAGAACACCACGACGTTGAATATCGCATCCTCTGTGTTCAAAAGAGACCTGGTTGGATCTTTTACATAACTGAGTAATGCAAATAGGATCTCCAACCCAATTATAACCACCCGCTTAGACCAGTGATAATCACTTGTAAATCTAATAGATGTGGTATACACAGCAACTCCAACCGCTAATAATAGAGGTAATAAAGGAGAATAGGGATTAAAACCCAAAAAATATGATACGGATAAAGCCCACAACCACCAACTAAACACAAGACTTTTCTTCCTCATCTATCTTCACTTGAGATATTTTATAGCCGACGCGATACTGGAATATATACACTTTCCAAATCTAACGCGCCCTGTCCTAGGATTGTAGTACCCCATGTGGCCGTTGAAGATGCATTTGTGTAGTTCACCCATATAAAAAATACAATATTATAATAATCAGGTGAGATGGGATTGTCAATAATTATGGGAAATATGTTTTCAGGTAAAACATCTGAACTGGTTCGGCGACTTAAGCGTCTGAAAGTTATTGGAAAAGAAATTTTGGTCATAAATTCTTCCAAAGATACCAGATCTCCTGATGAAGTTCTTAAAACGCACGACAATGTCAAATTTGACTGCTTCAAAACATATGATCTATTTGACGTCACGGATACTTTGTCGTTTCATGATGCCGATATCATAGCGATAGATGAAGCGCAATTCTTCCCTAGATTGAAGAAGTTTGTCGAGTGTTGTCTTTACTGTGAAAAGACTGTAATTATAGCAGGTCTTGATGCTGACTCTTTTCAAAGGAAATTTGGTGAAATTCTAGACTGTATACCACTTGCTTGTGACGTCACTAAACTTTCGGCTTTGTGTATGTGCTGTAAAGATGGAACTCCTGGACCCTTCACAAAGCGCATGGTAGCTGATAAAACTCTAGAACTCATTGGTGGGAGTGACATGTATAGCGCAGTTTGCCGAAAACACTTATAACTTCAAAACGCTATCAGATATATTACGCGCTATCCTACGAAACCAACCTAATGGGGTCACTGAATCATTCTCGTATAATGGAATAATTAGAGATATACGAGTGCACCCATTTTGTTGCTTAGAAACTGAATGTTTAACATCACTGCCATTGTACACCACACCCTTCCCAGCTTTACTCTCGTTAATTTTGACTTTATCGTTACGATCCTTAGTCATGAGATGTGATGTATTACATTCACTTGTGTATATGTTACACACATAAGTCTTTCTCTTACCATCAGTAAAATTGTTGTCGAAGTGCCAGTCAATGTAGTGACCACTTTTGTTGTATAGTCTCAGAAACCAACAGTATTGTTCATTTTTACAGTCAGCTGGTTTCGTTTTATCACTTCTAATCTTAGATACATATTCATCTACCAATTTGAATACTTGTGGTAATTTTTCTTTGATTGTATCTCGAGTGATCTTGTAACCTTCAACTGCACCCGAGGCAGATTTATTACCATGGTTTTGTGCGATGTGTATGATGTCATTTACATATGGATTTAGACTGTTAGATATTGTACTACAATCCAACTCCTTAAACTTACCACTCTGAGCTGGTTTAAGATATCCATTCCATAAGTTCAGAATAAACGGTAGTAGTATTACGAACAATATGATAAGTATCGTTCTAATCTTCATATAATACAGTGTCATTTTTTTTCAACTCCTAAAATCTTTTGACATCTAGGATGAGTACAACCCGTTTACTGTTCCCAGTTTTGATAACTTCATGGTATCTTGAGTGATCAAATAGGAAATCTTGACCCTCACGATGGACGTGTGGTCCTCTTTCTGTGTACAAAGTACAATCACCATTTCCAAGTATCGTAAGATGATATCTAAGTAAATGATTCGTCTCAGCTCTATGAGGTGATAGAGTCATAGGAGCATCCATAACTGCGAACGAAGCCGTAGACTCCTCAATAGAGGGTATCTGTCTAACAAGACTTTTGAGTTTAGGGAACTGATCAAATTTATATCGGTAGTAGTTATCATTTTTGTCAAACCAAGGATCCACGTCATGATACATAGTCTTCTCTAGAGTTTTTGAAACTTCTTCAAATTCTTCACGTATCTGCTTATAATGTGATTTGATTAACCAGAGACCCATGAAATTCCAGGGTGAGTACGTGGGTGAATGGGCTATAAAGTCTATAAGAGTATTTCTCATACCCACAAGTGGTCTTTTCCAGTTGTGGAAGTATAATCTATCTACAGGCAATTTCATGAAATCGTGACAGATCAATACAAATGGAATTCCAACCAAGTACCACATTATTTTCTCCTTACATAATAAATGCCAGGTTATCCCCCAAAAACCTCTATGTATGCCCCCGCCCCCACCACTGAAACTAAGGAGATGAAGGATCGTTTCACGATGCCCGCCATCCCCCAGCTCACCATCGTTCAGATGATCATCGCTGGTGTTATCATCGCGTATGCTTTCACTGCTCGCAAGATTAAGGGTGTCGTTGTCGCGACTCTCGCCCTTACTATTGGTCTGCTGCACATGTATGACCACCTTTACCGTGTGAAGCGTGGCCCTGAGAAGCTCTTCCTCTTCCCCGGTGATGACAAGAAGGAAAACTACTGTGCCACTGGTGCATGTGGTTGCGGTAAGTAAATTATATTTGTAGATATTAAGTATGCGCGTCAGGATTGTTCGCAGCCCCAATTCTAAAAAGAAATTCAGGGCAATTTTAGAAGACGGTAAAACTGTTGATTTTGGTGCAAGAGGTTATTCAGACTACACCAAACACAAGACTCCCTCACGTATGCGTTCCTATGTATTACGTCATGGAGGTCAGATACCTAAACGTATTATAGCAGAGAGAGATCCCGTTAGGATTCAGAACCTAATGTTAGACGTCAATCGTAGTGATAAAGAGGATTGGAAAATGAGCGGTATCAACGGGGCCGGTTTTTGGTCACGTTGGTATCTCTGGAGTTTTCCAACTACCGGAGGTGTCAAACAGTTTATGTCTAAGAGGTTTGGGATACAGATCGTTTAAATTCCTGGAACTTTTCAAAAAAGTGTATAATTAGAACGAGGCGTTTATATAAATCTGAACCCAAATCAAATTTAACTAGATCTTCCATGGAATCGAAGTAAATTAGGTCTACATCTTCCAAATCACACATCTTTTTGGTGTAATTGTTAAGAGTGTAGTGTATGCTATCAAAATTATCACCTTCCCATTCTCTCAAAATCTTCTTAATCTGTTTCAGTTCAAGATGTTTTGAAAGAGTGTTTACCACACACAACTTGGAAATATGTACTAATTTTTTAGATGTCTCACCATCTATTTCACGATACCACATTTCTCTTTTACGAGTACGATTTTTCTCGTCACCTTCTTTTATACTTTCAGAAAAATTGGATATGAGTATCTGTGCTTTCTCAATATTTTCATCGTTCATGATCCAATTATTCGCGAGGTCTTTTAAATTTTTGATGTTTAGGTCTTGTTCATTTGACTGACAGAAACATCCTAAATCTCTGAATATACCCATACTATTATCATAGCTATATTTTTTAAGCCTTACGCGTTCGCGGGCTTGTTGTTGGGCTTCGCGTTGCCGTTGTTGGGCTTAGCATTGTTGTTGGGCTTAGCGTTGTTGTTGGGCTTCGCGTTGTTGTTGGGCTTAGCATTGTTGTTGGGCTTAGCATTGTTGTTGGGCTTAGCATTGTTGTTGGGCTTCGCGTTGTTGTTGGGCTTAGCATTGTTGTTGGGCTTAGCATTG
>Ga0257106_1001172_pt1 | contig 13550 bp, 10 predicted proteins | sample LP_taG_3_FD_190177 | JGI IMG/M metagenome (GOLD analysis project Ga0257106, IMG submission 190177) | Marine microbial communities from Northeast Subartic Pacific Ocean, Canada - LP_J_2011_P26_10m | ecosystem: Environmental > Aquatic > Marine > Oceanic | place: Canada: Northeast Subartic Pacific...
CGAGGCTCAGCCTCACCCGCTCGCTACGGGGGATACGACTAAAGCGGCCGTGTTGCCCACGATCATTCCGTACATTTTTTAGTGCATGCAGCAACGCGCGATTTTTATTGAACTGGATTGAAAAATACGCACAGTGACTCACTCGCCCGTGTCTCCTACCCGGTGCGCCCTCCGTCGATGGTTGCCATCTCTTTCTTCAGGTGCCGGATTTTCTTGGATTTCGAGGATAGAATCTGTGCTCGTAGATCGCCCTAATCACTCACGCTCACGCGGACGTGGACCACATAGACTACCTTCGCCTTGACCATGTTGGCGATCCACGCCTCCACGGCGCGCCCCGTCGCGCGCGCGACCCCCCGCGCCAACGCCCGCAACCTCGCCGCGTCCAGCGCGCACGTCGCGAATGCTCGCTCCCGATCGTCGTCGCGGGTGATGACCCACGCGGGGCGCTCCGCCAACTTTGATCCCAACGATCCGATGACCTGGAACGCGCCCGCCGCGGGCGAGGGCGACGACGAGGCGTTCTTCCAGGACATGGGCGCGCCGGTGGAGGACCTCATGACGCTCAGCGACGAGCAGCTCGGCCAGCTGTTGGGGCAATCCGGGGTGCAGGTGCCCGTGATGCTCGACGACGACAACGCGAGCGCCGACGCCGACACCGCCGCCGTCCAACCCGACATCGACATGCCCCCCGCGACCGCCGCCGAGGCCATCGACGCGGGCCTCGCCCTGTACAAGTCCGGGGACTACACGGCCGCGCTCGCCGCGTTCACGAACGCGCTCGACCTCCCCGGCACCGGACCCATCCGTGCCCGCAAAGCCAGGGTGGCGCCGGCGGGTCCCTCGCAGGGCTTCGCCGACGCGTCCGTGTCGCTCAACGAGCAGATCGCCGTGCACTACAACTGCGCGTGCTGTCACGCGCGCATGGAGGACCCGCAGGCTGGCCTGGTCTCCTTGGTCAGGGCGCTGGAGTGCGGCTACGACGACTACGGGAACATAAGATCTGATCCCGACATTGCTTCGCTTCGAGCGGATGCGCGGTTCGAGGGGATCATGGGACGGTTCGAGCCGCAGGGTTTGTTCGAGGGTGTGTTCTCGATGCTGTCGAAGGGGACGACGGCGGAGCAGAGGAAGAAGGGGGGCGCGCCGAAGGGCGGCGGCGGGGCGGAGCTCATCGAGGGATTGTTCCAAAAGTTCAAGAAATGAGAGACGGCGGCGTCGGTGACTAGTTTCCCATAGACGGAAAACATTGCAAATAGTGATATTCAACGGCAATTGCGAAAACTGAGTACACAGCCCACACATACGCTCGGAAGGTTGACGAAGGCACCCGTCGCGTCGCGAATGTCTCTTCCATTCTTTACGGTACGGAGGTCCGGCGGGTAGGTGCGCTTCCGAAGCCTCGCGACCAGTCACGCGGACCCTCCGTGGTCACCGCGGGCAGCTCGCAACGGCGGAGGAGCCATGCCGGACCTTGAGGAGGTGGGCGGGACGGGTGTCCCGGGGTTGACGGACGCTGTTCACCCGATGGAGCAGACGTCTGCCGAAGGTTCCGGCGGCAGTGGGTCGGGGCCGTCGATGCTCGCCATGGCGTCGCTCGAGGTGAACGACCGGCTGCGGGACATCGACGAGCTCGTGGAGAAGGGTGTGGACCACGTGCCGTCGCCGCTCAGGCGCCGCGGGACGCCCCCGAGGAGCTTCTGGGTCGAGGAACCGGACGCGCACAGCGGCGGTGGCCTCGGCCTCGGGGCGCTCGAGCGCCAAGGGAGCCTCCGGCGGCAAGGGTCCGGGGGCACGGGCCCGAGCTCGAACCGGAGCGCGAGGAGCCACGGAAGCGACGACATCGTCCTTCCGGGTAACAATGGCGCCGCGCGGGGCGGGGGTGGCGAGCTGTGGCGGCCGGAGGTGTCCTCGCCGCCGGGGTTCGCGAGCAAATTCGCCCGAAAGTCGCGAGACGGGGCGGGATCCGGCGCGGTCTCCCCCGACGGGAAAGGGGTGCAGGATCCAAACCACGTGGACGCACAGATGGACGCGTGGCTCCGGCAGACCGTCGAGCGCATGCCGGTCAAGCCCGACCACGTATCCGGCGTGCGGGGGCCGCTCATGAACGTCACCGCCGTCGACGACAAGACGGTGGACGTCGTCATGACAACCTCGTTCAGGGCGCACTTCTCCCAGCCCATATCCACGCTGGGCAATCCCGGGGGAGGCAACCGGCGCCCGGAACTACCAGGTCCGGGGTCGGGAGCCTCTACCGGGGGCGCGGTCGGGGTAGCCGCGCGCATCAGGGAGATTGAGGACCGCGGCGAGATTGGAACCGTCACTACGTCCGCGTCCGCGACTCCGACGACTCCGCTGGGCGAGGGAGCGCGGCTGTCGCTTCGCACCGGCGCCTACCCCGGGAGCACCGGCCGGTTCGCCATCGCGTCCCCGGACGACTACGTCAACACCGATGGATCCGGGAACAGCGGCGGGTCGCCCAAGAGCTACGAGCAGAACCAAAGAGCGTTGGTAGCCGGCGGCGACGTTCCCATGTTGAACACGATGCGGGAATGGGAGATTGCTCCGTCCGACGTGCAGCTGCACGAGCGCGTCGCCGTCGGGGGTTTCGCGGAGGTGTTCAGGGGGACGTGGAACGGGACGATCGTCGCGGTGAAGCAGCTGCTGGAGCGCGGCGCGGACGTGGTGACGCGTTTGAGGGAGGAAGCCGTGGTGCTGTCACGGCTGAGACACCCGAACTTACTGCTGTTCATGGGTTGGTGCGCGGAGCCGCCCTTCATCGCCACCGAGTTCATGCGCCGGGGTTCCCTACACAACATCCTGCGCAAGAACCGGGGTCCACTGGGGGGCCCGCGGACGCACCACGTGGCGCTATCTGTGGCCAGGGGCATGCAATACCTGCACTCGCGGTCGCCGCCGATCCTCCACCTCGACCTCAAGTCTCCCAACATCCTGGTGGACGACAAGTGGCGCGTGAAGATCGCCGACTTTGGCCTGTCCCGCGTCCGACGCAACACGCTGCTGTCCGGACGTTCCAACATCCACGGGACGTTCGAGTGGATGGCGCCCGAGATGTTGAGAGCGGAGAACTTTGACGAAAACGCCGACGTGTACTCGTACGGCGTGGTACTGTGGGAGTTGTTATCCGCGCCGTTGACTCCGTGGAACGAGCTCATCAACGTGCAGGTGGTGGCTGTGGTCGGGTACGACAGGCAGCGGCTGGTTCTCGGCTTGGCGGCTCAGGAGGCTGCGAGGGAGGATGCGGCGACACGGGCGATCGGTGAGCTCTTCTGGGCGTGCGCGGTGAATGATCCGAAATCTCGTCCGACTTTTCAGTCGGTGACGGAGCGGCTGGAGGCGGCGTTGACGCTGATGCTGCCGGGGCCGGACGGTGGGACCGGCGGGGGTGTTGGGACCACGCCGGAGGCGACGGCGGGGGGTATCACCGCGGTGGGTGGGGCGGCGGGTCTGGGCGGCGTGTCTCCCGCGACTCGAGGCGGGGCATCTCAAAACGCCGCGGGTGGTGACTCGGACGAAAATATCGCGCGGAAGGCGAAGGGGCCTTTGGGGCTGGTCATCGAGGAGATCGGGGCGGAGCGCGAGACGTTCGCGGAGAAGGCGAAGGAGGAGGCCGTAGAGGTTCCTTACGTGGTCGACGAGGACGGGCACTGAGATGTTTAGGTTCAGACGTACGTTCGTATTACAAGCACGTGCGACTCATGTAAAGAATGTCGCCCCCGTTCGTCTTTCGCGCATTTCATTTCGTGGTACAACAAGACGTGTGATGTTAGTACAACGGCGGCCCGCCCCGGGCGCCGTGACCCCGAGGTCACCCCTCACTCGAAGCTGTCCCCAGCCAGCGCGCAGATGAAGTTGATGAACTGGTCGAACGTCATGTACAAGTCGCTTCGTGCGCGTCTTCGTGTGGCGTCACGAAGCCGTTGACTCGACTTTTTCGTACTTTTCCGCGAGATCGATCCAATTTCCCGCGGTTTATTTACTCCGTACTCCGGACGTATGGGTGTTCACCCGCACAGAATCCTAATTCCCCCCAAATGCAACACCCGGTACTGCCCTCGGTCTACGAACCGCCAAAATCGCCCACCCAATTACGCCCAAATCGCGTATGCAGGTTTAGTGACACGAATCTTGCCACCCGACGTAAATTACGTGGCCCACAATCGCCCTGCAGCTCCCACGGTCACCTGATTGGAGCCGCGAACTCGAGTCTCGTCGCGCGATGGGAAACTTTTTGAAGAAGCGAGCAAACTCTTCGCTTTCACGACGCGCCAATCCCAGAGATCTCCGCGCGGTCCACGGACCAGCGGTGAGGTTAGAAGTTTCGCGGAGTTCGCGAGGAGTGGGAGTACCGCTCATCCCGCGCGTCGAGGCTCACGAGCAGTGGACCGCGAGGTCCGGGGAAAGCTCCGAGGCCCCGAGGCTGGCGCGCGACTTGAAGGGGAAAAAGTTTTTTAGTGGGACAGGATGGCGACGCTGACTGGGAGCGCGCCCAACGCGCCGCAGCGCTTCACATCGCTCAGCGGCATTCGCCGAAGCGGCAGTGGATTCGAGATGGACGGTACGTGCCCGGTTGATACGTCGCGCGTGCATCGAGGCGCCCGTCCCGATCGCGTCAATGCACTCGCCCGACCGCGTTATTTTTACCGCCCGAGGAGACACAAGGTCACTGAACACCCAGTGCGGCCAACGTCCAGTTGGTGCTGACTGGGCGTCGAGTCAGCATCAATCCGGTCGGTTCGTGGCACCGCTTCGACGCGACGCGGGGCTTCGTGCATTCCGCTCACGAACCGTGCGGCGCGCCAAATCGTGACGCACACTATCGAGCGCCGAGGATCGTCTCGATCACCGCGCGTTCGAGCCAACCCGCGCCAGCCCGGCCGCGTTTCCTCCCACCCGATGACACCTGATTAACCTCGTTTTGGCACTGACCTTCATCTCATTCCCACAAACTTTTTCCGTTCCGTTCCAGACACGACGGCGCCGCTGTACAGCAACAGGACGCACCGCGAGGGTTTCGCGCACTGGACCACCTCACACCTCCCGCCGCGTAAGAGGCTCGGGGACGGCAGCACACGGCGGTTCGACTCTAACCTGCCGTACGGAGAGTTTGACGAGGTTCCCGACGTGAGCTGCGCAAATAAAATAAATAATGTCGATCCGCTGGAGACGCCGGAGAAACCGGAGCGGAGTCCTTTCTGGGAGCAGATCTTCCAGCGCGCGTCCCAAGCCCGGAGCTCCCCGAGCCCGCGTAAGCGCCGCGGGGGGAAGAAAGGGGGGCAGTTCTCTTACAAAGGGTTCAGGCCCAGCTTCAACTTTCCAAAGGCGCTCGGGCCCAAGCGGGTCGGCGGGTTTCTTCGGGCGAAGGTTGGGCAGGTTGGGCACCTCGGCAGGCAGCTCTTCAGGCCGCCGCTTCACCTGCTGCAGTTCGCGGCGGTGCTCATTCTCAACGTCACCTACTCGGTGACGTACAACATCGGCGTCGAGACCTTCGGCGGGCTCCCCGGGCACGTCAGGCAACTCGCGAAGTGGCTCTGGGGGCGAACCGGGAAACCAAAGGAGGACCCGCACGAGCACCTGAAAAATAAGCTGTTCCCGGAAGGGACGCCGCTGTCGCCGGGGAAGATCAAGCAGAAGATGCAGGACAGCCTGCACGGGCTCGGTAAGAACTCGCGAAAGCTGGGTGGGATGGTCGTCGGGGGCATGCGACGTCACGGGAGTTTCAGGTTTCAGTCGCAGGAGTTTCAGAATGAGCAGCGGCGGGTGGACTTTTTCGTCAAGGAGGGACGGCGATGCAACGCCGTGTGCGACTCCGCCGGCGCGGTCGAGAACTTTCGACAGGCGGTCGCCATCCGGCCTGCCGATCCGGACCTGCTGGTGTGCCTGTCCAAGTCCTTGTCCGACAGGGTGTTCACGGAGGATGTCTTCCACAACCACCCGCTGGCGAGGGCCATCTCCAAGGAGGCTGCCGAGATCAGCGAGCGCGCCATCGAGCTGAGCCCGAAGTGCTCCGAGGCGCATCTGTGCCTCGGGGCGGCGCTCGGGCGGCTGTCCATGTGGAGCGACAACCGCGAGAAGGTTGAGCTGTCGGGGACGATCAAGGAGCGGTGCGAGGAGGCTATCCGGCTGGATCCCACCTCGGATCTCGCGCTTCACGTGCTGGGGCGGTACCAGCACCAGATGGCCAACCTGGGACGGATCGTGCGCGCGTTGGTGCGTGTCATGTACGGCGGTAAGCTGGAGCCCGGGACGCTCGAGGAGGCTGAGACAATCTTCAGGCGCGCCATCGAGATCGCGCCCAAGCGCCTGATCCACAGGGTGGAGCTCGGTAAGCTTCTGCTGGACATGCAGCGCAAGGATGAGGCGCACGCGGAGCTCAAGCTGGCGATGACGCTGCCCAGGGAGGACATCAACTCTGAGCACGAGCGGCGGGACGCGGTGGAGCTCCTCAAGAAGCACTGGGGAGAAAAGGTTGAGATTCCGCAGTTTGCGGATCCGCCCCCGACGCCGCCGCCGAGGCTGAGCAGCGTCTCCCGCAGGAGCTCCTTTGACACCGGCAGCGGCGGCGCGCGAAGGAGCTTCGACGACGTCAGGGAGAATCCCTTCCTGACCAAGGCTGCTCAGCAGGCTGCCGCTGCCTGACCATTCTATTATTCTTTATGTACCATATAGCCAGCGCAAGACTTGTCTAATATCCAAACTTGTATGAGCTGCATCATCCGCGGGTGCCGTTCTCCTCGGGGGAAAAACGCGCGCCGCGACTAACTATCCTCCTCCTCCCCTTCATCATCCCCCTCGACTCCCGCCTCCTCCGCGGCACGTATACATCTCATGATGATATCCATCTCCGTCACGTCGCACTCCACCCACCGTCCTTTCTTCAACCCACCCAGCCCGATACCCATGATCTCCACTCGGTGCAAGTCCGTGACCCGATACCCAACCGCGTCGAGCATGCGACGAATCTGGCGGTTGCGTCCCTCTCTCAGCGTGATCTCGATCGTGCGTCTTCCGGTGACGTTAATCTCACACGGCAGCGTCCTCGCGGTCAGCACCCTGTCCACCCTGTCCCGTTGCACCGGGGTTGATATAACCACGCCCTTGGACAGCGTCTTCATATCCCGCGGCCGGATATCTGTATCCACCGTCACCGCGTAGGTCTTGTCGTGTCTCCGCCCCGAACGAAGCGCCGCGTTGGGCAGCCGTCCATCGCTGGTGAGCAGTATGAGCCCCGTGCTGTCCTTATCCAGCCTGCCCACCGGGAACAAACGCGCGTGCGTGTACCCGACGGCGTCGATGATGTTGGACCTGTCCCGGACGTCGGTGGTGCACGTCACGCCGCGGGGCTTCCAGTACTTGACGTACTTGAACTGCGTCGACGACGACGTGGACGGTCCAGCTGTGTTCGTCTCCTCGGTCCGGATGACGTTCAGTGTCTCCCATTCCACCGTCTCACCGTTCAACTCGACGACGTCTCCCGGGACGACCCTGTCGCCGGACGACGCCGTCGCTCCGTTGATGGTCACCCGTCCCGACTCGATCAGCTTGTCCGCGTTACGTCGCGAGGTGAAGTCTCTGAAACACTTGTTAACGCGAATACCACCCTCAGTTGAGTGGGCGGCTCCGGCGTCGGATTCAGAATCCGACGATGCATCGCGCGTCTTCTTCGTGGAGGGTCCGCCCCGTACCCTCGAAGACGGTCCGCCTCTTCCTCCCCGCCGCTTGGCGACGTCCACGATGCGGTAGTCCTCGTCGTCGCGTAACGGCGATGACGCGGACCGCTCCCACGCCCGCGTTTGGCCCGGACTCGCGTGTTGCCACGCACCCTCCGTGCCCCGTGCCTCGCCTCTTCGGTCCCCCCGTACCCGGCGGCTCGAGGAGGAGGACGACGACGTTCGCTCCTCGGATTCTTCCTCGCCCCTCGCGATGCGCTCGCCCCAGCCAACCACCGGCGCCGGCGCTTCCCCGCCCCGTCCGCGGGCACCCCCGCCGCGTCCGCCGCGACCAGGAGCACGTCCCCGTCCCCGCGATGACGGCGGGGTCCCGCGCCCGGCGAGGCACAGCACCCCAGCGGCGTGCGCGGTCATGAGTGCCGCCCCCGTCTGAAAAAGCGCACGAAAGTCAGGGTTGAGGGTTTTGGCCACGTGACGACCTGATTAAATGGATAGGGCGTCACAACACGAGGCACGGCCTAGGGCACAAAACCCAACCCCCGCACTCTCCCGGCGCGTCACCATGTCCGCGTTCACCGCCACGTGCTCCGTCGGATCGCTCGCGTTCCGCGCGTCGCACGCCCTCGCGCGCGTCAGCGCCCGAACCACTCGCACCGCAAACTTATCCCATCCCGGCCAGCCCCGACACCTTCACTGCGCGCCCGTGTGCATGGGGCGCAAGGCTGCGAAAGTCGCGGCGAAGAAGCAAAAGGGCGAAGCCAAGCGAACCAAGCTGTACGGCAAGTACGGCAAGATGATCGTCGCCGCGGTGAAGGAAGGCGGCGGAGCCGATCCCGTGTCCAACGTCCAGCTGAAAAAGGTTCTGGACGACGCCGCGCGCCTCTCCGTGCCGCGAGAACTGGTGGAGCGCAACATCAAACGCGCGACGGACGGGAAGCAGGCGGACTACATGGAGCTCACATACGAAGCCTACGGCGAAGGCGGCGTCGGCATCGTCATCGAGGTCCTGTCCGACAATGTCAACCGCGCGGCGGCGGAGACCAAGACCGTCATCAACAAAAACGGCGGCAAGGTTGCCGAGATCGGATCCGTGCTCTTCAACTTTGAACGCAAAGGGGTCATCACCATCGACTGCGACAACGGCGACGAGGAGGCGGTGTTCGAGGTCGCGTGCGAGAACGGCGGCGACGACGTCGTCCCGCGGGAGGATGGCGAAGACGGGTTCACGATCTTCACCGAGTTTGAGAACTTCATGCAGTGCCAAAAAGCGCTCGGCGACGCCGGGTACGCGATAAACCCCGACGAGACCGCGCTGAAGATGATCCCGCTGGCGGAGGTTGACGTGACTGACGAACAGCGTGAGGTGAACGACGGGCTGGTGGACAAGCTGTTGGAGCTTGAAGACGTCGACGCGGTGTACACCCAGTGATGGGGGAATCGAATCCGCGGTGATTAAATAAATCTGAAATAAATCTGATAGATCGTCCCATGCGTGGCACAGACTGTGGCACGCGCGCGCGCTCCGACATGGATTCGAGGCGCGTCGCGCGCGCCATGCTCCTCGCCTTCCTCGTCGCTTCGCTCGCGGCGTCGGCGGGCGCGGCGGGCGAGTCCAGGCCCGAGACCTTCCAGGAGGAGGCGCTGCTCCGCCCCCTCCCTGGCGGTCGGACGGCGTTCGTGGCGCACTTCCGGCAGGAGACGTCGCTAATGGCGCGGCACCACGAGACCTTTCCCAAGGCGATCGCGCAGATCGCGCGCGCTACGGGAGTCGCCGACGCGGAGTTGTCGTTCACGCAGGGGCGGTGGATGTACCGGCGATGGGGCCGGCCCCCGGCGGGCGCCAAACCGATCGGGGCTGAGCTCTGGGCGGCGTTCGACGTCGAGTCCGACGACGCGGCGGACGCGGGGTGGGCTAATCTCACGGCCATGTTCGGCGGGCAGTTCTGCGCCTCACTCAGCGCCCTACGCGAGACGCAGGTCGTCGTGGAGCCCGCGCTGGTGTTCCGACCGTGGGACGGCACTGACCGCGTCGATCGAACCGCCGTCGCATCACACAACAGACGCAGGCTCGGATCCCTCCCGGCGGAGGCTGTCTGCACCGAGAACCTCACGCCGTGGCTCAAGCTCCTCCCGTGCAGGGACCGCGCGGGCATCGCATCCTTACTGAGGTCACGGTCCGCGGTGTTCGGCGCCGAGTACGTCTCGTTCACGGCGAGGATCCAGGTCAGGGGCGACGTCCTCGCGCTGACACAATCCGCCACGCTCGTGCTCGACGCTAACCGAGTCGCGAAGGAAGGTTCCTACCGTCTGACCGCCTTGCTCGGGGTCAATGAGGAAGAACGTGAAGAAGGATTGGAAGGATCCACAGCTGTGAACGGGATCGGCGCGTGCGCCGTGGCGACGTCCACGGCTGTGCACGTGCAGACGAAGGGTGGAACCGCCGTCGCCGTCGGGGGTGAGGAACCGGAGACCGGACCCGGCGGTACCCTCTCGTGGGCGGTGGAGAAGGACGGCTTCGACGTGGCGGTGCATCCCGGGGAGGGCGATGCGCGTGTGGTGGCGCCACAGCTGTACGCGGAGCGCGTGGTGACCGGCAGCGGGTACCACCGCGGCGGTATCTCCATCGAGCTCAGGAAGCCGGAGGGTTCTTCTTTCTCGAGCGGCGGGGGGGGCGTCCGCGCGAGGGTGTTCCAGACACTTCCGTGGTACGTGCGCGTGTTCATCCACACGCTCGCGGTCGAGATCGATGGCGTCGCAATCCCCGTGCCCACGTCCGGTGCGGTGGGCCGGTGGAGGCGTTGCGTTGGGTCCCCGGGGTGGACCGGCGGCGTCCTTCGACTATGGAGCTTCAGCTTTACGTCCCCGCGTCGGCGTCGGTGGCTAGGATCTCGTTCAAGTTCGAGAAGGCGTTCTTGCGGATCAGCGAGTTCCCGCCGGACGCGAACCGGGGCTTCGACCTGCCCGCGGCGTTCGTCTCGCTGCCCCCGGTTGTACTCGAGCGGGACGGGACTTCGAAGTTCGGTTACTCCCCTCTCCTCGACCTGGTGGAGGGCGGCGTCGCGCCGGGTGATACGCACACACTCGAGGGGGTGTACATGGGGGGCGCGCTGCTCACGCTCCCGACCCCGGACTTCTCCATGCCGTTCAACGTGACGACGATGGTGTGCACGCTGATGTCGCTGCTCGCCGGGGCGCTGCTCACGACGCTGACGCGGAGACCGGGGTGGGCCGGGTTTCGCGAGCGAAAGGCGGAGCAACGGAGAAGGCTCCGGGCGCTCGAGAAGGAGGCGAAGAAGGCGTCGTGAGCGGATAAGACGGAGTCGCGGTGAAGCGGTGAGAGTCGCGAGACGATGAATACACTCCAAGACGGTAGTAACAACACTCGTAAGATTACAACAGCTGATGTACTGGTACTCGTACGACGCTATTGGCGCTTAGTTTTGGCCGGCGGGTGGGTGTTGTGCGCCCACACCGACAAGACCACCAACACGAGCGCCGCGAGGCTCCTCGTCTCCAGCCACCGCCCCTCCTGCGCACCCTGCGCCGCACCCGTCAGCACGAGCCCACCCACGATCGCGAACCCCTTCGCGATTCCCCCCAAGTTCTTGGTCACCTGCCCCACGCACATGCCACCGAACGCGGAACAAAACACCGGTATCAGCGTGAACGCGTCCCAGCCCACGAACAAAGCCGCCGGGTCCCGCGCCGAAATCACGCGCGCCTGCGATATCAGCAGCGCCGGGATCGCGACGAACGCCATCTCCAGCGTGAAGACGTGCGCGGACGTCCCGATGCGCTGCATGGCGTACTGGCACGCGGCGGAGGCCACCCCGGACAGGGCGCTGGCCGCGAGCACGGCGGCGACGCCGACGGCCGTCTCCGCTTCGGACGCCGCGGTCTTCGCACCCTGAGACTCGCCGCCGCCGTCCTGGAGCATGACGCCCGCGACGAGTAACCCCGCGAGCGCGCCCATCTGCACGAGGCTCTGCTTCGTGCCAAACAGCAGGTACAGGCACAGCGCCGTGGACACGAGCTTGGACTGGTTGAGGCAGTTGAACGTGACGCTGTCCATGGTCTGGTACCCGAACACCAGCAGGTAGTTCTGCGCCGCGTATATCAGCGACGGGATGACCGCGAACGCGGCGCCTTTTGGATTCCACGCCGCGAAGTTCGACGCGAGGCTGCCCTCGTACAGCATGCCGGCGAGGCCGAGGAGGACTTTGGCCATCTCGGTGCCGAGCACGAGCGAAACCTTGTTGACGCCGTCGGCGATGAACACCTTGAGGAAGGGCTGGAGGCCGTACTGCGCCGCGAGGAGGATGCAGAATATGTACCCGGTCCTCTTGGAGCTCGCCGCGCGCGTGGCGCGTCGCGTGGCCACCATAGTCGTCGATCGCCGGTGGGGTGTCACGTCAATGTGGGAACGACAAACCTAAGCGACCGTTGCGGAGGACGTTTTCCTGGTTTAATTTGATCGTGAAATAGCTCTCGACCCCAATATACTCATCACATCATGTGTCCTATTTGTGCTTATACATAATGTATGGGCTTTTAGTTTGAATCGTTCCCGCGGATCGATCGTAATCCGTGAATAAACACTTGAGTTGAGACCGCGTATCTGTGGCTCCAAAGAAGGAACGATCGTCACAGTCTCGAGGCGCACGCTTCGAGCCACAGGAGACTCTCTCGCGAGACCACACTCGCGCGAGCGTCCAGCGCACAGGTTCTTTAAACCCGCGCGCGCCGACTCAGCGCCGTCTCTGTCCGCGGAGGCGCAGACAAACCCGGGAAGGGAAGGAAAGGTCGTCGAACCGTCGAAAACAGCCGGAGAAGAGATGGCGTCCGCCTCCAGCGCGCTCCCGCGCCGCATCATCAAGGTACGCCCCGGCTTTCGAACGTCCACGGGGGTACGGATCGAAGCGTCGCCGGTTTACCCGTCGGGGCGCGTCGCGTGACCCGATCCCGGGCGCGGAGTCCCCACGCGCCTCGAGCCCGAGAAAAAGAACAAAGATCCGCCCCGCGTCGTTTGCGGATCACGCGCGCACGTCTCGCACGCGCCCACTTCATTGACGCCCCGCGTGAACCCTTCACGACCCTTTCCTGACCTTTCCTGAACCCACCCCACGAACATTTCCGTCTCACAGGAAACCCAGCGGCTCCTGTCCGAGCCCGCGCCCGGCATCAGCGCGCAGCCCCAGGAGGATAACCTGAGGCACTTCAGCGTGATGATCCGCGGTCCTCAGGACTCGCCGTACGAGGGCGGGGTGTTCGAGCTGGAGCTGTTCCTCCCCGAGGAGTACCCGATGGCGGCGCCCAAGGTTCGCTTCCTGACGAAGATCTACCACCCGAACATAGACACCCTCGGACGCATCTGCCTGGACATCCTCAAGGACAAGTGGTCCCCGGCGCTGCAGATTCGCACCGTGCTGCTGTCCATCCAGGCGCTCCTCTCCGCGCCCAACCCGGACGATCCCTTGTCCGAGAAGATCGCCAAGGCTTGGAGGGACAACGAGGTGGAGGCGCTCAAGACGGCGAAGGAGTGGACGCAACAGTACGCCATCAAGAACTGAGCGGCGACGAGGGTGGGGGGTGCGGTTTATGATATCGTAACACTAAAGGGCGAAGGACGACGACGATGCGGAGGAGACGCGTAGCTATATTCAGTTTACGAATTCGACCGATTTTTGCATGCTAACCTACGACCCGGCCTCCTCCGCATCCTCCGCCTCCATCTGGGCGATGATCCGCGCGCGTTCCTGCGCCCGCCGCATCTTGTCCAACACCACGCTCTCGTAGTTGCCGCCGCCGCCTCCGACCCTCCCGCCGCCTCCGACCCCCGCGCCGACTCCGACCCCCGCG
>Ga0257106_1001176_pt1 | contig 13512 bp, 8 predicted proteins | sample LP_taG_3_FD_190177 | JGI IMG/M metagenome (GOLD analysis project Ga0257106, IMG submission 190177) | Marine microbial communities from Northeast Subartic Pacific Ocean, Canada - LP_J_2011_P26_10m | ecosystem: Environmental > Aquatic > Marine > Oceanic | place: Canada: Northeast Subartic Pacific...
GGGCCAGCACGGTGACGTTCGATCGCAGCAGCCGATAGCTGCACAATGCGAGCATCCGCATCTCGCAGTCCTCTTCTGAGAAGAGACACGGTGGAGCGATGCCCCCATTCAAAGGCGATTTGAATCGCTTCCAAGCGCTCATCCGGATGACCTTGGTTGAACGAATCCCGTAATCGCTTTCTCAGAGCAATCGCTTGGGCCTCTGAAGAAGGTCTCTGCCAAACCTGCTGAACGTTTGGGGCATCGCCGATCGGCTCAGGAGAGCGAACCCCGTTGTCCAAGCCACCATCCACAAGCCCAAGTTGAGCTCGATTGATGGCCGCAACCATGCCTGCATCCGTACTGCTCAAGATTGTTTTGGAGGGACGCCGCCCTAATCCCCACAAAACAAGGACCAAAACAAACGCAGCGCCACCGGCAATGAGCTGATTCATCTGAAGGAGATCGCGAAGATGAAGGATTGAACTTTTATGTCACCGTCCCGATTGAGGACGGACCGCATCAAAGGCTTTCTATACAGTAATTAGACACATTTGGCGTCGCCATGACCGGAGAATTCGTCGCTGCCTGGATGCCCTCGGTTTTTGTTCCCCTTGTAGGAATCATGGGACCAGCCGTTGCAATGGCTTTGCTTTTCAATGTGATTGAAGCCACCGACTGATTGGCGGAGCCCCCTCCCCAGATCACCTCTGCACATCGCAACCAACTCGCCTTCCCTTCCATGACCGTGACCCCCGTCGCCGACCCCACTGTCGGCAACCTGGCCACTCCTGTAAATAGCAGCTATTTCAGCAAGGCCTTCCTCAATGCCTTGCCCGCCTATCGCCCGTCTTTATCTCCCAACCGCCGTGGTCTTGAGATTGGCATGGCCCATGGATTCTTCCTCTATGGACCCTTCACGGTGTGTGGGCCCATGCGTTCAACGGACTACGCCACGACAGCGGGGCTCTTGGCCACGATTGGACTGGTTTCGATCTTGACGATCTGTATGTCGATCTACGGCAGTGCGGGAAATGGACCCAACGTCCAGCCCCCTGACGCAACGATCGATAATCCGCCTGCTGATCTGTTCACTAAAGCAGGCTGGGCTGAATTTGCTAGTGGCTTCTGGCTTGGCGGATGTGGCGGTGCTGCTTTCGCATGGTTCCTCACAGGAACTGCACTGGTAGCCCCACTTGTCGACATCGCAGGAGGTGTCTGGAGCGTGGGCTAAGTCACGACAACCCAGACTTCAATCGACCATCAAAGCCCCTGTTGAGCGGAAAGTCGCTCAACAGGGGCTTTCAACTGCCAAGATCAATTTGGTTGTGCAGCAGGTGCCGGCTTGCGGTCCATCTCCCAGCCGTTTCTGCGACGGCCTGTCCTCACGGTTGTCTGCAGCCTGCTCGTTCTATTGGCAGGACTTGTATCGCTCTCTGGCTTAGGCCTGGAAGACCTACCCCAGTTGGCCCCGACCCAGGTCAGCGTGACAGCTCGATTCCCTGCTGCGTCTCCTGATGTGGTTGAGCAGAGCGTCACAACTGTGCTGGAGCAACAACTCAATGGGCTCAGCGATCTCGACAGCATTCAGTCCACAAGCAGTGAAGGGCAATCAAGGATCAGCCTCCGCTTCAAGGAAGGCAGCCCTCAACTGAACGCGATCAAAGTCCAAAACGAAGTCAATTTGGCACTGCGCCGATTACCGCAAGCCGTTACTCGCCAGGGGCTCAGCGTGAATCGCTCTTCCAGCGACTTACTGATGATCCTGGGCTTTAGCCATCCACAAGATCTCTACGTCCCCACCTTTCTCCCAGGATGGCTTGAACAGTCGCTCAGAGAATCGCTGAGATCCATTGCCGGCGTCGGAGATATTCGTGTGTTCGGAAGCAGCGAATTGGCCTATCGCCTGTGGATGGATCCGCAAAAACTAGAGCAAGCCAATCTCACAATTACAGATGTGAGCTCAGCTCTTATCGAGCAAAACGTTCTGGCGGCAATAGGCGCTCTCGGTAGCGCACCCGCTCCATCAGGCCAACTTCTCAGCCTTCCTGTCGAAGCGGACGGTCGCTTGCGCAGCCAGGACGAACTTGAAAACCTGGTGATCAAATCATTGGACAATGGAGGACTGATTCGACTCAAAGATGTCGGCCGCGTCAGCCTTGGACAACGCAGTTATGGAAGAGCTGCGATCAATCTTCAGGGAGAACGCTCCGTTGCCGTAGGGATTTATCAAAGAGATGGAGTAAATGCCCTTGCTCTCAGTCGCAGCATTCGCCGCAATCTCGCGAAACTCGAATCTGGATTTCCGCCCGGAATCACGATGCAAACCATCGTCGATTCGGCCGACACCATCCAAGCCAATCTCGATCGCACCATTGCGACTCTCCGCGATGCAGTCCTACTGGTTCTAGTTGTTTTGGTGCTTTTCCTGGGGCGATGGCGATTAGCCATGGTGCCGGGGATTGCCGTACCCATTTCGTTGGTAGGCAGCTTGTTGGCAATCCGCCTCAGCGGTTCAGATATCAACAGTTTGATTCTGTTCGGGCTAATCCTTGCAACAGGCATTGTTGTGGACGATGCCATCGTTGTGAGCGAGGAAATTGCCGATCGCATTGAAAAAGGAGACCCACCTCTAAAGGCAGCTGAAACGGCGATGCAGGAATTGGCCGGAGCAATCGTGGCCACATCCTTGGTTCTGGTGGCGGTATTCGTTCCTGTTCTGCTGATTCCAGGGTCGATTGGTCGCCTCTATGAACCCATTGCCTTAACGATTACGGCTGCCATTGTTTTTTCCACTCTGAACGCCCTGACGTTCACGCCGATGGCATCAGCAAGGGTCCTTACTCCTGGGAATGGTCGCCTGCCAGGAGTGATCCGACGACTCAGCGATCGTCTCCGCAAGACCATGCAGGGCACTGAAGTGCGTTATTCACGAATGCTCCGCAAGCTCTTGGATCGACCCAATCGGGTGGGCATCGTTTTAATAATCAGCTTGATCGTCACGGGAGTCGTCCTTAGCAACACGCCGACAGCGTTTATACCCAACGAAGACCAGGGCCAAATTCGGGGTTATTTCACCTTGTCGGAAGGCGCCAGCCTGGAACGAAGCATGGCAAGCATGGATGCCATTCGCGCTGTCGTTGAGCAAGAGCCACTGATCCGGTCAGGGAACTTCTATGCGGGGAGTTCGTTCGGGCAAAGCGGGGAAGACAAGGGTTCCTTTTATCTGAGATTGAAGCCATTACAGGAGAGAGGCGGTGCACAGCAAAGCGATCAAGCCATCAAACGACGCCTGCAAAAGAACCTGAATCGTTCGATTACCGATGCCAGAGTGGTGTTGATTACGCCGCCAACCGTTCGTGGGTTTAGCGGCGATTCAGCCTTGAACATTGAGCTTCTAGACCGCAGCGGAGGCCAACTGAGCCTGGTCCAATTCGAACAGGTCGCCAATGCCTTTATGGCGAGCGCAAAGGAAACGGGCAAATTCGAACGGGTCAGCACCCGTTTTGACTCCAGCGCCCCGAGATGGCGCCTCGTATTAGACCGGGACCAAATGGCTGCACTGAATCTCCCTTACAGGGAAACCCTGAATTCAATTGGTATGTCCATCGGCGGACGCTATCTCGATGACACCTACGCCGACGGAGAAATTCGCAGCATCTGGATTCAAATGGAGGGAAGCGACCGCAACCGTCCAGAGGACATCCAATCCCTCATGCTCAGAAATCGTGATGGGGAACTCGTCAGCGCTGAAAGCGTGGCGCGACTTGAAAAAGTTGAAGGCACAGGATCCATTGATCACTACGCCCTCAACCGATCCATCCGTGTAAGCGCCGTGCCGGGGAAAGGAACGAGTAGCGGGCAAGCCATCAACATCCTCGAGTCAGCAGGCGAACAAATTGGAGGGGGCAATATCGGACTTGCTTTCACGGGCCTAGCGGAGGAAGAAAGGGTGGCCGAAGGCGTCACTTGGGCCTTCTTTGGTTTGAGCGTGGTAGTGGTCTATTTGTTACTCGCTGGTCTCTACGAGAGCTTTCTTGACCCCCTTGTGATTTTGCTAACAGTGCCTCTGGCACTACTCGGTGCGCTGATCGGGATCAAACTGCGTGGGCTTCCGCTAGATGTTTACGGCCAGATGGGCCTTCTCGTGCTCGTGAGCTTGGCCGCAAAAAATGGGATTCTGATTGTGGAGTTTGCCAATCAGAGGCTCCGCGCAGGCCTGCCTCTTCGAGAGGCCATCACCGACGCCGCGGAAGAGCGCATGCGTCCAATTGTTCTGACCGCGATTACCTCATTAGCTGGATTTCTGCCCTTGCTGCTAGCCAGCGGAACAGGATCAGCAAGTCGGATCAGCATTGGCACGGTGGTCTTCAGCGGATTGCTGGTCTCCACTCTGCTCTCATTATTTGTTGTTCCAGCCGTTTATTTGAGCCTCAAAGGCTGGCGGCAGAGTGATCAGATTCAGCGCTCAACAGGCAATTGAAAAACCGGTTGAAGCAAAAAAGAGATAGGTTCACATATCAAGCCGATCGCTGCACCCCACGTGGAAGCTGCATGACAACGACCGCTAAAACGATGAGCCAAGACATGGCGCCTAGCAATTACCCCAAACGGATCGACTTCAAACTCGCTCCCTTTATGGCCAGTGATGACCGCATCGCTAGCTGGCAGATCCTGAACACTGTGGTACCGATCATCGCGGTGGCAATTGCGATGTCTGCGGTGACAACATCGTTCAACATCACAGCAATCGTGATGACACCGTTGCTGTTGGTGTTGATGGTTCTGCTGCTCAGTCGCAGCTTCTCCCTAATGCATGACTGCGGACATCAGAGCCTGTTCCGTTCCAAACGGTGGAATCGAATTGCCGGCTTCGGGTTGAGTTTGATTCACGGAATGCCACAACATCCCTGGTCACGAGGACACGCCTTCCATCACAAACACAATGGAAATTGGGACCGTTATCGCGGACCAGCGGCTCTGATCACGCGAGAGGATTACGAAGCGCGATCTCCTCGTTCACAATGGCTCTATCGCATATTGCGCCATCCATTGTTGCTGTTTCCTGGTGGATTCTTTTATCTCATCATTAAGTCAAGAGTGGCCTTGCTTTTAAGCGTCTTTGAATTCATAGGCCATTCCATTAAAAGCATCATCAAAATGATGATGACTGGCTCCTGGATATCACCAAGAAAAGTTTGCATGAATTACAAATCCAGCTTCTTTTATACCAGTGGAGAATGTGTGGACATGATTGCTAACACAGCAGTGGTTGGGATGTTGTGGTGGTGGATCGGAAGCTCCATTGGCTACGCACACTTTTGGATCCTTTACGCCCTGATCATGAGCAGCAGTGCAGCAGTAATGATTGCGGTCTTTTTCATTCAACATAATTTCCCCGAATCGTATACAAGTAACGATGACAATTGGAGTTATTTCAAAGGTGCTCTATCCGGATCTTCCTTCCTGCAGATGCCAGCAGTTTTAAATTGGTTTACTGCCGATATCGCTTATCACCACATCCATCATCTTTCGGAACGTATTCCCAATTATCGACTAAAAGAATGTCACGAAGCAAACATCCACCTTGTGAATGACGTCCACAAGCTTTATTTGTCTCAGGTTAGCTATTGCTTTTCCCTTATCCTCTGGGACAGGGAGCGTTTAGAGCTCGTTTCACCCTTCGCCTGAGCAAAGTTCTAATTCCATGCTCTGCCGTAGTGCAGCCCGCCTAAGGCTGGCTTCCAAGAAAGACAAAACCCATACAACTCAAACCCCATTGATCGATAAGGTATGCATCCCGTTGGGGTCGAATCCTTGGTAGCTCCCACATTGAATCAGACCTCATCTGAGCAAGCCCGTTTTTTTGATTACCGCTCCGCTGCAAACCCTCAACAGAGTGGCCTGATTGCATCGGTTCCCTATCGCTCGTTTTCGCCAGATTTTTTTGATCAAACCGGTTGTGATGTTCTTCCTCTCGATCTGAGTGAACAGCTGGGCTGCGCTGGCCCAGCCACCGGTCCCTCTCTTTGCGCCAATTTTGTGCGCCTTGACCGTGGTGAGCAACGCACCAGTGCCGTTGCGACAAGTCAGCTGTTTTTCGTCACGAATGGAGAAGGGGAGACGCAAGCTTGTGGGCAAACATTCCAATGGTCAAAAGGAGACATGTTGGTGTTGCCTGCCGGTGGAGACGCGATTCACACCACCCACAAAAAGGCAGGTCTTTATTGGGTGCATGATGCTCCACTCCTTCGTTACCTCGGAGTTGAACCAGCTCAAGCTCGCTTTGAGCCCAGCTTTTACAGCTACCTGGACAGCAAACGACATCTAGAAGCGATTGCGAGCAGCCCCAACGGTGCTCGCGCCAACCGTGTCAGCGTTTTGCTTGGCAACAGCAATTTCCCACAAACGCGAACGATCACCCATACGCTCTGGGCCATGCTCGGAATCTTGCCTTCTGGCCAGATACAGAGACCCCACCGCCACCAATCAATCGCTCTTGATTTCGCTGTTGATTGCCAACCCGGCTGCTACACCATGATCGGCACGAAGCTTGATGCCAGCGGGATGATTATCAATGGGCATCGAGAAGATTGGGTCCCGGGAGCCGCCTTCGTGACACCACCTGGTTATTGGCATTCTCACCACAACGAGTCCGGCGCCGATGCCTACGTGCTGCCGATTCAAGATGCGGGCCTGCACACCTATCTGCGCACGCTGGACATCGCCTTTAGCGGCGGTAATTAAACAGAAACGCCCCAACAGCAGCAGAGATCAGAAGGAAACGATGCACGGAGCCAAAGCTCTTATTGGGCTGGATTGTTCATAGGTGTTTGCCTAGCTGGATGCTTGATTCACATAAAAAACCCGCCCGGGAGACCGGACGGGTGAATCTCTGAGAAACGGCTCGTTAATCAGGCAGAGGTTTGGACTGAATCAGCCAAACTTGCCCGATGTGGAGGCGATCAAGAAGGCGGCGTACGTGAGGATGTACCCGATCGTGAAGTGAGCAAGACCCACAACACGAGCCTGGACGATGGAGAGAGCCACAGGCTTGTCGCGCCAGCCAACAAGGTTGGCCAGAGGAGTGCGCTGATGAGCCCAAACGATGGTCTCAATCAGCTCCTGCCAATAACCACGCCAGGAGATCAGGAACATGAATCCTGTCGCCCAAACCAAGTGACCGAACAAGAACATCCAAGACCAAACAGCCAGGTTGTTGCTGCCAAATGGGTTGTAGCCATTGATCAGCTGTGAACTGTTCAGCCAGAGGTAGTCGCGGAACCAGCCCATCAGATAGGTGCTGGACTCGTTGAACTGAGCCACGTTGCCCTGCCAAATCGCAAGGTGCTTCCAGTGCCAGTAGAAGGTGACCCAACCCACTGTGTTCAGAGCCCAGAAGACAGCTAGATAGAAAGAGTCCCAGGCAGAGATATCACAGGTGCCGCCACGGCCAGGGCCGTCGCAGGGGAAGGAGTAACCGAAGTCCTTCTTGTCAGGCATCAACTTGGATCCACGTGCATCCAGAGCACCCTTCACAAGGATCAGGGTGGTGGTGTGGAGACCTAGAGCGATGGCATGGTGAACAAGGAAGTCACCAGGGCCAATCGGCAGGAACAAGTCGTTGCTGCCACGAACACCATTGATGGCATCCATCCAACCGCCCATGTAGGCAGCGTTGGCATTGGCAGCAGCACCACCAGCGTTCGCTAGGAGAACATCAAAGCCGTAAATCGCTTTACCGGAAGCAGCTTGGACGAACTGTGCAAAGACAGGCTCAACCAAGATCTGCTTCTCAGGGGTTCCAAACGCAACAACCACGTCGTTATGGACGTAGAGGCCGAGAGTGTGAAAGCCCAGGAAAAGTGAGACCCAGCTCAGGTGACTAATGATGGCTTCTTTGTGCTCGAGCATCCGAGCCAGGACGTTGTCCTTATTGGCTTCGGGGTCGTAATCGCGGATAAAGAAGATCGCACCGTGGGCGAAGGCACCACACATCAAGAAGATGGCGATGTACTGGTGATGGGTGTAAAGCGCTGCCTGGGTCGTGTAGTCCTTCGCGATGAAGGCATACGACGGCATTGCATACATGTGCTGTGCAACCAAGCTGGTGATCACGCCAAGAGAGGCGAGAGCAAGACCAAGCTGGAAGTGCAGGCTGTTGTTGATGGTGTCGTAGAGACCTTTGTGGCCAGCACCCAAGTTGCCGGGAGTTCCGGTTGGTGGGTTGTGCGCTTCAAGGATCTCGCGGATGGAGTGACCGATTCCGAAGTTCGTCCGATACATGTGGCCGGCGATCACGAAGATCACGCCAATGGCCAAATGGTGATGGGCGATATCAGAAAGCCAGAGGGCTTCGGTCTGGGGGTGGAAGCCACCGAGGAAGGTCAGGATCGCAGTGCCTGATCCTTCTGCGGTACCAAAAACCTGACCTGTGGTGTCAGGGTTTTGGGCATACACGCCCCAATTGCCGGTGAAGAATGGACCCAACCCAGCTGGGTGAGGCATCACGTTGAGGAAGTTGTCCCAACCAACGTGCTGACCACGGGACTCAGGAATAGCCACGTGAACCAGGTGACCGGTCCATGCAATGGAGCTGAATCCGAACAGAACAGCCAGGTGGTGGTTCAGGCGGGATTCGGCGTTTTTAAACCAAGCAAGAGACGGACGGAACTTGGGCTGCAAGTGCAGCCAACCAGCGAACAAAGCCCAAGCCGACAGGATCATCATGAAGATGGATCCCTGATACAGCTCGGCATTCGAGGTCATGCCGATCGTGTAAAACCAGTGATAGAGCCCTGAATAGGCAATATTCACAGGGGAGGATGCACCCGCTTGGGTAAAGGCGTCAATCGCGCCTTGACCGAAGTGGGGATCCCAAATTGCATGAGCGATTGGGCGCACGTGCAGTGGGTCGACGACCCACTGCTCGAAGTTGCCCTGCCAGGCGATATGGAACAGGTTTCCCGAAACCCAGAGGCCGATGATGGCGAGATGCCCGAAATGGGTGGAGAAGAGCTTTTGGTAAAGCTTCTCCTCCGTCATTCCGTCATGGCTCTCGAAGTCGTGAGCCGTGGCGATCCCGTACCAGATGCGGCGGGTTGTCGGGTCCTGTGCCAGACCCTGGCTAAACGAAGGAAATTTCGTTGCCATTAGAGGGAAAGGTCAGGTAGGTCAGCCGACCACAAGGATGTGGGCGTGGAAGAAGGCCCATGTGGTCGCGATGCCGCCCAAAAGGTAATGAGCGACACCCACGGCACGGCCCTGGGTGATTGACAGTGCACGGGGCTGGATGGCAGGTGCCACCTTCAGCTTGTTGTGAGCCCAAACGATGGACTCAATCAATTCCTGCCAGTAGCCGCGGCCACTGAACAAGAACATCAAGCTGAAGGCCCAGACAAAGTGAGCACCAAGGAACATCAGGCCATAGGCACTGGTGTTCGAGCCGTAGCTGTTGATCACCTGAGCGGCCTGAGCCCACAGGTAGTCACGCAGCCAGCCATTAATGGTGATTGCACTGTTGGCGAAGTTGCCATTCGTGATGTGTTGGACACTGCCATCAGCATTCACGGTTCCCCAAACATCGCTTTGCATCTTCCAACTGAAGTGGAAGATCACGATGGACAGGGAGTTGTACATCCAGAACAGGCCTAGGAACACATGGTCCCAAGCAGACACCTGACAGGTGCCACCTCGGCCGGGTCCGTCGCAAGGGAAGCGGAAGCCCAGGTTTGCTTTATCTGGAACGAGGCGAGAGCTACGGGCATAGAGCACACCTTTGAGAAGGATCAACACAGTCACGTGAATCGTGAATGCGTGGATGTGGTGCACCATGAAGTCAGCGGTCCCTAGAGGAATCGCTGCTGCAGCAACCTTGCCACCAACGGCAATCGTGGAGCCGTTGAACACTTCACTAACGCCAGCAAGTGCGTTAGGTGCGGTGCTACCGGCAGCTCCGGCATGCAAACCCTGGATCCACTGAGCAAACACAGGCTTCAGCTGGATCGCTGAATCACTAAACATGTCCTGGGGACGACCCAGAGCACGCATTGTGTCGTTGTGGATGTAGAGGCCAAAGCTATGGAAGCCCAACCAGATGCACACCCAGTTCAGGTGGCTGATCAGGGCATCGCGAGCTTTGAGCACACGATCGAGCACGTTATCCACATGCTTGGCAGGGTCGTAATCGCGAATCATGGCGATAGCTGCGTGAGCAGCAGCGCCAACGATTAGGAAACCACCGATCCACATGTGGTGGGTGAAGAGTCCGATCTGAGTCGGGTAGTCAATCGCCATGTATGGATACGGAGGCATCGCATACATGTGCTGGGCCACGATGATGCTCAGCGAACCGAGCATGGCCAGGTTGACCCCCAACTGAGCATGCCAAGAGGTGGTCATGAACTCAAAGAGTCCGTCATGCCCCTTGGTTGCAGGGAACAGGAGGGGATCACCCTTCTGACCTTCGAGGATCTCCTTGATGGAGTGACCGATGCCCCAGTTCGTGCGGTACATGTGACCAGCCACGATGAACAGCACCGCAATGGCTAGGTGGTGATGAGCGATATCGCTCATCCACATGCTTCCAGTGACTGGATTGATTCCACCTTTAAAGGTCAGGAAGTCGCTGTATGCAGCCCAATCACCAGAGAAGAAGGCACCGATTCCGGCTCCAAATCCTGGATAGAGCTGCGCGATCAAATCCTGGTTAAAGAATTCGTGGGGCAGTGGAATGTCTGCGACAGAAGCAATGGTCTTGCCATTGAGCACCAGCGGCTGGCCGGCGTCGATGGCATCCATCAACTTTGTCGTCGGCAGAGAAACATGCAGAAGGTGACCGGTCCAAGAGAGTGAACCGAGACCGAGCAAACCTGCCAAGTGGTGGTTGAGCATCGACTCAACGTTCTGGAACCACTCGAGCTTGGGAGCTGCCTTGTGATAGTGAAAAACACCGGCATTGAGCATGAGACCAGCCATCACCAAAGCGCCGATGGCAAGAGACATCAGCTGTGTCTCATTGGTGATGCCCCATGCACGCCAGACGTGAAAGAGGCCAGAAGTGATCTGAATGCCTTGGAAACCGGCACCCATATCACCGTTGAGAATCTCCTGGCCAAACACGGGCCACACCACCTGAGCACTTGGCTTCACGTGGGTGGGATCGGCGAGCCAGCCGGAGAAGTTGGAGAAGCGGGCTCCGTGGAAGAAGGCGCCGCTTAGCCAGATGAAGATCACGGCCAAATGGCCGAAGTGAGCACTAAAGATCTTCCGAGAAACCTCTTCAAGGTCACTCGTATGACTATCGAAATCGTGAGCGTTGGCGTGGAGGTTCCAAACCCAGGTTGTGGTCTTGGGGCCTTTCGCGAGAGATCGGTCGAAATGTCCGGGCTTGCCGAACAATTCAAAGGTTGCTGGATTGTCAACCTTTTCGACTTGGCTCTTCGCGGTGCTCCCACGCTCTGGTGGGCTAATGGTCATCGAGTCGTTCCTCGAGGGACGGGATCGAGGTGGAGGGCCACCCCTCCGGAGAACCGGACAGTTCGCCGGGGCCCCGACCACAGCCCGAAGGCTTTGGCCGGGCGCCAGCTCAAGCAAGGAAAACCCTGGCTATCACTGGTGCTTTGGGCCCCAAAGAGGGGACCGCTGATCCGAGCATAGAGTCGCGAGAGGGCCTAAACCATCATCGAGTTACAAAGGTTCAATCCGGCGGCGAACCAGTCTGCAACTGGGGTCTGGTTTGCAGGTGGTGTCAGCGAGAACATCCCAGTAAAGACAAAAAACTATCAACAAGCCGCTTATTTTCCTTCTCTAATAAATACTCAGTCAGGGCCCTAGACCTGAGTAGTGGCGCCATTCAGAATGGCGACACATCCTCTCCGCTCCATGGATAAATCGGGCCGGCGACACGCAAGCATCCGATGGTTCGCAGCGCTCTTCGTACTGATCCTCCTGTGTGGCATTGGACAACCCGTTCTGGCCATTCCGCCCCTGCCCTGGGCCAATCAGCGCAACTCGGGGTCAGCTCCTAATCAAGGCTCGAATCTTCCCACCCAAACCCCCTCAGGCCGTCTTCGAGAAGTGGAGCCACCTGGTGCGGTTCAGCAGTTTCATCAAGCCTTGGCAAAGCATCATCCCCAGCTCTCGCTCATCAGCCCCTTGGATGGGTCCCAGCTCAAGGGCGGCCCACTCAATCTGGAATTGAAAATCGAGGATTGGCCCCTCGCTAACGACAGCGAACTCGGACTCGGAGCCCACGTCGCGATTCAAATTGATGACCAAGCAGCTATCCGTGTAAGTGAACGAAACGGAAACCGAGTAACGCTTGAACTCCCCTCCTTGAGTCCTGGGAGCCACAGGATCACGGCCTATGCGGCCTATCCCTGGGGAGAAGCCGTCAAAACTCCTGGTGCCAGCTTGCATTGGTCTGTAGATCAGCTGCGGCCCCTCATGGGCACGCAGCCAAAAGGCGATTCCCCTTGGCTGGCGGTGGTGAGTCCAGCTGAGCTTGGAGGTGATAGTCCTTTGCTGCTCGATTGGTTGGTATGGAACGCTCCCCTTCAAAACCTCAGAGCTGGAGATGCTCGCTGGCGCCTTCGCATCACCGTTAACGACGACAGCTTTGTCGTGGACCAACAAGATGCCCTTTGGCTCCAGGGAATCGACAACCGCAAAGGAATCAACACCGTTCAGATGGAGTTGCTGAATGGGATCGGTGAATCGCTCGAGCCAATGTTCAATAACCAATTGAGAGCGGTCCCTGAGCAGCAGAACCCAAAACCGATTTGGTTTCAATCGAGCCTTGATGACACGCAACTAGCCCGTTTGTTGGGTGAAGCTAAGCCTGAAGACCCGAGCGCAATGCAAGAGCTCGTGAGTGAAGAAGACATCCTTGGCCTGGAAGGCGCCGAGAGCGCAGCTCCAAACGAACAAGCATTAAAGGAAGAGGACCCAACAGGAACGGCTGTGGATGAAGGGGCTGTGGATGAACAAGCCATGGGTGAACAAGGTATGGATGAAAAGGCTCTGGACAGAAAAGCGGCAGGAGAAGAGCTCGCTCAGCCCGAAGATTTGAAGCTCAAGCCAGTAAAAACAACGTCATTGTCAGAAGCAGCATTGCCAGAAACATCGTTACAAGAGACAGCCCTGCCAGAGAAGGGAGTTGACACAGCGGAGGGGGCCATTTCAAAAGCAGGGACTCCTTCGGAACCCTCGCCTGAACCCAGCAAGCCCGTTGCCCCGGAACCTGAAACCCCATCAAGGGCTCCGACTATCAACATCGAACCAGAAAGAATTTCTCCAACCAGCACCCTGGGAGGATCAGCCCGGGAGCTATTGAACCCTGATGGCACCCTGCGTTGACCTCCGAAACTCCTGCCCTGAACGACTCCTCTCCTCCGTTCGCTGCGCGGCGATTGGCCCTAGGGCTGTCCTCGAGGGCCTGGCCTTTGATGCAAAGACTTCAGCAATCTGGCCTCACTGATCAACTGGCACTCACTCCCGGTGCAGCCGCCACCATTGCTGATCGAGACGGAA
>Ga0257106_1001177_pt1 | contig 13490 bp, 9 predicted proteins | sample LP_taG_3_FD_190177 | JGI IMG/M metagenome (GOLD analysis project Ga0257106, IMG submission 190177) | Marine microbial communities from Northeast Subartic Pacific Ocean, Canada - LP_J_2011_P26_10m | ecosystem: Environmental > Aquatic > Marine > Oceanic | place: Canada: Northeast Subartic Pacific...
AAGCCAGCCCAGCCCAGCAGCACCGTGCAAACGTAAAAACGCAAGCACTTTGTGGCGCGTAAACGTCGTCGTCGTCTTGCGGCCTGTGGTTGCATTGCTAGGGTGGAAAAAAACGAACCCCCCCCCACTAATGAGTTACCCACCGCACAATGCAAAACGACCATGCGAACTTGGAACGTCTGCACCGACAAAGAGGCAGATTGTGGACCGACGCGCCAACCCCCTTGCAACCAGTTTGAGCACCACCGACCGTACCAACCGAGCAATCCACACCCACGTCAAAGCTGAAGAGCTATGGACGCTCATTTCCGAGGCGGCCATCATCGCAAGTACCGACAAGTCCATATGTGCGTCGCGAACACTATGGCTCCACCTCGACCCACCGTTGGCGACCAAGTCGGCCGCGGTCAAGGCGGCCGTACAGTCCCTCTGTCTTGATTTGCTCCTGCCGCCACAAGGAGCACAAACACCACAAACCAAGCTGTCGACGCGCCTCCTCGAATGGATTTCCTTGGCACGCGACGTGGCACTTGGATCACACGCGCTCTTTGCGCAGGGTGTGAATGGATGGGACGAAGGCCTCAATCCCGAGACACACGAGCCGCTTCGCGACGACCAGGGCACACTTCTTGTTCCAATGGAGTCCTACTGGCCCTTTGAAATCTACGACCGCACCCTCGAAAACCCACTGTATGCCCACTGCTTTGGCGACTCCGAGGCACAAAGTCGGCGGTCGCGCGTGCGAATCGTCGACCCCGAATCCAAATCCGCAGCAAAATGGCGCGCCGCCGAGGTGGCACATCGGAAGATGATCGAATTGGAGGCCAAACACGAGCTCTTTCGACCGCATGACCCATCGTCTGAAGACGATGGGCTCACCGCGGCCGAACTCGGTGGACTCTTTCTCCTCACAAACCTGAGCGACAATTGGGCCAAGCGGGCCGAGCTCTTCGACTTGGGGTTTTGGACGCTCCGCATAATTCACTTTGGCCTCGAACGCAACCTCGGGCTGCGCATGAACCAATTTTCAATGGAAACACTGGCCACAACGCTCACGCCCACATCGTCGCCGCAATCGCCGCCCCTCTCGGAGAAGATGCTGCGTCACAGTTTTCCAGATCCCATGCGCTCCCGGTGCTGGTTGGAGAATTCGGTCCATTGTATGGTCGCCATGAAGGTGTTCATTTTTCTCAAACTGCGCTGGACCGCATACCGCGGCAACGAAAAGATGCTCAACGACCAAGTCATCATCGATCGTCACGACGTCGAGCAGAGCAAGGCACACTGGTTGCCGTCTGCAAGACCAACGAGCACACACGCCTCACCCCTCGGACCCACTCACAACTCCGAGGCGGATGACTTGCCACCGCTCGCGCCTCTTCCGCCCCAAGCAATCGCAGCACCACTTCCGCCACTGCACTCGATTCTCACCGAGCGCCTTTGTCAGCACGGCACGCCCGTCAGTGGACGCGAGGCCTTGGCAATGCTTGCGAGTGAGCGGTTCTTTGTGCTGAAGCGCGTCGAAGCGCTCGATCGCATGGTGGGCATGCACTTGAGCGTGCGGCGCATGCTTGAGCACGAACGCGAGCGGCAAGCCGAGGTGGCCATTGCCACGCTTTCAGAGCTCTCTGAAATATTAGAAGCGCCTGGGCTATCAAAGTCGGAGACAAACCGGTTGACGACAAAGTTCAACACGATTAGCAAAAAGTTTTCGCTCGAGACTGCAAGCACTTCGATCATCACGGGCGTCAAGCGGCGTGTGCAATCGCACGGGCTGAAGCTGCCCTTGTCCGACCGCGTGTGGACGACGCATGCCCAAGACGAAGTCGTGGCCAAGCTTTCCGCCATTGGCATTCAGGGACCACAAGTTGATGGTCATACGATGCTCGGCCCCGACGAGGAGTTTGGGACACTCTTTGGTGTAATGGGAACGGCGGGGACGTTGTCGACCAACCGATGTCATCCGAATGACGGGTATGCGCGCATCGAGGCACTCGTTTTGATCGAACGGTTGTGTGACATTGTCGCGAGCGAAGCAGCCATCCAAAACCGACTGCGCTCTCTCTCTTCACTCGTGGCCATTCCGCTCGCATGCCACCCCGACGTTTCCCTATCGAATATCCAGCTCGGACTGCCCCAGCGGTTGGTCCACCCCTCGTTTCGAATTTATGCCCAGCTGCAAAAGAAGCAACAGGAGTGCAGCATCTCGATAAAGTCCATGAGCAACGCATGTGCCGCCGCAATGGCAAAGGCGATCGAGTGCGCTTTTGCAACATGCCTTACAGAGTGCTCCGAAGATGCCGAAAGCGATGAAGAGGACGACGTGCCTTGTTCTTCCCAGCTCAAGATGCCTGAGCGGCTCTATGTGTCTCAGAGAAAAGTGGCCTCCGACGTCGTGCACCGGTTTCTCAACATTGCGTACGTATTTAATGGACTTCGAGTGGTGCATGACGACGACCTGCCCGACGACGACGAGACCGACAATGGCCACGAGCCTTTTCCGCCAATTCTCGTCTACAATGCCAGCTCGGGTCAATTGTCCATGCCAGACCCCAGAGCAATCGTCGAACGCCATTGGACTGCTGCGAGGCACATGCTGGACTTGGCAGTGACCATTGAACTTTGGACGCGCGACCGTCGCAGACGGCTGGGCACGCTGCTGCGTCCAGAGGAGCACTTGATTACCATCAGCGCCGAAGAGGGTGTCTGTGTACACCAAGACCGCCGTGCCGCCGTGTGTGCCCGACTCGACGAAGACGATCACGCGGTGCTATACTGGCCGGCGTGGCCTCCAACTGAGTCGGATTTGATCACGTCGGAGCGTGTGGAAACGGTGATAAAATGGGGCCGGCATGCGGCCCTGCACGCGTTAAAAAGCGATGTACCGAAGCAGACGCTGCCGCCCGAGCCCTATCGCTACGCATCGCATGGTGTTTCGCGGGCCCTTGGAGACCACTTTTGGCTGCACCGGGTCCATGCACGGCTGGCCACATAGTGCTTGCTTTTGTGTGTGTGGTTTTGAATTCTTGCGGAAGGTGCATGCCATGAAAATTGCAGAATGGGTCGCGCTTGCGGAGAGCGAGGTACACCCCTTCCCACCGGCACCCCCCAACCCGCCACTCGTACGCGCCTCACCCTCGCGCGCCGCGCCGCAGGCGGCACGGACCCGAACGACCCTCCCTACCAGCCCAACGGCGGCGGCGGCAAGCGCAAGGCGCCCCCCAAGCACAAGCCGTTCGCGTGGGTCCCCGACGCAGCGGACAAGCTGAACGTGCTCCTCAACTACGTGGAGTACCGCGCGGAATCCAACGCGCCGGCCATCGAGTCCGCTGCGCAGGCGCGCAGCCAGCTGCTGCGCAAGGACCTGCCCTACCGCAGCCGCCTGGTGAGGGCCGCCACCAGGAAAAACTTCCCACAGTTTGAGCGCTGTGTCCGCAACGGCATACGGTGGGCAGGGGGCCACATGCCCGGGCCGTTCTACACCTACCTGGGCGCGGGCGCGCACACGCCCACCGTGGCAGAGCACGATGCCTGGCTCGCCCCCCTCGCCGAGGTCGCGCAGGCCACCGCCGTGCTGGCGGGCACGCCCATCCCGCCTCGCCCGCTCTGCCCCGACGACCCGGGACCGCCGCCTGCCAAGCCGGAGGGCAACCGCTTCCCCGTGAAGCACCCCTTCACACAGGAGCAGCTCGACGACTTCGCCCAGCGCAACCCCAACATCGCCCTCAAGGAACTGTTCTTCCACCTGTACAACGTGCCCAAGCAGCCGGTAGAGGAGGGCATGCACTCGGCCATGTTCACCTGCTGCAGCCTGATCGCGCCGCTCGAGGTCAAGCAGAAGATGCTCGAGTGGACCAAGCGCATCGCCGCCGACGTGCGCTGGCAGGGCCACGCCGTCGATTTCCAGGTCGCGTCGGACGCCGACTCCACGCGCGCCGTGTGCATCCTGGCGTTCCGGCACAAGATCAAGATGATGGCGCCGCTGGACAGCGGGCCGGTGCCGCCCAAGGAGGTGACGCAGGAGCAGGCGAACGAGTACCACAGCCTCAAGAATCGCCACGACGAGGACGTGCAGGCGTACAAGTACGCGCAGAGGCAGATCAAGATCTACGACAAGAAGTACGGCGCGCTCGCGCGCACGGTCGTCCCGCCCGCGCCGGAAGAGAGCGAGGTGTGCGTGACTGCCCAGACCACGTGGGCGGAGCGCGACGCCGCGCTGCGCAAGCAGGCCGTGGACCTCTCCGACGACAACGACGACGACGGCGATCAGCGCTCGGCCAAGCAGGCGCGCGTCGAGCCCGCGCCCGCGCCCGCGCCGGCTGTGGCCCAGACTGGCGGCATGGACATCGACAAGTTGGCGGAGGCGCTTGGCCACGTGCGGCCGATGGTCAAGACGGAGTCACTCACCAGGTGCTCCACGTCGTGAGCGCGGCTTTGCATGCACGCGATACGTGTGTAGAGGTTTGTTGAATTCTTGCGGAAGGTGCATGCCATGAAAATTGCAGAATGGGTCGCGCTTGTGTCTTGCCACAATGACACCAAAACGCCCCACCGAATCGCCGGCGGCCTGGATGCTGGCAAAGAAGCCCAAGCCCGCGACCGAGGCCCACGACGTCGCCTCCTTTGCCGCCGCCCTCGCCGATGAGAAGGGGGTCTCTAAGACCACGCCAAAATCCGCAGAGGTTAGGGTTGCCGCAAAGGACAAGCGCTTTGAGGACGGCTTCTCCCCCTGGGCAGCTTCTCCCCCCTGTGAGCTTCATACCATAACGTCCAGCTTCGTGGCCAACTTTTGCACAAGGCTCGACGTGCCTGCCGATCAGCTGGCCATGTGTGCTGGGCCAATACCGTTTCCGATCAAGGAGATCCGCCCCGCAATATTTTATTACGATGGCCAATTGCGGCGGTACTCGGACCCCCGGTTTAAGGAAAAAACAGCCGAACCCGCGCTCGTCGACTTCACATCGTGTCTCCCACCACGCTCACAAATAGAGTTTGTTCCAGTGACCGCCACAGTGCCCCATGGCCGTGGGAAGCTCTGTACCCGCAATCTTTCCATCACATCGACCTTTAATAACGGCATGGCCAACGGCCTGACCAAGATCACCCACTTTGGTGGCGAGCAGCACGTTGGCCAAATGGTGCATGGGACTCGCGAAGGCCACTTCAAGATGTTCAACGCCACTACTGGTGCGCCTGTTGGTACGGGCGTGTATGAGAATGGGCTCAAGCATGGGGCGTTCACAACGATGGTTGAGGGCGTCGACAAGGGTGTTGTGACGTACCAAAAAGGCAAGAGGCATGGCGCTGCGACGGAACACTTTGTCTCCACCAAGGAGACCCATGAGGGCAGGTACGTCGAGGACAAGCGCCATGGCACGTGGACGATCACCAGCGGACGGGGCAACTGGTACACGCAGGACTACTACAACGGCGTGCTCGACGAGTCCAGCAAGTCGGCGTCGACGTGGCCCGACGGGCTGGAACCATCCACCACTGAACTGCGTGCGTCGCCGACAACCGACGACGCGTCGTCGCCCCAGTCCTCGGTCCCGCACACCCAAAAGCCACCGCGTAACCAACACGAGGCGTCGTTCAGGAACGAGGTCGTCGAGCAGTGGCGGAAGGAGAACCCCGAAGCAACCATCACAACCGAGGTTCCCGTAAAGGGCAGGTCGGTCGACGTGACGATCCAGATGGACGACATGATCGGCATCGGGGAGTTCAAGTGGCGCCCCGACGACTTGGCACATGCGGTTGGGCAGGTGGCTGTAAAGTACCGCGGACCACTTGTCAAGACCAATCCAGCGTACAAGGACGCCAAGGACGCTGGCAAGCTCGTCACTTTTGTTGCACTGCCCACTGAGCCCAACGCAGACGACGCGGAGAACGCACTGGAGGAGTGCAACGTGCACACTTGGTGGAAGGGGCAGCCTTTTCCACTCAATGTCTTGAAGAAATAGATCGAGTTTGCACGTCCATTTTGAGGCCCAGAAGAAGCGCAAGCACGAATCCGCCTCCAGCAGCACCACTGACAATCTTTAAAAAAATCACACACACACACACTTGAGAAACCATCTACTGCTCTTCCGGTGCGAGGAGGGCGAGGGGTCCATTGGTCTCGGCACTAGTGGTGGCGCGATTGCTTGCCGACGCGCGCGCCGCGCACGTCGGGGATGCCAACATCAGACGCAGCGCCTTTAGTGTGCGTGGTTTCAAAATCTCGACTTCTTCGGTTTCGTAGTCCTCCTGCATCCACTGTGTAATCTCACCGTCTGCGTGATGTGTTTTCATCCAATCGTCGATTTCCTTGAGTCCCCTGAGGGTGTCTGGCTTGTGTGGCGGTATGTCGTTGGCGTTAAAACGGGTACCCGATGGTGGATAATGCAGGTCCAAGTTACATCGGACGCCATTTGGAAAGTCCTCGCTCCGGGTCTTCGAGGTCTCCGGGTTGAAGAAGCGCACGTGGACGAGTTCCGGTTTGAGGAGTTCACAGAATTTGGTCACCGTCGAAGGTTGGAGCTGGCCCCAATAGGCACTGGGGTAGAACGGAGGCGGTCCGGGGTAGTAGCGAAGTCCAGTTGGGTTGGTAGTCGAATGGAACTTTCGAGCCTCGGGCACACTGAAGTAGGAAAGGTGCTCGAAGTAGTGTTTGTGTTGTCCGCTCTTCAGCGGCATGCCTTCTTGGTCTTTGAGCCGACGATCGAGGTCGACGATGAGTGGTTCGGGTTCTTCCCGAGCATTCCACCGCGAGAGCCGCCAGCCAGTAAAGAGCCGGAGCAACGAGGTGGTCTGTGTCGAAGAGGACACTTCGTGTATGGTGTCCTCATTGAAGACGATCATGCAGCCCGACGGGATGACAACCTTGCTCGAGCGGGCCACGACTTGGGGGTGGTGGACGCTGTCGATGGTCGCAAAGCCAACGGGGTCGGATGCGTCGCGCTTCTCGTGGGAGGAACCGAGGACGCATGAAAAGGTCTGGTCAAAGCTATTCAAATTGATCCAGCCACCAAAGACGCGATCGTCCTTGCGCGTACCAACGGCCACGTCACGGTGCCAAGCCTCCGCGGTTGGCGCCTGGTTGGACCTCCGTATCATCATTCGGTCAATCACTTGCTCCAAGTGCGTCGACTCGCGGTTTGCGCCCTCTTCGGTACCCATGCCAAAAAAGTCGCCAAAGACCGCCTGACCGTGCACATGCATCCGTAACGACCGTACGAATTGGTTGTGAAAGCTCGACGAGTGGTTGAGAGCAGCAAAGCCGCCAGCGGCAATGTTTGTCTGAGTCATGTCAAAGATGGACCGCTTCTCGCCCGCATGCGAATTGCCCTCGCGCCAAGTCTGCTCTGCAAACTCGGGCGTGTTGTCCACGGCGTGCCGCATCGATCGTACAAAGTCCAAGCGCTCTTTGTCAGACTCGAAGATCTCGTAGACGGCCACGCCCAGGTTGCGCGGATCGCTCAGTGGTGGCAGCTGCGAAGCGAGAACCTCATAACCGTCCTCGTCTTGGCGCTTGAGGCGCACCCTTTTTGCGAGAATCTCGTAGGGATTTTTGTGGTACTGAGCATTGAGCGACGCGTTTACGAGATTCCTATCCTTTTCCACTTCCGCGTCGCCTTTCCTCTCCACGGCCGCCTCCGCCTCGGTCTTTGCCGCCTGCGCCGCTACGGTTGCAGTGTCGAGCTTGCGTTTATTTGCGCTGGTCGCGTTTTGCTGGAATGCCCGCTCCAATACCACGCGCCTGGCCTCGGCCTTGTCACTCTTCTTCACAGCCGCGCCGCTCTCATCATTGGCCGTGCACCATTTTGCCCACGCAAGCTCATACGGCGTCGGCAGAATGGACGGGTTGACGAGTTCCCTGGCAATATAATCGGGGTAGTCGACCCCCGGCTCGGTGAGTGTCACGAAGCGGGCCTTGGCCGTGTCTTCCGCAAGGGGCGGCAGCCGCGCTACGATTTCCGCGCGTGTCCTCTGTCTTTGTCTGGGCTGCTCATCCGCAAGATCACTGTCGTCGTCCCAGAGTATGCGCGGTCTGGTAACCTGGGGACCCGTGGGCTCGGGAGCGGTCGCGTCGAGGCGCAAGCGATCGACGCTGGGTAGGGAGGCCATTCTTCTTTATATTCTACTACACAAGACTTTGGGGTTATGCCTCCTATCCGCTAGTCCAATGCAAGTCCGTTTGCCAACCCCAATCCACTCAGCGAGTCTTGTGAAACGTGTGAAAACCCCGACTGGTGGGAGCTGAGCGTCTTCCACGACGAACTTGCGCACGAGTTGCCATCGTCGTCGACCCGTCCGAGGTGCCGCTTGCTCGGCCCTCCCCCCGTGACCAGCGCCATCGAGTCTGGGATTTCGGCCAGGGGCAGCACAACCATGGGCACCGAGCTGCACGCCTTTGACGAGGGCACCTGCCACACCTCCTGGTCGTTTTGAATTCGCGAGCAGAGCTCTGCATGCGTGTACTCGTTGACAATGGCGCCACTAGGGTAGGCGGCACGCTGTGCGGCTTGCAACAGCAACTGCATACCTTCGGCGGCACCCACTCTCACAGTCTCAGTCGGCTCAGTCGGCTCGGTAGGCTCGGTCAGCCGCTTCCACGTTACATACGCGGCCAGGCAGGCGCGGCGCATGGCACGAAGCTCGGCACCGAGCGCCTGCCAATGCGTCTCGGGCATGCAAATCATCGAGGGACGCCAACTGCCCAGTGCTTCTTCGGCGCATCGAAACGCCTTCCACAGCGACCCCTCCTTCCAAAAGTGCGCGCTATGATCGGGCACTGTGCTCATCACCCCAAAGACGACCAATAACGCAGCCGTGGCACCTACGGCTGTACAACTGTTGCCGTACTTGTAATCAATCTTCGGAAAATTGGGCGCCATCACCTCGCGAATCGAATTGCGCTCAGCCTGAACCACGCGACAGGATGCCATTCCTCGGGCCAAGTGCGGCACATCGGCACCGCGCATGTACCGCAAAGCCTCGGCCGCCGGTAGCAGGTGCGTGCGAATGCTGCGCAAGACATATGCCCGCTCTCCAGGCAGCCCCCTGCCCTCGAGATAGCCCGTGATATTGCCCAAGACGCACCCAAAGGTTGCACCAACCGTGGAGTTGTGATCGGTGCGTGGGCGCGGCGCGGCATCTGCCGCCTTGCGTTTGCGGTCCTTTGGAGGCGCTAGTAGTAACCGGCGTACTCCCAGTTCAGTTTGCTTGTGATAGTCAAAGAAGCCCTTCAAAAGTAGGGCGCCCTCTCCACCAGCGGCTTCGCACTCACTCTTTCCCATTTGAATCGGCAGGCTGTGTACAAATCGTTCGTCCAAGAGCGGTGCTCCTACAATGAGCGGAGCCACAGCCGTCACGGGCGGCGTCGGCGGCACCACGTTTGGCGCTCTCTCGTCCATTGGGTCCGACCTGAGCGTCTCGGTCTCCTTCAACATTGCGAGCGAGCTGCTGTCCGCAGCCGGTGACGAGCAGCTGAGTGAAGACGAGCTCATTGGCCTCGTCTTGGGGTTTACCATTGTATTTGCCGCGTTGCAGTCCAGACTGGGCGCACAGCTCATAAAAAGGCGTGCACGTGCCGTTTCGGATGCCAAGGATGTGGCACGCGCGAGGCTAGTGTCGCTCAAGGCCGAATTGCACCAACCACTGGCTCTTGCAACATCGACAAACGAGGCTCGATCTTCGGCGGCACTGCTCATGCAGGTCACCGAAGGTTTCGAGGAATCCTTTGTGAGCGAAGCGGGGCGTGCGGCACTCGACAAGCTCGCGGATCGGCGATCCATGTTGGACTTTGCGCACCTCTTGGTCTCCATCTGTCAGCGAATTTGCGTGGCGATTTCAGTCCAACTGCTCGCCCAATCTGTACGAGCGCAACAACCGAGTCGACTGGTGAGAACCGTCTCGTTGATTGGACTTGCCACGTTTTTTGTCTTCGTCGAGTCACTAACGGAACGGACGATTGTGTGATCCTGTTAGCGGTGTGTATACCCTCCGCAAGAATGTGCTCGCGGGTGTGTGACGCCTTTTTTAATGATTATATTTTTACAATTCACACACACGATTCACACCGACAGCTCCTGTCGATTCACTTCTGAATTTTTTGCGAGTCGCCCGCCGCCATGTCCCAGGTGCATCCCATTGAGCCGATCGAGGACCTCCGGTCGTTGTTTTGCATACTCCGGCTCATTGGGATCTTGAAAGTTCTTGGGTCGCATGTGTCGATGAACGTTGTTTCCGTCGTAGACATTGTGATTTGGATCGTGCACGGGAATGCCCCCAGGATAGGACTCTGAACTTTTGGAATGTGCCACTGGGGTACGGCCTTCGCCCTCGTCGCCTGGATAGATGCCCTTGACCCGTTGTGTGCCGTACGAGTTGACCTCCCATGCCGGCCCCTGTGTAACCTCGGGCGCAAAGCAACGAATCACAAAGCATGTGCAGCCGCAAAGGAGCAATGTGAGAGTCAGTATGACGATTGTGATGATGGCCCAAAAGGGCACTACAAATCCGTCATCCGCCGCGTCTTCAGATAGCCTGCGCGCCGCAAATCCGAGCGTCGCCACGTCTTCAAACCCCATTGGCCACACGCTTCTTCATGGAGGCCAGCTCGCGTTATGTCTCGTGGATTAGTGTCGCTTATCGTAGGTGACAAAGGCAATACCCGGTGGCACGGTGGTAATGCCGACAATGGGTGTCAATTCGAGCAGCAGCGATGCGGCCCAGAGCGAGACGAGCACAAACACAACGGCAATGCTCATCTGCAACACAAAGACCACGCACGAGCGGCGCACGGCACGCGCGCACGCGTCCGTGTCATTGCCCATGGTTTTTGACACTACACGCTAACACGAATGCGTCTTGTACGTCAAGGGGAACTGATAGCGGCGCTAATTAACCGGTGCTCAGTGTTGCATTGGTAGGGGGGGGGAGGCTTGTGGTGCCATGGAGGGCGAGGGGCTTTCGGAAACGCAGCTCAAACAGGTTGCGGAGGTGACCAAGGCCTCGTCCTACCGGTCACAAGCGGCCGCCCGGTTTGCCAATCGCGTCGTGGAGCTGCCGGTGCGCACCTTTCAGATTGTCGAGACGAGCGTGAACACGGCCACACGCCTGGGTCAGCAATGGCTGTTGCTCTTGTCCATTTTACTCGTGCTCTTCATCATTCACCAAATCTTTCTGTGGGCGGACCGCGACCCCGAAAAGGCCTTTGACCAGGGCGCGCTGCTCTTTGAGATTGCAGAAATTGCATGGGACACGACGAGCATCTTTTACAATGCGGGCGTCGACGTGGTCAACGCGGGTGTCCTGCCCGTGTGGAACGCCGCCGCCTTTTACGTGGTGGAGCCGACGATTGTGCTCTCACTCGAGGTCTTCTCGCTCGCATTCACGCACCAGCACTGGCAGGGGCTCTTCAGCGAGACCGACTTTCCGTACAATGGTCTCGACTGCACGGCGTCGTTCAAGAGTTCGGAGTGGTGCGGGCGCGCCGCCGCCTACGCGGCGCGTCTCGAGTCGGCCGAAAAGGCCGAGGGGTACACCGACGCCTCGGGTACGTACGCGGCCGCCAGCCGACGCATGCTCTCCAACCTGCCGCTCGTGGGCCGCAACGCCACTAGCATCGACGGCTTGCACGATCTCGACGACGCCTACGTCTTTGGCATTGCCACTGCGCGCCGATTGGCCGAGCTCGGGGTGGAGAGCAACGATAACTTTGTGGCGCCGGCCTTTGACACGAGCGCGTTCAACGATGCCATTCTTGACCTGGGCATGCTCATCATCACACTCGGATCGACATTTGTCGACGTGGCCTTTGCGGTGGCGGGGGAGGTTTTGACGCAGGTGTTTTCGGTGCTGGTGGACTCGTTCTTCTTTTTGCTGCGGTCGCTGATGATGGTGCTGAAGATGCTCGTGAGTACGCTCCATGCAGCTCCAACCACACGCGCCCAAACCCTTGGCTCACACGTGTGTGCGCGCGGCAGAGTCGGGAATGCTTACGACCGTCATCGGTATCGGCGTCGACTTTGCCATTATTGTACGAAGTGGCCACTTGAACCCGCCCTATAGCTTGCGCACACACACACCACTGCTCTGCCGCACAGTTCTTCACCGAGATTGCACTCCCCGGCCTCTTTGCCGCCATCGACCTGCTCCTCTGCGTCGTCGACTTTCTAACACCCTCGGGCTGGAATGAGCAATTAAAGTGCGTCGAGGAGCGCTGCTTCCGGGGGCCCAACATTGTCGCCGACATGCTCGTCTTCACACACCTGCCCGTTGTGCTGCACCGTTTTACGGCCATCATGGAGGCTACGCTCAACTCGCGCACGGGCAAGCGCTTCTTTGGCAACCCCGGACCGGGCACCTTTTCCGCCAAGAGCCGCACCCTCGACCCCGACACGGGCGAGCCCATCGAGCGCACCGAGACGGAGAGCGCCGGCATGGGCAATCCCATGTACGAGTTTGACTTTGCCGACTCGTTCAAGGAGCTACTGCCCACCACGGGCGCCGAGCAGTGCGGCGGCTGCTTCAACTGCAAGTGGCCGGAACTCCGGCTCATCTGGCTGCTCACGGCCAGCATCGGCAGCCTCTTTTCCGAGCAAAACATCGACGGCTACCGCGGCAACGTCACCGCAAACTGTCTCGCCAATGGCAGCTGGTACATGCAGGCCTGCGGGCCCATGGGCGCCGAGCTTTTGCCGTACCGCACGTGGATTGCCAAGGGATACACTGCGGGCTTTGTCGAAATCGACGCGCGCATCTTTGACTCGTACGCGGCCACGATTGTCAAGCGCTCGCGCGAAATGGGCGCCAGTGCGGACGAATTCTTCCCGGAGCTCGTGCAGGCGGCGCGCAACTGGGAGTCGGTGCGCAGCGATGCCGACCAGATCCTGCGCACCGACTTTGACGACGACGACGACGCAAAGGCCGCGCCGTTTGTCTACCACATGTGCCGCAACCACCGACACGAGGCCTCGGCGCGCGGGCTCGAGTACGACATGCCCCACGCCTACTACGACCTCGCGGGCGGATCGATTGAGCGCATCACGGGGCAATTCTTGTGGGACTCTTGCCGCAGATGGAAGTTTGAAATCTTCAGCGACTTTGGCCGCTGGGCGCACCAGGCCGTCTACGACATCCAGGCGTGCACCGAGGACAAGGTCGAGTGCAAAAAGGAGGCGCGGCGCTGCTTTGGCTCGTGCTCGGGCGTCGACGGCTCGGAGTTTAATCACGACTTTGCGACAACCGTGGCGCTCACCGAGCTGAGCGAGTTTGTGCTGGGCGACGGCTTTGACAGCGCGGCGGCGGCCGACTGTATCGTCAAGACGTATGTTTTCAAGGTGCCCACTTTTGCGGGCGGCGACTCGTTCAAGACGTGGGCGGCGCGGCTACAAACGCGTTCGGGCATGACGGCAATCGGTGCGCGGACCATGCGCGGACCATGCTCACACACTCTCCACAAGCCCATCTAGATGCTCACCCCCCCCCCCCCCACCGCGCACGCA
>Ga0257106_1001178_pt1 | contig 13490 bp, 9 predicted proteins | sample LP_taG_3_FD_190177 | JGI IMG/M metagenome (GOLD analysis project Ga0257106, IMG submission 190177) | Marine microbial communities from Northeast Subartic Pacific Ocean, Canada - LP_J_2011_P26_10m | ecosystem: Environmental > Aquatic > Marine > Oceanic | place: Canada: Northeast Subartic Pacific...
CCCCGACCCCCGCGCCCGACCCCGGACGATCCAACTTCGCACCCCGGCACCCACGAGCATCGTCGCTGACCGTGCATCCCTTCTCGTCCCTCAGGTTCTCGTCGATTCCCCCACCATCCAGCGCTGCGTGATCTCCCTCCGCCGCCTGGCGCTCACCTCCATCGTGGTTGACCTCAAGGAAGAGAAGTCTCCCTCCAAGGAGACTCTCGCCGCGGCGCTCAAGGCTGCGGATGTCGAGGGCAAGTGGGCGGCGTCCGCGTGGGGTAAGAAGATCGCCAGGCAGCAGGCGCGCAAGAACCTCACCGACTTCGACAGGTACAAGGTTATGGTTGCCCGCACGAAGCGCTCGGCCCTCATCAAGAAGGCCCTCGCCTAAACGGTCGGTGCCTTGCTTTTTTCGGGGGTGTGAGGAGTCTCACGATGCGCGAGTGTGATGGGAACTACCTAGAGTTTCAATGGCAGCTCTCGCCGAAGGCTTACTAATTATTTAGTTCCGCGATGCGCTATCGGTTTCTTCACCGTTCCTCGTCCCCGCTAAAAGTCTTTGAAGCTCATCTTCTGGTCGTGGTCGCTCGGGGGCTTGCGACTGCCTCCCCGACCGCGTCCCCGACCGCCTCGACCGCCTCGACCCCCCCTACCTCCGCTCCTGCCTCGCGCCAGTTCTATCGAAGAGTTTAGCAAATCGTCGCAGGCGAGGCACGCCACGTGCGTCGTCTCGCCGCCCGCGAGCGGGGTCCTGTCCTTGTGGTAAATAACCGTCGGGCACCTCGCGCCGCACGCCCCGCACACGTCGAGCCTGTCCACGGTCACCTTGTGAACGCTGTCGTCCAGCTTGACGACCAGCGCGCAGCCGGTACAAGCAAACTTCCACCTCGGGCCGCCCACCGGCTCGAGCATGAGCCAACCCCCCTCCCTGCCCTTGAGCTTATCATCCTCGCCGCACTCCGGGCACGGGCACACCAGCAGGGCGTCTATGATAGGATGCGCGCGGGGATGCGGCGCCCCCGACACCAGCCCCTTCGGCCCGGGCCCGCCCGCGAGCGGCGGGTGGTTGAAGCACCACGGGCACATGGGGTACGTCCTGTCGCCGTTCTGGAAGAGAAGAAGCTCGAACCCGCACAGCTGGCATTCCCTGTTGTTGTACAGCTTCACCGCGCCCACCGGGAGCTCGAGCACTTCCTCCTGCGTGGGGCAGTACAGTCGCTGCGGGCGGGTGCTGACCAGGCGCATATACCGGAGGCACCGACCGCACTTGCTGAACGGCTTGCCGCTGCTGCACGTCGGATCGAAGCTCGCCTCGAACAGGGTGTCCATGCGCTCGATCTGATCCACGAAGTTTCTGAACTTGGCGGCGAACTGTGCGAGGGTGTGACGCACGATGGACTCATGGTCCGCCTTGCCGGTGGCGATCATGTCGAGCTGCTTCTCGACGTGCGATCTCACAGCCGGGAGCGCAAGCTCGGGGTCTATGCGGTGGTACCCCTGAACCAGCGTGACCCCTAGATCCGTGGGCACCACCCTCCGCCCCCCTTGGCTCTGGATCCTGACGTAGTTTCTTTTCTCGATGTTGTTTATGTGCGTGGGTATGGACGCGTCCGTGCCGATGCCGTTGCGCTCCATCAATCCGATGAGCTCAGCCTCGGACAGGTACGGCGGCGGCGAGGTTGCGCCCTGCTGGAGCTCCACCGTCGCGATCGGCAGCGACTCGCCTTCTCTTATCTCCCCGAGCGGATCATCCTCGATGGCCCTGTGAGGCATTACCGTGGTCCACCCCGGCGCGGTCACGGTCCGGCCGCCGACGTGGAAACGTTCGCCCCCCGCCACCAACACGGCTCGCTGCGAGACGTACGCGCAATCCGGGGACACGGACGCGATGAAGTGCCTCGCGACGAAATCGAAGATCCTCCACGCCTCCCCGCCGCCCACCGCGCTCTCCGTCGCGGACCGCACGGGCGTGATGGGCGGGTGATCGCCCGCATCCTTACCCCCGCGCGGCTTGGCCACGGATCCGGACAGGAGCTCCTCGACCCATTCGCCCCAGGCCGGGTGACCCCGCTGCGCCGTGAGCGTGCCCTTCAGGTCGAACCCCGGCGGGTACGCGGTGGACTCTGTGCGCGGGTATGATATGAACCCCTGGATGTAGAGTCGCTCCGCCACCTGCATCGCCCTGTGCGCGCCCATGCCCATCCCCGCGCTCGCGGCTTTGAGCAGGTCCACCGTGTTCAGCCCGGGGGGCCTTCGCTTGAACTCCTCCGTCTCCTCCACCGACTGGACCAACGCGTGTTTATCCCCCGACACCATGGACCGAAACATCTCCCCGACGTCCGCGTCGAACACCCGTTCACGCTCCCACCGCGTCGCCAGCGTCCTGCCCATCGACGCCGACCGCACGTCCACGCGCAGACTCCAAAAATCCTCCGGCGCGTGCGAGACGATCTCCAGGTGCCTCTGAACGGCGAAGTTCAGTGTCGGGGTCTGGCACGGGCCGTACGAGATCACGCTGGCGTCCAGGTGCGAGTACCGCCCTTGGAAGAACCTGGTTTGGAACCGCGTGAACGCCACGCCAACCTTGAGGTCGAGCTCCTGCCGGGCGTCGACGGCGAGCGCCTCGTCGCGGTTGGGCGCGCCGAGCGTCCTCATGGCTCGCTCGATGGACTCCTTCGACACCGCGCTGAACTTGGCCCTATGCACGAACTTGTCCCCTCGGTTTGGGCGCATCACCGGGGCGCACGCGTCGATCACCTCGAAGCATATGTTCTCCCCCTCCCTGTCGCAGTCGAGCCAGAGGATGAGATGCGACGCGCCCTTGGCCTCTCGTTCGAGGTGCTCCACCACCCTGGCCTTGGGCGTCGCCTCCTTCTTCTGCACCGGCGCATCGAACAGGATGGCGGGGTCCAGCTCCCACGACTGGAACTTCGAGGGGAAGTCGATGGACAGCACGTGGCCGATGACCGCGGTCACCTTGAAGTGGCATCGTGCGCCGTTGAAGTCGCGCTCGAACTCGTGCACCTCCTGCCCGCCCCGCCGCGAGCGGTGCTTGCCGTCGGAGAGGAAGCCCGCGATGGACGCCGCCAGCGAGGGCTTCTCCGCGACGCACATCACCACCGGGAGACCCGACATCACGGCCTCCCGCCTCAGCCGACCCGCGCGCTACCGGAGTGTCTTCGTTGTTGGCTCGTCGTCGGACCAAACGAGGTACATTCATAACTATAAATCCATATAGAGCTGTTAATTCTATATGGTGTTAACAGTGGCCTAATTATTTGAAATAAATACGGTTCTGCAAGAAAAGTCTATCGAACTGCGCGATTTGGCGAATTTCGCCCGAAGACCTGAGGGAATTGAACCCTAAGAGACTCGATGATCTCGGGGAAGGCCAGAGCGCATCGCACGTCGGCGCAGGTCGTCGCGTGTTCGTTCAAGATGGTTCGCGTCACGGGAAGCGGCAAGTTCACCAAGGCGGTGTCCAAGAAGCTCCACGTCGAAGACGCGGAGGACAAGGACGAGGCCGACTCCGACAAGGAGGAGGAGACCGTCAAGACGGTCGTCAAGGATGACGAACAGGAGAACGCCGACGGCTCCGACGACGAGGAGGAGGGCGGCGGGTCCGATGACGACGAGGATGACGAGGACGTTGAACTCGAGGACGAAGACGAGGACGACGGCCTCGGCGGCTCCGACAACGACGACGAGGAGGAGGAGGAGGGGGCCGTGAAGACGGGCAAATCGCGCAAGCGCAACGTGTTCATCGACGATGCCGCCGAGGTGAGTTCCCGCCCCGAGCCGACGCGCGTCATCCCACTCGCCGCCGTTCAATTCCAACGGCGTGTGAACATCGCCGCGGCGTAGACCGCGCGCGATGACCCCCGCCGCCTCGAGATCGGACCCACCCCGCCCGATCGCATTTCCCGCATTATTCTGACCATTCCGCGCCCCACCTTTTTTTCCGCCCCGAATTAACAGGAGGACGACGAGGAGGAAGAGGAGGAGCGCGTGCACAAGAAGAAAAAGAAGAAGAGGACCGGCGCGAGCGCCTTCATCGACGACATCGCCGAGGAGGAGGACGGCGGCGACGACGAAGACGACGAAGACGACGGCGACGGGGAGGAGGATCTGGACGAGGGCGAGCGCGAAGCGGTGGAGCTCGAGGCGCAGCAGCGCATCCACGCCAGGTACCAGAACATGGAGAACATGGAGCGCATGGAGAACGAGGAGGAGATCGAGAAGCAGATCAAGGAGAGGTACGCGGCGCACTTGGCGGGGTTCGACGGGGACGTCGTGGGCAGCGCGGTGGACCAGCAGGCGCTGCACCCCACGGTGCAGGATCCCAAGCTGTGGCTCGTCACCGTGAAGCAGGGCAAGGAGAGGGAGACCGTGGTGTGCCTGATGCAGAAGGCGATCAACATGTACAAGACCGGCAAGGGCGCCGTGGCCATCAAGTCCGCGTGCGTGCAGGATCACCTCAAGTCCTACATCTACGTCGAGGCGGAGAGGGAATCCGACGTCAAGAAGGCTCTCACCGGCATGAGGCACGTGTACCACTCCAAGCCCATCAAGCTGGTGCCCATCAACGAGATGGTGGACTCCATCACCGTCACCAAGAAGAAGGTTGAGAACATCCAGTACCAGTCCTGGGTGAGGATGCGCGGCGGCGTGTACAAGGGTGACCTCGCCAGGGTCATTGACATCAACTACGCCGACAACCAGTGCTCCGTGCAGCTCGTGCCCAGGTTCGACTACGCGCTCCTCCAGGCGAAGGAAGAGGGAACCGCGGCGGGCAGGGCAAAGCCCAACGCCGCGCTCCGTCCCCCCGCGCGCCTGTTCACCGAGGCGGAGGCTCGCAAGTACAACCTCTCCCTGGAGCGCGGTCGCATGGACCGCCGCACCGGCGACAGGCTCGACATCCTCTGCGGCGTCCACAAGCTCAGGGACGGCTACTTCATCAAGACCATCTCTTTGGCGTCGTGCAAGCTGGCGGGTGAGCCCCCGCTCGATGAGCTGCAGAGGTACACCGCGGGCGAGGACGCCGCGGGCGAGGATCGCGCCGAGGGAGGCGCGGGTAAGTCCATGACGGAGGCGAACCTCGAGGCTCTCGCCGCGTCGCTCGGCGACAGATCCGCGGGCGCCGACCAGGTGTTCCGCACCGGTGATCAGGTGGTGATCATCAAGGGTGACCTCAAGAACCTAACCGGTATCGTGGACCGCGTGCTTGGGGACGGCACCGTCAAGATCAAGCCCGAACACGAGCTCCTCCACGACGTACTCGACGTGGACAAGGAGAACCTTCGCAAGTCCTTCAAGATTGGCTCGCACGTCCGGTGCATCCAGGGCCGCCACGAGGGCGAGGCCGGTTTGGTGGTCAAGGTCGAGGGCGAGGTCGCCACCGTCTTCTCCGACGTGACCAAAGAGGAGTTCCTGGTCTTCTCCCACCACCTCGCGGACAGCGCCGAGACCACGCACAGGGTCGAGACCCTCGGGGAGTACGGCGTCCACGACCTCGCGCTCCTCAAGGATGACTCGGTGGGTATGCTCATCAGGGTGGAGAAGGACGCGGCGATGCTGATGATGTCCACGTCTAACTTTGACAGGCCCGACGTGCGCGCGGTCAGGCTTCACGACTTCCAGCGCAAGCTCCAAACCAGGACGCTCACCGCGGTGGACAGCGCCATGGAGACCATCGAGTCCAAGTCCATGTGCCGCATCGTGGACGGACCCGGCAAGGGCACGACCATCACCGTAGAGCACATCTGGAAGGGCACGCTGTGGGGAAAGGCGAGGGGTGTCTCCGAGCACGGCGGTATGCTGGTGTGCCGCTCCAGGGACGTCAAGATCCACGGCGGAAGGGCCAAGGACCCGGTGACGGGCGGGAAGGGCTTTGGCGCGGTGCCCATGTCTCCCGGCTCGGCTCTCCTCCGCTCCCCTTCCCGCCAGGACACCGGCGGGCCCCAGGCTGCGCCCCAGCGCGGTCGCTTTGGAGGCGGCGCCGTGGGCAGGAGGGACGCCGGCCTCATCGGCAGCGGCGTCAAGGTCACCGCCGGCGTCTACAAGGGGTACAAGGGTAAGGTTGTCGACGCGACGGAGACCACCGTGCGCGTGGAGCTGCAGGCGCAGGGTCGCACGGTCACCGTCCAGCGCACGCAGATCACGCAGCCCGGCGCCGCACCCGCCGCCACCTCCACCTACGGCGGCGCACCCTCCGCGTCTGTCGACTCCTTCCAGCCGCCCGCGCGCACGCCCCAGCACCGCCCCACCACTCCGGCGTACAACCCGGGCATGACGCCGTCGCGCGACGACGGCGCCGGTGGACGCACCCCGCTCAGGGACACCGCGTGGGGCTCGCAGACCCCGGCGTACGATACCTCCCACTGGAACGACGATACCCCCACGCCCGGGGGCGAGTCAGGGTACACGGGGACCCCCGACATTCGCGTCACCGGCACCCCCGACCTCCGCGGCGGCTCCAGCGCGCTCGCCATCTCGGCGTCGGACGCGGGGTACCACGGGAAGTTCATCACCGGTGCGGTGGTGGTCCTGCCCGGCGGGAAGCAGGGCGTGGTGCGTTCGCGCGCGGGTGAGGAGGTCACCGTGCAGGTGGGCACGCTCAAGACCATGGCCAACGGCGAGACGCGCATGGAGAGCGTGGAGGGCGACGAGAAGGAGACGATTGCCGAGGCGGAGCTGGAACTGGCCAAGCCGCAGAAGAAGGACAAGGTCATCGTGGTGGAGGGCACGGACCGCGGACAGGGCGCGGAGCTCATCGGCGTCGACAACGAAGACGGCGTCATCAAGATGGACGCCACCAAGGAGATTTCCATCTACGGAATCGGCACCCTGGCTCGCATCTTCGTCGGGTGAGAAAAAAAGAAATGTAGTGCGAACGGCGAGTTTGTCGCTTTGTCAATCGCGAAAGCGCTAAAGATTCACTTACTAAAGCTTTATCTGCTAGAGAGCTTGCTAATGTCCTCGTAGTCGAAACGCACTGTGGCGCCCTTGTTCGGTCCCTCTCGCAGCGTAACCACGGCGACGTACTTGTCCGTCTCGAGCCCGTCCATCTTGCCGGTCAGACCCCGGTGCTCGCCCTTCAGCACCACCACCGCGCCGCCGACCGACGGGAGAACCGTCTCGAGCTCGGTCTGGTCCACCTGCACCCTCGCGCCGGTATCGATCACGTCGATCTCGGCCACGTATCCTCCCTGAAGGCACCGCCGAACCGCCCCCTTCTTCTTGTACAGCCCCTCCGACTGGAGCGCCTTGGAGACGATCTTGACGACGATGCCGGGCTGGAGCCACGGCACGTCTTTTCCGGCGGCGGGGGCATCCACCGGCTTGGCCTTCGCGGCCTCCTTCGCGGCGACGCCCTTCTGGAAGATTTCGTCGAGCGCGGACGGCTTCTTGGCGGCCTGCGCCTTGATGAGCCCGGCGGCGGCGTCTGACGCTACCTGCGAGGCCCTGTTGAACGCCTCCAGCGCGGTGGGCAGGGGTTTGGCGCGGTCGAGCTCCTCCGCGGTCTTGATGCGCTTAACCCCCGCGAGGCTCAGTTTGAGCTCACCCTTGGCGTTCTCGTCCAGCTCCGTCGCCTCGGCGTGTCGCTTGGCGTGCTCGGGGAGCGCCGCGTTGGCTCTTTCGATCTGCTCCCTGATCAGCCTCGCGTTGCGGTCATCCTCTTCCTCCTCCGCGACCTTACGCTTGGCCTTCATCGCCTGCCGCATCTTCTCCTCCTTGTCCTCGGGTCTGTACGTGAGGAACCAGCCCTTCGGGGTCTCGTCCACCTCGCAGATGCCCTCCCGCCCGAGGTGCTTGATGAACTCCGTCAGCGTGGTCCACCTCGTGGCGTTCATGTGGATGTGCTCCTTGTGCGCGATGTACTCGTTGTAGACGATGTTGGCGCTCACCCTGCTGTTCCTGTGGGATGTGGCCATCATATTGAGGAAGGCCCGCTTGAACTCCTCGCTGTAGCTACCGATGAACTTGCCCTGGTTCATGCCGAAGATCTCCATCTGGCGAAGGTGCGCCTCGCTGGTGCAGTGGCACTTGAAGCCGTTCGCGTCCCTGCACTGCTTCTCGCAGATCTGGCAGTAGAACTTGAGCTTCTGCAGGCCCTTCGCCTTCGCCCGGTTGGCGACGTCCTTCGGGGTTCCCTTTTCGGCCCTCTTCCCCATGGTGGCGCCGGGTTGGGGTTGTCTCCGGCGGCGCCCCTGAGGTGTGAGTATTTAATCGTGGGCGCCGACTTCGTCTTTGCAACCGCTTGGCTCGTTTGGCCAAGACGACCGTCTATTTCCCTGAGTTAATTTCCCATCTCCGCCAAAGTTAACGCACAAAAAGTAGTGCTACGAGTAGCGTTATGCAAACGCTCCACAGCCAACAAACAGCCAGACGCGCTCCACGATGTCGGACTCCTCATGGAAGATCAAGGGCAGTATTTTCGAGGGCATAGACACCACCGCTGATTGTAATGAATATCAAAAGCCTATTGACTACTTCGGGGCGCCGAGCAGGTCGACGCAACCTTTTGGCGACAGCATGCAGGATTGATACGTCTCCCGCTGAAACTTCACCAGCGGACCGACGACGGGCGCGTTCTCCCATATCTTCCCGTCGGGTAGGTAGTCCCTGTGATACGCCACCAGGTTCGCCTCCTCCGATGACGCGTCGTCACCCGCCGATGACGCGTCGGGTTGGACGAACCTGAGCACGGATATCCCCGGCATCTTGCGAAGCTCCCCGGTTCCCAGGTCCATGTCCAGCGACCACTCCGCGACGTACGTGCCCGCCGCGCACGTCTCGTCGCTCACCGTGAGGTACTGCCGGGAGAACTGGAACTGGTTCTTGAGGTACGTCCCCATCTGCGCCACGCCCCTGATCCGCGTCAAGCCCGGTCCGTCGGTGTACTCCACGTCGTTCGAGTAGTGCGCCAGGCAGTTCTCCCTCCAGTTGTCCTGGTTGCACGTGAGTATGTCCCTCGCCACCTGCGTGCGCTTCGCGCTGAAGTCGCCGCACGTGGCTCCGGCCGGGTACCCAGTCTTGAGCACCTCCGTCCGCGCCGCGCCATCCTTCCTGTTGGATGACGACGGGGCCCACGTGGAGCCGAGGGAACCGGCGTCCATCGACGGCGCGAGCGCCACGCCGAGCGCCACGGCGGATGCCGCGAACGCCCCGAGCGCCCATCGCGGCGCCGACCCCGAATCGCTCGTGCTCGCCTCGGCTCCCGCGTCCGCCCTCGTTCTCCCGACACCGGCCTCGCCATCCCCGGTCGCGACGCCGTCTTCGGTCATCACGGCAGCGCGCTCGTCCTCCACGGTCTCCAGCGCGCGAACGACGGGCTCGCCGGACCCCGCGCCTTTCGCGGAGGTCCGCGCGCACCCGCGATGCCGGCCGGGGCCGCGACGCGTCGCTGCGGGTACCCTAACCTGTACCCTAAGGGGCGGGTACCCCACCGAGGCGGCCATCTGCTGCTATCCAAACAGTGCTGTGGTCTTCCGCGCTCCACGGCATTCTATGGGTCGAATGAACCGTGGTTGAAGAGTAAACGTTCGGCCAGTTGACCAGCCACGGCCACGCCAGGAAATCGCAAACGATCTCGAGATCTTCCTCTCATCACGAAGAAGATAAAATCGCCAAAATCCACGGAAGACCCCATACCCTCGACACGCGTGCGAGACTCACCTCGCCGTCAGTCACCAGGACACGCACAACACGATGTCGGCGTTCATGATGAGTGCCAACGCGGCCATCACCCTCGGCCGCGCGCACATACGCGGCGCCAAGGTGGGTCGCTCCACCCGCGGGGCGATGTCCCGATGGGCCGGAAGCAACCGTCGATCCGTCGCCGCGCCCGTCACGCGCTGCGTCGCCACCGAGTCGAAGATCGAGATCAAGGTGCCCCCCAACGACGGTACCGTGCGCGTGCGCTTCGCGCCGTCCCCCACCGGCAACCTCCACGTCGGCGGGGCCCGCACCGCCCTCTTCAACTGGCTCTACGCGCGCCGGATGGGCGGCAAGTTCATCCTCCGCGTCGAGGACACCGACACCGCGAGGTCCACCAAAGAGTCCGAGGACGCCATGGTCAGGGACCTCAAGTGGCTCGGCCTCGACTGGGACGAGGGTCCCGACAACCCCGGACCGTACGGCCCCTACCGCCAGTCCGAGCGCGGCGCCATCTACAAGCAGCTCGCGCAGCAGCTCGTGGATGAGGGCTACGCGTACCCGTGCTTCTGCACCGACGAGGAGCTCACCGCGATGAAGGAGGAGCAGGAGGCGAAGAAGCTCCCGCCCAAGTACATGGGCAAGTGGTCCACCGCCTCGAAGGAGGAAGTGGAGGCGGAGATGGCCAAGGGCACCCCGCACACCTACAGGTTCAGGGTGCCCGAGGGCGAACGCATCGAGATTGACGACATGATCCGCGGCAAGGTTGGCTGGGACACCGACACCCTCGGCGACTTCGTCCTCCTCCGATCCAACGGCATGCCCGTGTACAACTTCTGCGTCGCAGTGGACGATGCCACCATGGGCATCACCCACGTCCTCCGCGCCGAGGAGCACCTCCCAAACACCCTCCGGCAGGCGCTCGTGTACGACGCCCTCAAGTTCCCCAGGCCCATCTTCGCGCACATGTCCCTGATCCTCGCGCCGGACCGCTCCAAGCTGTCCAAGAGGCACGGCGCCACCTCCGTCGGCCAGTTCAAGGAGCAAGGGTACCTGAGCAAGACGATGATCAACTACCTGAGCCTCCTGGGCTGGAACGACGGCACGGAGCAGGAGATTTACGAGTCGGAGGAGCTCGTCGAGAAGTTCGGCGTGGACCGCATCAACAAGTCCCCGGCGGTGTTCGACACCGTGAAGCTCAACTGGATGAACGGTCAGCACATCAGGCTGCTGCCGGAGGAGGAGCAGATCGCCATGGTGGGAGCGGTGCTGGTCAAGGAGGGACTCGCGGCGTCGGCGGATGGCGAGTTCACCAAGAAGGCGGTGGCGATGTGCGCCAACGGCATCGAGCTCGTGGAGGACGCCGCGAAGGAGGTCAAGGCGATCCTGGAGTACCCCCTCAAGGAGAACCTCAAGGACGATAAGATGAAGAAGGTGATCGAGGATGACTTCGGCGAGATCGCCGACGCCATCATCGCCGGGTTCGAGAGCGGCGAGCTCCAGTCGGCGATTGAGAAGAACGAGTTCAAGGGTTTCGTCAACGCCACGGGCAAGGAGCTGGGACGCAAGGGCAAGAGGTTGTTCATGCCCTTCCGCATCGCGCTCACGGGCCGCATGCAGGGACCCGAGGTTGGCGATGTGCTCGGCCTCATCGCCACCGAAGGGACCCCCGAGTCAGCGGTGTCGCTCGACGATCGCGTCGCCGCGCTCAAGGCTGAGTCCGCGGCGTGGGCCAAGTAAGGGTAGAGGCGCTTAAAACTTTTTTGATAATACGCGAAGCACTGCTGCTGACTTCACTTCATTAAATCCCTGGCTAATTACATCACCTATGTCGCTGTATCTCACTCATAACTGTGTTAATGTTTACTCGGCCTAGGCGGCGGGCTCGATCTTGTCGACGGGGGGGTTCGCCTTCGCCTCGAGCTTCGCCTTTGCCCTCGCCTCCGCCGACTTCTCGGCCGACTCGGCGAGCTTCTTGCTCGTGGACTCCGCGAGCTCCCCGGTCACAGACGCGATCTTCTTGACGTTGATGCCGGTGGCGTCGTCGATCTCGGTGAGCACCTTGTCGAGGTCGCCGCTGGCGGAGGGGTTGGTGATCCAGTTGTAGGTGAAGAAGGCGGTGTAGCCGATGCCAATCACCTCGAGCGCGGTCTCAAAGGCAGAGGGGAGCACCGCGAGGGTGAGCAGGAAGGTTCCCGCGAAGATGCCCGCGACGCCCAGGGTGCCCACCTCGTCGGAGTTGAGGGTCTTCGCCTTGGGCGCCCTGATGACGGGCTTGGACTTGATCGCGGAGCCGCCGCCCATGGGCTTGACGCCGTATCCGCCAGCCGGCCTGACGGGCTTCTTCTTGCTGTAATCCACCGTCTTGAAGCTGGTGGTGGACTTCTTGATCTGGGAGCCGGCGGTCTTCTTGATCGTGTACTTGGACTTGGCGGCGGGGGTGACCTTCTTCACCATGGTACCCTTGGCCGCTGGCTTGGGCTTGGAGGAGCCGAAGGAGAAGAAGGGCTTGGCCGCGGGCTTCTTGGCGGCAGCCTTCTTGGCCACGGGCTTCTTCTTGGCGATGGGCTTGGGGGCAGCCTTCTTGACGAGGGGCTTCTTGGCCGGGGGCTTCTTGGCCGCGGGCTTCTTGCCGAAGAGTGCCACAGTAGCGACGGGCTGCGTGGTTGGGGGAAGGGGACGTCGACGGGTCAGGGACGGCGTCGGTTCGCGGACATGGGTGCACCGGGTGGAAAATATCTGGAAGGTGGCCGATTCCAGCTCGGGCCGAATGTGCCCGTCCCGAGACGGCCTCGGAGCGCACGACCCGCGGCGGAGACGGCGGATACGTCCCGAAACGCACGTCCGAGGAAGGGTTTCGCCTCGAACGATACCTCCGCGAGTCATCCGGCGCCAATCCCAGCCCCGACGGCGGGGCTGTTGTCTGTCTGATTATCGCCCATCTAATTCTGTCCCCTTGGTTCGGGTGTCATGTGCACTCACCTTGGAGGAAGCCTTGGCGGCGGTGGCCTTGACGGAGAGGGCCTGGCCGACCATCGCGGTGCGGAAAGTCATAGCCGCGGACATGTTCGCGGAGTTGTTGAGGTAGGTCTACGAGAGAACTTCTGATCCCGTCCGCGCCGATCGCCAAAGCCAGAAAAGAAACAACACCACTCTTTCTCGCCACCTCACCACCGTGATCCCCTTGGACCAATCGTCTACGTTTGGTGATAACTTTTGCGACCGGCCTTTCACTTTTTTCTTTAGCCAAAGACTCAAAAACGACGGTCAGATGTCCCAATCAAACGGCCGGACACTCGAAAACCGACAAAAACGGCGGATTTTATTTTCTGTTTTCATCTCATGTCACGAACCAGCACAGGCACGCCTTCGGGTTTTTTTTAAATTGGGCGGCCACAAACCCAAACGCCCTCACGCGTGTCACCCCAACGACGCAACGATGGCGAAGAAGAACGCATCCAAAAAGACCCCCGCGTCCTCGGTGAGCACCCGCTCGCATACCTCCCCATCCGCACGCGCGTCCACGGCGGCGCGCGCGTGAAAACTATGAAAAGACGATTGGACAATTTTGCACGCGTCCCTTGGATTTTTTCCGGCGCGACCCGAGCGCGGGCGGGGCGTGCGCGTGTTCTTTCGCGCGCGATGACCGCGCGCGTTCCGCCGCGAACACGACGAAAAATATTCCGGACGCGTCGCCAGTCTTCGTCACCCGTGAAACGCGCGTCGCGCGCACCCGGTCCCTTCGCCCCGGCTGACAATTACGTCACGTTCCATTCTTTTGCCAAACAGAACAAGAAGAAGATGAGCCTCGCGAAGCGCAAGTCCTCCTCCGCGTGGACTCCCTCTGA